>Ga0233425_10000042_pt1 | contig 298282 bp, 249 predicted proteins | sample Watercolumn_Towu_2_FD_181712 | JGI IMG/M metagenome (GOLD analysis project Ga0233425, IMG submission 181712) | Freshwater microbial communities from Lake Towuti, South Sulawesi, Indonesia - Watercolumn_Towuti2014_140_MG | ecosystem: Environmental > Aquatic > Freshwater > Lake | place... | reverse complement strand
CGCAAGATGGCCAAGCTCATCCCGATGACAGCGCAGCCGCTACCTGCCTGAGCCAGTCAGCGGCTTTCAGCGCAGACCAGCCGCCGATTATCTCCGCGCCAGACGCCGACTTCTTCAACACAATCATGCCTATAAGCTGACCGCCGCGCAGGGGCGGGGGCAGTGGTGGGAAGGTCTGGATCCCCAACAACTCTATGGCGGGCGCCACATGCCGATGCCCGACGGCATCCGGACCCTTGCGGAGGCTCATGCCTGGCACGAAGCGACCGATCGCCTGTGGAACGAGGGCGTGCCTGCCGGGACCGACTTCGCCCGCAACTGGTTGCTGCGGACCAAGGATTTGGTTCAGAAATATCGTCCGGACATGGTCTATTTCGACAATTTCGACCTGCCGCTGGAGCAATATGGCCTGGACTTCACCTCCTGGTTCTACAACCAGTCGCTGCAGTGGAATGGCGGTCGGCTGGAGGCGGTAGTCACCAGCAAGATGACCCCGCCGCAACGACGCATGGGCATCGTCGACGATGTCGAGCGCGGCGGCAAAAGTTACATCGAACGCTTTCCGTGGCAGACCGATACCTGTATCGGCGGCTGGCATTACGACATCGAGACGTACAGGAACGACGGCTACAAGTCGGCAGCCAACGTCATCCATACGCTATGCGACGTCGTATCGAAGAACGGTAATCTGATGCTGTCGGTGCCGATGCGGGGCGACGGGACGATCGACGACAAGGAAGAGAAGGTGGTCGAGGAGATCGCCGACTGGATGGGCCGCTATGGCGAGGCCATTTATGGCAGCCGCCCGTGGAAACTGAACGGCGAGGGGCCGACCCGTGGCAATGCGGGCAACTTCTCCGAAGGCGGGCCGAAATCGCCTTATACGGCGCGTGACGTCCGGTACGTGACGCGCAACGGCAATCTCCATGCGCTGGTGATGGGCTGGCCCGAGGATGGCATCGCGCGCATGACCCTGCTGGCGCAGGACAACCCGACCATGCCGGGTCGGATCGAGCGGGTGACGATCCAGGGCGACAACACCCCGCTGCCCTTCAAGCGTACCGCCGAGGCGTTGGAAGTGACGCTGCCCCAGGGCGCTCGCCACGAGATCGGCGTTCCGCTGATTATTTCGGGCAACGGCGTCACCGCCTGATGATGTGAGGGGGCCGCTTGACGCGGTCCCTTCTTCCAACAGACCAAATGACATAGGCCCGGCCGTTCTCGACACGCCGGGCCTTATCTGTTGGGGCGAGGCTTTTCTTCCCTTTCCCCAGTCTGGATCGTGATGGCATTGCTTTGAGCCAATCAAGCCCCTCCCCTTCAGGGGAGGGGTTGGGGGGGGGCATCGCCACGAACGTCACGGTTGCGGTGGCGCCCCACCCCCGGCCCCTCCCCTGAAGGGGAGGGGGGCATCTCATTTTAGGGGATGGAAGAGCTAGCGTTCCTTCAGCGCGCCGCGCGGAGCCAGCCCACATAGCCGCCCTGGGCGCGCAGGTTCGTCTCGATCGAGTCCGTCGCGCCGACCATGCGTTCGGTCCGATCATAGGCGTCGGGCTTTGCCTGATTGTCGGCCAGCGACACCAGTTTCCACTTGCCTGCGCCCAGGAAGCGCAGGTCGATTTTCAAGGGACGCGCGGCGGTGCCGTTGATGATCGCCACGAACCAGTCCTGCCCGCGACGACGGGCAAAGCCCGCCATGGTGCCGGGCTCGCTGCCCGGCAGGACGATCGTCTCGTCATAGACCGCGGGGATCGCCTTCAGCACGTCGAGTGCGGGGTTTTCTAGATAGGTCTTCGGGTGGCCGCCCATCGACAGATAGGGCGAGGTGAACAGGATCGCCTGCGCCAATTCGTGCGACCAACTGTTGCCCTGCAATTCCTTCGTCTCGAACACGGTCGGCGTATAATCGCCCGGCCCGACGACATAGCGACTGAAGGGCAGGATCGTGTCATGGTCGCCCGGCAGCACGCGGTTGTAGCGGGTGATGTGCCATTCATGGCCGCGCACGCCCTCGCGCGTCATGACATTGGGCCAGGTCCGCTCGGTGCCGGTCGGCTTCAACGCGCCGTGGAAATCGACCATCAGCTTGTCGGCCGCCGCATCCCGGGCGAAATCCTGATACCAGGTAGCCCAGATGTGATTGGGATGCTGCGGGAAGTCGACCTTCACGCCGACGATGCCCATATTGGCATAGCGGCGCAGCATGGCGCGGCGCTGGGCAGGATCGAACATTTCCTTGCTGTGGACCCAAACCCAGATGTCGACGCCCTGCGATTGGGCATAGCGGATCGTCTCCGCCAGTCCTTCCCATGGACGCTTCCACTGCGCCCATCCTTCGTCGACCAGATAATAGCGATAGCCGAGCTGCCTGGTCCAATCGACCCACTGGCGCTGGTCGTCCTCCTTGGGCGCGCCGATCGCCAGCCATTGCCAGGACGAGACGCCGGGACGGATCCAGTCCGCCTTGGCCAGCGCGGCCGAGGGCGGCGGGTTGAGGTTCTGGATCAGCGTGGTGTTGACCAGTGCGGTCAGGTCGCGCGCGACGATGGTGACGCGCCAGGGCTGGACGACGGCCTGGTCGGTCTTCCACCCCTTGGGATCGGCATAGAGATTGCCCCGGAGCAGGCCGCCGGCATCGGGGGTCACGCCCATGTCGCCATAGTCGACGACCGCCGCCTCGCTGATCGTCACATAATAACGGTCGATCTTCGCGGTCAGTGGCATGCCAAGCGCGCGGCCGGTCAGCTGGCCCAACGTCTTGGTCTCGTAAACGGCTTCATAGCTGGGATCGAGCGCCGCCGCCCAGACGCGCGGGTCGGCCGCGGCGAGCTTCCAGCCCGAGTGATCCGCCTCGACCTGACGACCGGCCTTGGCGGGCAGGCGCAGGCGGACGCCGACGCCGTCATCGGCGACATGGACATCGGCCTCGAACCGGATACCGCGGGCGGTCAGCGCGACGCTGGCGACATTGGCCTTGTCGATCGCCTCGGCCTTGCCGCCAAGGAAGCGATAGCGGCTGTTGACCACCTTGCGCTGTACTGTGCCGATCTGCGCGGCATTGCCCAGATCCACGCCATCAACCTTCATCGCCAGCGGCGAGGGATCGAGGATCGCGCGCCCGTCGATCGTCACGCGATATTGCAGCTTGCCGCCAACATCCGACAGAACCGCCTGAACCTTGCCGTCCGGGCTGGCGACGGCCACCGTCTTGGCCTGTGCCCCGGATGCCGCCATGACGGCGCAGCACGCGATCGCCCAGCGACACGTACCCCTCCGCAACCTCAATCCCGTGATACGCGTCATGTTATCACCCTAGCCTGGGCCGGGACGGCAGGCCTTGCTCGCCTATCCCGAACCTCTCCCTTCGCTTTCAACGCTTTTATGTGTGAAACTGAAATGTGATGCACGCAAGGTCTGAAATGCATCTTGACGCTACATGGTTTTCTGTCTGGCCAGCTCCACCGCAATGCCCGGCAAAATAGCGCTCCAGTCGATCCGCCTCCGCAGCCGCGATCGTCGTGACCGAACCAGGTTCGGCAGAGGTGAAGTTAGTGGTCTTCATCGGCGAGCCGGGGTCATTGAAATGGGGTGAGAGGGTCGATCACATAGGCTTGCAATCGGCTCTAAATTGGTCAGGCAAATCACCTTTACAGCTCGATCCGTTGGATTAGACTGATCGGACAAGCATGGGGGCGATGAATGAAGCGGGCGAGGATCGGTGTCATGAGCGCGGGCCTGGCATGGATGCTGGGCATGACCGTACCCGCCAAGGCCGCCGACCTCGAACTGACCCGCGCCAACCTGCTTGCCGCCCCTGATGGAGAGGGAACCACCCGCCTTGCCGCCGAGCTATTGTCTCGCGACCTCAGCGCGCTGGGCGGGCAACCGGGCGCGGTCGTCGAGGACAGGACGAACTGTGCGAGCGTGTGTATCGTCATCGGCACCGCCGCTTCGCCGGTCGTGCAGAGGCTGGCGCGCGAAGGTGGCGTCGATCTGTCGCCCATCGCGGGTGGCTGGGAACGCTATATTCGTGTGGGCATGCGCGTGGCGGGGCGGCACTATCTATTGATCGTCGGATCGGATGCGCGCGGCGCCGCCTATGGTGTGACCGACCTGTCGCGCGCGCTCGGCGTGTCGCCCTGGGAATGGTGGGCCGATGTCACGCCGCGCCGTCGCGAGCGGATCGCCATCGACGCCGCAGCCTTCGTCTCGCGCGAACCCTCGGTGAAGTATCGCGGCATCTTCCTGAACGATGAGGATTGGGGGCTGGAGCCCTGGGCGGCCAAGACCTTCGACCCGGCCAAGGGCAATATCGGCCCAAAGACCTATGCGCGCGTCTTCGAACTGATGTGGCGGCTGAAGGCCAATACGCTGTGGCCGGCCATGCACTCGGTCTCGACGCCATTTTTCGGCGATCCGGGCAATGCGCCGCTCGCCCGGCGCTACGCGATCGTGATCGGCAGTTCCCATGCCGAGCCGATGCTCCGCAACAACCTGCGTGAATGGGATGAGGACAAACGGGGCGGGTTCGACTTCACCCGGCGACCCGAGGCGATCGTCGATTACTGGCGCGAGCGAGTGAGAGAGACCAACGGGCAGGAGGCGTTCTATACCATGGGCCTGCGCGGCCTGCATGACGGGCCGATGCAGGGCGTGACGACCACGGAGGCGCGGCGCGGCATACTGGAGGATGTGGTCGGACGGCAGCGCGCGCTGCTCGCCGAGACGCTGGGCAAGCCCGCAGATCAAGTGCCGCAGCTTTATGTCGCCTATCACGAGTTGCAGGAGGCCTATGATGCGGGGCTGACCCTGCCGGATGATGTCACGCTGATGTGGACCGACGACAATTACGGCTATCTGCGGCGGCTCAGCACGCCCGAGGAGCAGAAGCGGCCGGGCGGGGCGGGCGTCTATTACCATCTGTCCTATTGGGGCCGGCCGCATGACTATCTGTGGCTGGGCACCACCCACCCGGCGCTGATCCGCGAGGAGATGGGGCGGGCGTGGAACACGGACGCACGGCGCATCTGGGTGGTCAATGTCGGCGATATCAAGCCGATCGAATATCTCTCGCAATATTTCCTCGACCTCGCCTTTGACGCGCGGTTGCTGAACCAGTTGCCTCGCGAGCATCTTCGCCGCTTCATGGCAGAACAGTTTGGCGAGGCCGAGGCGGGCGTGATCGCCGATGTGATGCTGCGCTTCTACGATCTGGCTTGGCCGCGAAAGCCGGAATTCATGGGTTTCGGCCAGACCGAATGGGTTACGCCCAACCGCCCGAGCGGTTACGTCCAGTCGGACGGCGAGGAAGCGCAGGCACGGATCGCGGCCTATCAGGCGCTTGCGACGCAGGCCGAGGCGATCGGCGCGCGCATCCCGAAGGACCGGCAGGACGCCTTTTACGAGCTGGTCCTTTATCCGGTGCGCGGCGCGGCGGGGCTGAACACACGCATCCTGTCGCTCGATCTGGCCGAGCTGTATGCGCGGGATCAGCGGGCCAGCGCGAATGCCTATGTCGCGCGGGCCAAGGCGGCGCATGGTGGGCTGGTCGCGGATACGGCGCGGTACAATGCGCTCGCCGGGGGCAAGTGGCGCGAGATGATGGACATGGCACCTCGCCTTCTGCCGGTCTTTGCCGAGCCGATGTGGCCGAGCTGGCAGCCCTCGATGCAGAAGGGCTGCGCCACGGGCCTATCGGGCGCCTGGATCGGGGACGAGAACGTCCTGACCTTTATCCGCGGCGTTCCTGCCACGCGGCCCGTGACCCTGTACCAGCACCAGCCACAGGCGACCGCCTGGTCGGTGCGTGGCATACCGGCCGGTCTGTCGCTATCGGCTGTCAAGGGCGAGTTGAACGAGCGTGGCGGGTATGAGCAGCGGCTGACACTGCGCTATGACGGCAAGGGAGCGGTCGGGCCGGTGACGCTGCGCTGCGGCGATCAGCCGGTGGTCGTCCATGCGACCGCGCTCACCCCGCCCAGGGTCGAGCCGGGCACGGCCATTGAGGACGAACGCCGCGTCACCATGCCCGCACTGACTGCCCGCTATGGCGCCGATTGGGAAGCGATCGCCGATCTGGGCAGCCAGCATGGGGCGTTGCAAGCGAAGCGGACGCTGCCCACGCGCGGATCTGCGGCGCAGGGTACGCCCGCCACCTGGCGCTTCGCCACCATGACCGAGGCAGGGGCGAACCTGCACGTCGTCGCTTTGCCGATCCATCCGCGCGACCCAGCCCATGGCCTGCGCGCGGCGGTGAAGCTGGATGACGGCGACTGGCAGACGGTGGATTTCGCAACAAAGGCTCGCAGCGACCAGTGGCGGCAGAATGGCCTGACCAACACCGCCGTCGCGACCCTGCCGCTCAAGAGTTTCGCCGCCGGAGCACACCAAGTAGCGATCGTGCCGCTCGATCCCGGCCTGACCCTGGATCGTGTCGAGCTAGTGCTCGACGGTGCGCGTCCGCTTTACGCGCCAATGCCGGAGACTGTTCGATGACCGTGACCCGCCGCACCCTGCTCGCCAGCGGGCTGGCCGCCCCGGCGCTGGGTACACCCGCCCTGGCTGCGAACCGCCCCGTGATGCTCGACAGCGGGGACGCGCCCGCGCCGTTCGAGGCGATGCCCGAGCCGCCTTTCATGGCGGACCCCGGCTTGCTGCGGCTGGACGACGGCTGGTTGTTCCACAAGGGCGACATCGCGGTGCCGCCGATCCTGGGGCATGAGGAAAGCTATCAGAATGCCAAGGCCGGGATCGCGCAGGGTGCGGCCGCCGTCAGCTATGACGACAGCGACTGGCGCGCGGTCGAGCTGCCGCATGATTGGGCGATGGAGGAGGTGGTCGATCCGAACGCCAATGTCGCACAAGGGTATCGGCGACGCGGGATCGGCTGGTATCGCCGCACGCTGAAGCTGCCGACCGAGTGGCATGGCCGGTACCTGGAGGTGCAGCTCGGTGCGGCGGCGACCAACGCCAAGGTCTGGTTCAACGGCGTTCTCGTGGCGCACAGTTTCAGCGGCTACACCGCGATCCTGATCGACATCACTCCCTATGCCCGGTTCGGCGAGGAACTGAACATGCTGGCCGTTCGCGTCGATGCCGACACGATGGAGGGCTGGTGGTATGAGGGCGCAGGGCTATATCGCCACAACTGGTTGGCGGTGCGCGATGGCGTCAGCATCGTCACCGACGGCCTCCACGCCGACCCGCGGCGCAAAGATGCGGGTTGGGCGGTGCCGGTCGCGCTGACCGTCTCCAACATTCAAAAGACGGCAGCAACCGTCCGGGCCGAGGCGGTGCTGATCGACCCGAAGGGCCGCACGATCGGTCGGGCGGAGACGGACGTCACGATCGATCCGCTTAAGACCGCCGAGGCAATGATGTCCATTCCGGTCGCGGCGCCGCAGCGCTGGTCGGTCGATCAGCCGACCCTGTACCGGGTGGAGACGCGGCTGCTGCGCGACGGCAAGGCGATCGATGCCCGCGCCGCCCGGATCGGCTTTCGCGAGATCCGGTTCGACGCGGCGACCGGCTTTTACCTCAACGGCGTGGCGACCAAGATCAAGGGCGTGTGCGTCCACCAGGATCATGCCGGGGTGGGCGTCGCCATGCCCGATGCGATGTGGGAATGGCGCATCCGGCGGCTGAAGGCGATGGGGTGCAACGCACTGCGCTGCTCGCACCACGCGCCCGCACCCGAACTGCTCGACGCCTGCGACCGGCTGGGGATGCTGGTCATGGACGAGAACCGCAACTTCAACCCCAGCCCCGATTACCTGCGCCAGTTGCAATGGCTCGTCCGCCGCGACCGGAACCGGCCGAGCGTCTTTCTCTGGTCGGTCTTCAACGAAGAGCCGATGCAGGGCACCGAACAGGGTTACGAGATGGTCCGTCGCATGGCCGAGGCGGTCAAGGAGCTCGACACCTCGCGTCCCGTCACGGCGGCGATGAATGACGGGATGTTCTCCCCGCTCAACGTCTCGGACGCGGTCGATGTGATGGGCTTCAACTATCAGCATCGTCGCTACGACAGCTTCCACGCCGCCCACCCGACCAAGCCGATGACCAGTTCGGAGGATACCAGCGCCTTCATGACGCGCGGCGTGTGGAAGACCGACATGGCCGCGCACGAGGTCAGCTCCTACGACACCGACGCCGCCGAATGGGGCCAGACCCATCACGAAAGCTGGCGGATGATCGAAACGCGGCCGTTCGTCGCGGGGACGTTCGTGTGGACCGGCTTCGACTATCATGGCGAGCCGACGCCGTTCGAGTGGCCGACGACCAGCAGCGTGTTCGGCATCATGGATTTGTGCGGCTTTGCTAAGATGGCCTTCCATCTGCGCCGTGCGCAATGGGTTGACGATGCGCCGGCGCTCGCGATCGCGCCGCACTGGACCTGGCCAGGGCGCGAGGGGGAGGCGATCCGCGTGATCGCGCTGACCAATGCCGAGACGGTCGACTTGAGGCTGAACGGCCAGTCGCTGGGGCAGAAAAAGGTCGACCGGCTGGCCATGCCAGAATGGCAGGTGCCTTATAGCCCCGGACGGCTGGAGGCGGTCGGCTATCGCGGCGGGCGCGAGGTGTCGCGTATCGCCGTTGAGACGGCGGGCAAGGCCGTCGCCTTGAAGCTGGTGGCGGATCGTGGCGGAATGCTGGGCACGGGCAGCGATGTTCAACCCTTCACCGTGATGGCGGTCGATGCGCGCGGGCAGGTGGTGCCCGATGCCGATGCGCCTGTCCGCTTCCGCGTGACTCGGGGCGCGGTGATCGGGGTCGGCAATGGCGATCCGAACGATCATGATTCCGAGGTCGTGCCCGCGCGTCGCCTGTTCCACGGCCTCGCCCAGGCGCTGGTCCGCGCCGAGGCGGGGGCGGGGACGCTGACCGTCGAGGCGAACGCGCCGGGGTTGAAGTCCGCGCGGGCCACGGTGCGGGTGATCGCGGCCGAGCCACTGCCCGCGCTGCCCGCGACGCGCCCGGTGGCGATGCTGACCGACTGGAAGCGGAGCGACTTCACCGCGACGCGGCCCGATCCGCTGCGGCGCTATGCAGGCAACGACATGAACAGCCTGGTCTATGCGCGGCCCGGACGGCTGGAGGGGCCGGGCGAGGGCGTGTGGTCGACCTATCGCACCAGCTTCAAGCCGCGCCGCCGGGTGGCGGAACAGGGCGGGGCGGTGGTCTTTGCCGAGGTCGTCGGGCGAGCCCAGGCCTGGGTCGACGGGATTAAGCGAGCGGAGAAGACGGACTTTGCAAGTGCGCCGCTGGTCGTGCCGTTCCCCGCCGGAGCGGGGGAGCGGCAGGTGGTGCTGGTTGTGGAAGCGGAGCCGGGTAAGGCTTCGGGATTGGGGCGGACGATTTCGGTGCGGGAGCGTTGACCCGTGCGCTTCGACTTCGCTCAGCGTGAACGGAATTCACGCGTCCGTTCAGCCTGAGCGAAGTCGAAGGCCAAGGGTCACACCTTCAGGATGATCCCCTTGCGATCCAGCACCCACCCGAACGCGCAGCAGATCAGCGTATAGGCGAGCGCGCAGAGCAGCGACCCGACCGGTCCCGGTGCGATCGGCTGGAAGCCGTTGAGGCCGACCCAGGTGTAAAGCCCCACACCGTCGACATGGACCAGCTCCAACACGACGACGAGCAGTTCGGAAAAGATATAGATGGCCAGCGGATTGCGCCCCAGCATCTGAAGGAAGGAGCGCCCGAGCGTCACGCCCCGCACCTCGACCAGCCAGAGCGTCGCCCCCAGCAGGATCAGGTCGAGCCCGACGGTCAGCGCGACGAACGTGCCGGTCCACAGCTTCTTGCCGATCGGCAGGACCGGCGCGAACAGCAATGCGACGACGACCAGCGCGGCCCCGATCGCCGCCAGCTTCCCGACCGTCGCGCCATGCTTGCCCCAGCGCTGGATGGCGAGGCCGGTCAGATAGCCCGCGATCACATTGGCGGTCGCCGGCAGGGTGCCGAGCAGCCCCTCGGGATCGAAGCCATGGTCCTTCTTGTAAAGATGCTCCGGCCCGATCAGCCACAGGTCGAACAGCGTCCCCGCATTCCTATAGCGCCCGAACGCCTCGCCCGCCGGGCTGAAGCCGACCAGGATCGCCCAATGCGCGACGACCAGCCCGATGGCGACCATGAGCAAATGGCTCGGCCGCAGATAGCGGGCGAGGAGAGCCCCCAGCAAATAGCAGAGCGCGATGCGTTGCAGCACGCCGGTCAGCCTGGTGTCGGCAAAGGGCTTGGCGACCCAGCTGCCGTCCGCCTGATGGGCGACGAAGGGGAACCAGTACATCAGCACGCCGAGCAGGAAGATCAAAGCGGCGCGCTTGAACACCCGGCGCAGGAAGACATGCTCGGGCATCGGTCGGGTCAGTGCGAAGCTCATCGCGTTGCCGACCGCGAACAGGAAGCTGGGATAGATCAGGTCGGCCAGCGTGAAGCCGATCCACGGCGCGTGCTGCAACTGGCTGAACGCGCCGCCCGCGCCTGCCGTGTTGACCACGATCATCAGGAAGATGGTCGCGCCCCGGAACATGTCGAGTGAGGCGAAGCGCTCGGGTCTGGCGGTCATGATCGTCACCGGGCGGTCTCCATCATCAACGCGCGCGCCTCGGCGACCGGGTCGGCAGGCGTTATGGCTTTGTAGGAGCGTCGCGAGCCGACCCACGCCTTTTCCCAATCGAGTAGCTTGGCCGTGAAGGCGGCATCGTCGACCGGCCGCTTGGCCAGCGCGGCGGCGCGCGCCTCGGTCAGATAACGGGTCCAGCGCGGCAGATAATAATCGGCATACATGCCTGCCCAGGCCTTGGACGCATAATCGCCCAGATGGCCGCGCCCGCCCCAGATCGTCACCTGCGCCTTCGCATTCTGTTCGTAAGCGCTTTTCTCGGCGGCAGTGTCGCCATAGGCCCGCGCATCGGCGATCCAGCTGGCCAGACTCTCCTGCTGTCCGCCGATCAGATGGTCGATGGCGAGTGCTAGGGCCTTGACCCGCGCCGTCTCGCGGTCCCCGGCGGCGACGTCGCCTTTCTGATAGGCGGCAACGGCGGCCTTCACGCTATCGTCGAGCGACAGGCTGGCGGCGTGGCGGGTCAGGTCGACCAGATCGTAACGGTAAAGCGGGCTCGTGCCATAGGCAGGCGCGAGTTTGAGCATGGCGGCGATCCCGGCGCGCAGCCTGATGCGGTCGCCCGGCTCGGCGGGATAGGTCGGCGCATCGGCGGCCGGTCGCTTGAAGAACAGATACGCGCCCGCCCGCTCGTTCCACCAGCGCGGGGTCCAGTAGCGGACGTCATAGGCGCCCGCGACGACATCCCGCCACGCCGCGATCATTGCGGGATCGCTCCGCCCGTAGCGGGCGGCGGTGTACCGGCTCAGCCAGGGCGCCATCGCCATGTCCCTGCCCGGCCAGGCAACGTCATAGGCATAGTCATAGACCAGGCTGTTATTGTGGAGCCCTTCGGGGAACAGTCCGAAGCCGCGCACATGGCCGCGGCCCTTGTCCGCGAACAGCGCGGCGACATCGCGGCGGTAGAAATCCGGCGCGCCGTACACGGGGTTGCTGCCGCCATAATTATGGACATAGCCGTAAACCCAGCTCTTGCCGTCAAACCCGTTCGTGGTCTTCCAGATGCCGGGATAGCGGTCGTTGCCGATGTCGAGGATCAGCATCTTCTCGTTCGGCACGTCGCGCAGGAACGCGGCGATGGCGTCGGGCGTCCAGAATTTCTTGTCCGCGCCGAACAGCCAGCCCTGCATTACCCAGGTGGCCCCCGGCGCGGCGGCGGCGATCGAGGCGTATAGCCGCTGGCCATAAGCGGCCAGCCGGGCGTCGCGGACCTCGCGGGGCAGGGCGGCCGCCTTGGTCGCGGCATCGAGCGCGGGCGTGTTGGCGGTCGCGTCGCCGTACGAGGCATGGGCGGTGTCGCTGCCATCCTCGGCGATCGGCGGCACCATCTCGTTGAAGGCGTCGGCGAGGTAGTAAGTCCCCGGCCCGTACTCGGCGGTGTAAAGTTGCAGGAACCGCCTGGCGAGCGGGGCGAACAGAGGGTCGGACGGGTCGAGCCAATAGGTGCCCTCAAATCCTTCCCAGGACCGCATTTTGTAGATGCGCGCCTTGGGATGTGCCTCCGCAAAGGCCTTGGGCACGTAACCGGCAAAAGCGGGCAGGATGGGGGTCATGCCCAAGCTGCGCATCCGGGTGAGGATACGCTTTTGCAGATCGTGCTTCTTGTCGATCCAGCCCTGCGGCAATGGCGCACGATAGCCCTCGATATTGCCCATGCGCTGCCACGGCAGGAAGGCGGGGCCGGAGAAATGCTGCGCCAGTTGCGCCTCGCTCAACCCCTGTTCGCGCCAAAGCTCGCGCCAGACATAATCCTGCCCCTCCATGGCGAGCGGCATGTCGACGCCGTGGACGGCCATCGCGTCGATCTCCCGCTCCCAGCGCGGCCAGCCCCACCAGGGCGTCGTATAGCCGAAAGTGCAGGTATTCAGGTAGGCGCGGAACGCAAAGGGCGAGGATACCCAGCCGCTGTCGCCGGGCGTCAGGCGGCTCATCGGGCCGACGCGCTTGCCTTCCCAGCTGATCGACAGCCGCCCTTGTGCGTTCAGCGTCGCGGCGGCCCCGCGCACGGCCGCGATCGGGGACGAGGCTTCGACATGCAGCTGGTCATGATCGACCCGGACGCGGTAGCGGGGGACCGACGATGGCGCGATGGAAATGACGACCTGTCGCTCCGGCACGCCCAAGCGTTGAAGGGCGTCGCGTGCGGCTTGTGCGCCATCGCCCTGGGCGTGGGCGACCGAGGTCGTAAGGAACAGGGTGCCGATCAGGCCGAGCGTCTTGGGAGAGGTCATCACGGGCGGCATTGTCCCCGGTTAAAAAGAAAAGGGAAGGGCGGACCAGCCCGCACGGCGGCCCGCCCTTCAGGGGGGAGGTCAGAACCGCGTCGACGCCGAGAGATAGAAGGTGCGCCCCGTCCGGCTGGCGAGCTGGAAGGTGTTCGCGTTCGTCTGATAGGCGTCTTCGTGGGTGTTGTTCAGGTTGATGACGCCCGCCGTGAAGCTGAGATAGCTGGCCGGATTGAAGCCCAGCGCCAGGTCCATCTGGGTACGCGGACGCACCACATGGGTCAGGCCGCCATTGACGAAGAAGCTGGACGCCGCGTCCTGAACGTAGGAGCTGCGGTGATTGACCGACAGTCGGACGCTGAATATCTCGTTTTCCCAATAGGGCGTCAGGTTCCAGGTCAGCTTCGACAGGTCGCGCAGGTTGAAGCCGGTGCCGATCGCGCTGGCATCGGTGTCGACCACCGTGACGTTGCCGACCGCGCCGAAGCCCTTGACGGGCAGGATCGCGTCGAAATTCTGCGACGCACCGAGCTCCAGGCCCTTGATATGGATGACCCGGTCGTCGTTCAGCACCCGGCTGAAGCTGTAGTCGGTCTTCAGGTCCGCCGACTGGCAGTCGCTGACCACGCCGTTCAGGGCCACGCCGTCATAGGAGGACGGGCAGTAGAATTGCGTGAACGTGCCGTTCTTCACCGCCTTGTAGAAACCGGCGAGCGTGATCGAGTTACCCTTGCCGTGATAATATTCGAGGCTGATGTCCAGCTGGTTGGCGGTCAGCGGCTTCAGGCGGCTCTCGCCCTGCGCCACCGAGACGCTGGGGCGCAGGCTGGTCGTGACGCGGGTGATGGTGTCGGCCATCTGCGTCTGGCTGTTCAGCAGCGGGCGGACCAGTACCTTGGCCGCCGCGATGCGGGCGACGAGGTGCGACGTGACGTCTAGCGCGAAGCTGGCGCTGGGCAGGACGTTGCCATAATCCTGCACCACATGCTGCTGGCCGAGCAGCGTCGCATTGCTGTCGGTGCCGTTGGTCAGGCTGCTGGTGACGTTCTGGTGGGTATGTTCGTAGCGAACGCCGATATTGCCGCGCACCGGCAGGTTGAACAGCGTGCCGTCGATATTCGCCATCGCATAGACCGCCGGAATATAGCGATCGACCTTATAGGTGTTGGGCCAATCGGGCGTGTCGGGGACGCTAATGCCCTTGTCGCGCAGGATCTGCTGCCACAGCGGCGCATTGACCGACAGGAAGCTGCTGGGGATCGCCATCGATCCGCCCAGGAAGTTGTTCACCAGCACGCCCGTCTTCGACAGATCGGGGATCCAGGCGAATTCGGGATAGGTCACGGGATCGGTGACATCGGCGTCGCGGTCGTGGCGATAGGCCTTGGTGTCGAAGCTCTCGTGATGATATTTCGCGCCAAAGACCAGCGCCTTGATCCCGTGCCAGTCGAGGTCCTGCGTCAGGTCGGTCTGGATCGCGCGGTCGCGGGCCGACTGGATATGCGTCGCGCCGTCGACAAAGGCGTACCAGGTGCGGTTCGCCATGTTGTAGATCGATCCGTCGGTCAGGCTCGCGGTGTTCCACTTGACGTTGAACGGATCGGAAATGTCGAGCTGGCCGCCGTTCGCAAAGCGCACCTCGTCGATCGTCGCCCATTCGTACAGTTTGGCGTCGCCCTGGGTATAATGGCCGATCGCGCGAATATGGGTGGTGTCGGTCGGGCTCCAGTTGACGGTGCCGGTATAGGCCTGGGTCTGGAGGTTGCGCAGTTCGGGCTGGTCGTTGTTGTCGACGTTGAAGTTGCTGATATTGATATTGTTCGCGACGCCATTGGCGGTGCTGTTGACCGTCACCGCCGAGGCGGCCCAGCGGCCGAACACCATCTGGCGCGTATCGTATCGGGTATGGTCGCGCGAATACTCGCCCTGCAGCAGGACTTCGAAATTGTCCTGCGGCTTCCACTGGATCGCGCCGCTGCCCATCAGCTGTTCGGTATCGCGGTCGATCCGGCGATAGCGCAGATTGCCGGGCACCTGTGCGTCGGGGGCGCCCGCCACCGCGCCCGGCTGGTACCAGTTCTTGATGAACAGATAGTCGCCGCGATCCTTCAGCTTCTGATAGCCGACGTCCAGCATGACGCCGATCGTGTCGTCGGCGAAGCGCTTGATATAAGCTGCGTTGACCTTGGGCGTCGCGGCCTTGCGATAGTCGGAATAATAGCCCTTGATCCCGGCGATGAAGCTCGGACCCTTATAGGCCAGCGGCTTGACCGTATCGATGTTGACGGTGCCGGCCAGGCCGCCGGTGTCCATGTCGGCGGTCGGCGACTTGATGACCTGGATCGCGCTCGCCAGATCGGTCTGGATGATGTCGTAGCGGAAGCCGTCCTTGAAGTCCGCGCTGGCGAAGGTCTGGCCGTTGATCGTGGTGCGCGCATATTGCGGCCCGAGGCCACGAATGCTGATCGTCGAGCCACGTCCGTTGATGTTGGACATCTGCACGCCAGCAATACGCTGGATCGCTTCGGTGATGTTCTGGGCGGGAAACTTGCCGATGTCCTCCGACGAGATGCCGTCGGTGATGCGGATATCGTTGCGCTTGGCGGCGAGCGCGGAGGCGATGCTCTGGCGATAGCCGGTGACGGTAATCTCGTTCTGGCTGCCATCCCCGGCGGTGTCGGTCTGCGGCGTGGCCTGTCCGACATCGGCGGCGGCGGCGGCGGTGACGCTGGCGGCTGGAACGGCCGGGCCGTTCGTCTGCGCCGTGGCGGGCGCGGCGATCATCGCCGAGGCCGCCCATGTCGCGGTAAAGGCCGTCGTCTGAAGCAGCCCTTTGCGCCAATGGCGCGAGACGTCGTTGCACGGTGACATAGTCATGCTCTTTCCCTCCCTCTGATCCCCGACGCGGGCACATCGCGCCGGACTTCCCCGAGACTTTGCCGGAAAGGGCATCGGCGACAGAGGCGGAGCAGAGGGCGCCAGCGGCCGGAACGGGTGAGCGTTCACGGACCGGAATCGGCCGTCTCATTTGCTGCGCCGGGACGCGGAGCCTGTCCGGGGTCCGCCGCCGCACCTGCCGCCCGGCCTATAGGCCGTGTACGACGAGCCACGTCGAAGAACCGAAAATTTCTTCCTGCATCGCGGTGTTGTAATCTTATGGTCTTATCGGTGACATGAAATGGTCATGCCTGTCAACGGTGCTGGAAGACGTTTCGCGCAAAAATCGGTCAGGACAGTGGCGCGGTCACAACAATCTATTTTTGTCAGAAACTTACGATCATGAAGAATTTGTCATATTTGCGCGCCATGCGCTCAGCGGATGCCTTCATTGGACCCGCAAATCCTCGAATCCTGACGACAATGGCCCGGAGTCTCGATTGGTATTGTCGCTATTGGTTCGGCCAATTGGCCTGTTCGGTATCGTCGCTCCGAACGCGCGGATGGTCCGTCCATCGTTCTGGACCGAAAGGTCGAACAGGGCGCCGATCAGCGTCAGGCTTTCGACCGGCGTGTCCAGCCGGATCGCTCAAACGGATGGGGGGTGACGGCAATGATTTTTGCAAAAGTTTTAAGACATTTATGGCGTTCTGGATCGGCCGGGCTGACGTCGCGGATGCGGCGGTAAATATCGCAGGACAATGCCCCCGAAAGCGGGCAAGCAAGGTCCTCTTTCTGTTCGATAGTTTCTTGTGGATGAGTGTCATGACCGGGGTAAAGCGGGGTTGGAGTCTGGCGGCGGCGACCGCAGTTGCGGCGACGGTACTGTCGCCGTCCATGGCGGAGGCGAAGAAGGTCGCGGGCTATCTGGCGGCGGGTGAGGGTGTCGATCTGGCGACCATCCTGCCCGGACCGCCGACGCCCGGCACGCCGCGCGCGCTGGCCGATGCGCGGGCCTTCCGCGACAGCCGGGCGCTGCGCGGCATGGCGCGGTGGCAGCAGGCAACGGCGGACGTATCGAGCGACCTGGGCGCGCGCTTCGCCGCCGCGCTGGGCTTTACCCCGGACTGGACGAAGCTGCCGGTGACGCAGGGGCTTCTCGCGCGGTTCGGCGCGGACCGCTCGGCAGCGATCCGCGTGGCCAAGGCGCATTGGCAATCGCCACGCCCCTTTATCGGCAGCGACCTGCCCATCTGCGAGCCGCGTACCGCCAGCTTGATGACCAATGGCGATTATCCGTCAGGCCATACGGCGAACGGCTGGAGCTTCGCGCTGATCATGGCCGAATTGGTGCCCGACCGGGCGACCGCGATCTTGACGCGGGGGCGCGATTATGGCGACAGTCGCTGGATCTGCGGCTCGCACAGCCAGAGCGCGGTTGAAGGCGGCTATATGGCGGCGAGCGCGGTGGTCGCACGCGAACATGGCAATGCGGCGTTCCGGCGCGACATGGTGGCGGCGGCTGAGGAACTGGCGCGCTACCGCGCCAAAATCGCCAGTCCGCGCTGAGGCTGACGACCCGGCCCTGCTCGGCACGGATGGTGACGATCTCGCCGCCATCCCCGCCGTTCCAGTTGCCCAGGCCGCGCCATCGGGCCAAGCGTGCCGATAGGGGCAATCGTGAAGGGCGCATGTCGTTCTGCAAAGCCGTCACAAAAGCGACTGGCGGCGACGGCGACGGGATGACATGCATAGCGCCATGGCTGAATGGCAATTCTGGATCGATCGCGGCGGTACTTTCACGGACGTGGTCGCACGGCGCCCCGATGGCGGGGTGGTCACCACCAAGCTGTTATCCGAAGACCCGGGCCGGCGATATGATGCCGCAGAGGCTGCGATCCGACAGCTTACCGGCGTGGGCGACGGGCCGCTTCCCGCATGTGCGATCCGGATCGGCACGACCATCGCCACCAATGCGCTGCTGGAGCGCGAAGGCGAGCCGGTGCTGCTGGCGATCACGCGCGGCTTCGGCGATGCGCTGGCGATCGGCTATCAGGACCGCCCTGACATTTTCGCGCGCGATATTCGTCGCTCCGCGCCGCTGTTCGCCGAGGTCGTCGAGATCGACGAGCGGGTGACCGAGGATGGCACTGTCCTGGCTCCGCTCGACCGCGATGCGGCGGCGGCGGCCTTTGCGCAGGCCCATTCACGCGGGCTTCGGTCGATCGCCATCGTCCTGATGCACGGCTGGAAGCATCAGGCACATGAGTTGGTGCTGGCCGAACTGGCCGAGGCGGCGGGCTTCACCCAGATTTCGGTCAGCCACCGCACCGCGCCGCTGATCCGACTGGTCGCGCGCGGCGATACGACGCTGGCCGACGCCTATCTGTCGCCGGTGCTGGGCCGCTATGTACAGGGGCTGGAAGCCGGTCTGGGCGAGGCGGCGGCGGGCGGATTGCTGTTCATGCAGTCGAGCGGCGGGCTGGTTGCGGGCGACCGTTTCCATGGCAAGGACGCGCTGTTGTCCGGCCCGGCGGGCGGCATCGTTGGCATGGCGCGCACGGCAAGCGGCGCAGGCTTCGACCGGGTGATCGGCTTCGACATGGGCGGCACCTCGACCGACGTGTCGCTGTTCGCCGGGCAATATGACCGCCGCTCTGATGCGGTTCTGGCGGGCGTGCGCGTCGCGGTGCCGATGATGCGCATCGACACGGTCGCGGCGGGGGGCGGGTCAATCTGTCATTTCGACGGCGGGCGGTTGCTGGTCGGCCCCGCCTCGGCAGGGGCGGACCCGGGGCCTGCCTGCTACCGGCGCGGCGGGCCGCTGACCGTCACCGATTGCAACATGATCCTGGGCAAGATCCAGCCGGTCCATTTCCCGGCGCTGTTCGGCCCCGATCGGAACTTGCCGCCCGATCCTGATGCCGCCCAGCGCGCGCTCGCCCAACTGCTCGATGAGGTGGAGGCCGCGACGGGCGAACGCCTCGACCCCTTGGCGGCGGCCGAGGGGCTGGTGGCGATCGCGGTCGCCAGCATGGCGCGGGCGATCCGCGCCGTCTCGGTCGCGCGGGGTGAGGACCCCGCCTCCTACGCCCTGGCTTGTTTCGGCGGAGCGGGTGGTCAACATGCCTGCCTTGTCGCCGATGCGCTGGGCATGGCGCAGGTGCTGATTCATCCGCTGGCGGGCGTGCTGTCGGCGGTCGGCATCGGGCTGGCCGATCGCAGCGTGGTGCGCGAGGCGACCGTGGGCCTGCCGCTGGGCGACGGCGCGTTGAAGGGGGCGCTGGCCGAGCTTTCCGCCGCCGCCGCCGCGGGGCTCGCGGAGCAGGGCGTCGATCCGACGGCGATCCGGATCACGGTGCTGGCGCAGCTTCGTTACGCCCGCAACGATCAGACGATCGGCGTCGCCTGGGACAGCCCCGAGGCGATGGGCGCGGCCTTTGCCGAGGCGCATCACCAGCGTTTCGGCTTTGTCGGCGAGGATATGCTGGTCGTCGAGCAATTGCGGGTCGAGGCGATAGCGGGCGGCGAAGCACAAGCGCTTCCTGCCCCGGCGCTGGCCGAGCGGACCGCCGATCCGGTCGACCGCGTGGCCATGTATCTGGCGGGGGCGTCTCACGATGTGCCTGTCCATGCCCGCGACGAGCTGGCGGCCGGAGCGGTGCTGGCGGGACCGCTACTCATCATCGATCCGGTGTCGACCGTGGTGGTCGAGCCCGGCTGGTCCGCGCGGGTGCTGGCGGAGGGGACGCTGCTTCTCGAACGCGTCGCGGCGCGGCGCGAACAGGCGGCGGAGGAAACGGTCGATCCCGTCCGGCTGGAGATATTCGCCGGGCTGTTCATGGGTATTGCCGAGGAAATGGGCGCGGCGCTTCAACGCAGTGCCGCGTCGGTGAACATCCGCGAGCGACTGGATTTCTCCTGCGCGATCTTCGATGCGGAGGGTGGGCTGGTCGCCAACGCGCCGCATATCCCCGTTCATCTGGGATCGATGGGGGAGAGCATCCGCACCATCATCCAGGCGCGTGGGGCTACGATGCGGGCGGGGCAGGTCTATGCGCTGAACGACCCCTATCGGGGCGGCACGCACCTGCCCGACATCACGGTCATCATGCCGGTCTTTGCAGGCGGCGAGGCGCCCGCCTTCTTCGTGGCGGCGCGCGGGCATCATGCCGATGTCGGCGGTACGACGCCGGGTTCGATGCCGCCCGACAGCCGGACGCTGACCGATGAAGGCGTGGTCTTCGACGATGTGCTGATCGTCGAGGGCGGCGCGATGCGCGAGCAGGTGATCCGCGAGCTGCTGGCCAGGGGTCCCTGGCCGGCGCGCAATATCGACCAGAATATCGCCGACCTCGCTGCGCAGGTCGCGGCCTGTGCGCGCGGCGCGGACGGGCTTCGCCAGCTGGCCGCGCAACAGGGGCAGGGCGTCGTCACCCGCTATATGGCGCATGTACAGGCTCATGCCGAGGCGATGGCGCGGCGGATGATCGCGACGCTGAAGGACGGCGAATTCCGCTACCGGCTGGACGATGGCGCGGTCGTCGTGGTTCGCGTGACGATCGATGCGGAACGGGGCAGCGCGACGATCGACTTCACCGGCACCAGCGCGCAGCGGCCGACCAACTTTAACGCGCCACTGGCGGTGACGCGCGCCGCCGTCCTTTATGTCTTGCGCCTGCTGGTCGACGAAGCCGTGCCGCTGAACGAAGGCTTTCTGCGGCCCGTCACGCTGATCGTACCCGAAGGATCGATGCTCAACCCGCGCTTTCCCGCCGCCGTGGTGGCGGGCAATGTCGAGGTCAGCCAGGTCGTGACCGACACGCTGCTCGGTGCGCTCGGCGCGATGGCGGGTAGCCAGGGGACGATGAACAACCTGACCTTCGGCGACGACTGCTATCAATATTATGAAACGATCGCTGGCGGCGCGGGGGCCGGGCCGGGCCATGACGGGGCCGACGCGATCCAGACGCACATGACCAACAGCCGGTTGACCGACCCGGAGGTGCTGGAGACGCGCTATCCGGTGCTGCTCGAACAATTCGCGATCCGGCGCGGGTCGGGCGGCGCGGGGCAGTGGCGCGGTGGCGACGGCACGATCCGCCGCCTGCGCTTCCGGCAACCCTTGCGCGCCGCGATCCTGAGCAACCGTCGGGTCGTGCCGCCCTTCGGCCTGAACGGCGGCGAGGCCGGGCAGCCGGGCCGCAACCGCGTCGAGCGCGCCGACGGCACCGTCGAGGAACTCGCTTCAACCGCCGGGATCGATATGCACGAAGGCGACGCGCTGGTTATCGAGACGCCAGGCGGCGGTGGCTATGGGCGGGAGACGCGCTGATGTGGGTGCTGGCGGGCATTGTCGTCATCGCGGGCGGATTCCTGCTACGGTTCAATCCCCTGCTGGTCATCATCGTCTCGGCCCTCGTCACCGGATTTGCGGCGGGGCTGGACCCGGTACGAATCGTCGCAACCTTTGGCCATGCCTTCAACGAGACGCGCTACGTGACCGCCATTTACATGGTCCTGCCGGTCATCGGCCTGCTGGAGCGGCGGGGACTTCAGGCGCGCGCTCGGACGCTGGTCGCCGGGTTTCGCGGAGCGACGGCGGGACGGCTGCTGACGGGCTATCTGCTGTTCCGGCAGGTGACGGCGGCGCTGGGCCTCACTTCGGTCGCGGGGCCGGCCCAGACCGTCCGGCCGCTGGTCGCCCCAATGGCGGAGGCCGCCGCCGAGCGTCAAGGCGGCGCACCCGAAGACGCCGAGCGGGTCAAGGCGATGGCGGCCGCGACCGATACGGTCGGGCTGTTCTTCGGCGAGGATATCTTTCTGGCGGTCGGATCGATCCTCCTGATGAAGGGCGTGCTGGAGGGGTATGGCATCATGCTGGAACCCTTCCAGCTGTCGATCTGGGCGATCCCGACCGCGATCGCGGCGTTCGTGATCCATGGATCGCGGCTGTGGTGGCTCGACCGGCGCTTATCGCGCGAGGGACGCGGCGCGCGATGATCGGGCTGAACCTGGTCTATGCCGTGGCGGGGATCGCCTTCGCGATCTTCGCGCTGCTGTCGGTGCGCGACCGGCGCTTCGCCAATGCGGCCTTCTATGCCCTCATTACCGTATCGTTCCTGTTCGGCGATATGCTGGGCGATGTCGCCAATGGCGTGCTGGTCCTGGCGCTGGTCGGCATCGCGGCGTCGGGGCAGATGCGCCGGGCCGAGGCGGTGGCGCCCGCCGAGGACCGGCACGGTGCGAAGGTCTTCGTGCCCGCGCTCGTCATCCCGGCGGTTGCCCTGCTGGGGACGCTCGCGTTCAAGCATGTTCCCGCGCTGGTCGATCCCAAGCAAGCGACATTGGTCGCGCTGACGCTCGGCACCGTGATCGCGCTCGTCCTGTGCGGCACATTGTTGCGCGCGAGGGCCGCCGAGCCCTTCGTTGCGGGGCGCGGGCTGATCGACGATATCGGCTGGGTCGCGGTGATGCCGCAGATGCTGGCGAGCTTGGGTGCCGTCTTCGCCTTGGCAGGCGTCGGCGAAGTCGTCGGCGAGCTGATCGGCGCGGTGATCCCGGCGGGCAGCGTGATCGGCGGGGTGCTGGCCTATGCGCTGGGCATGGCCCTGTTCACCATCGTCATGGGCAATGCCTTCGCCGCCTTCCCGGTCATGGCGGCGGCGGTCGGCGTGCCGATCCTGATCCGCCAGATGGGCGCAGACCCGGCGGTGGTCGCGGCGGTGGGGATGCTGGCGGGCTTTTGCGGGACGCTGATGACGCCGATGGCGGCGAACTTCAACTTGCTGCCCGCCGCGCTGCTCGGCCTGAAGGACAAATATGCCGTGATCCGGGCGCAGGTGCCGACCGCGTTGCCGCTGCTCGCCTTCAACATCCTTCTTCTCTACGGAATGATCGCATGACCCGATTGGACCGCTCCGTTGCCGAACGCTTTGCCGCCATGACGCTGGGCCATGTCGGGCGCGAATATCCCAATGCTCTGATCCACGTCCTGAACGGGCCGGAGGATGCGCGGACCCCGTCGGACCTGCATCCGATCTTTTACGGCAGTTTCGACTGGCATAGCTGCGTCCATGGCTGGTGGCAGTTGCTGCGCCTGATCCGGCTCTATCCCGATCTGGAGGCCGCCCCCGCCATTCGCGCGCGGGCCGATGCGATGTTCGTGCCCGACAAGGTGGCGGGCGAGCTGGCCTATCTGGAGCGCCCCGGCGCGGCAGGGTTCGAGCGGCCTTATGGCTGGGCCTGGATGCTGGCGCTGCATGACGAGGCGAGCCGCCATGATGCGAGCTGGGCGGCGACGCTAGAGCCGCTCGCACTGTTCTTCGCACGCCGTTTCACCGATTTCCTGCCGCGCCTGACCTATCCGTTGCGCGTCGGTACCCATTTCAACAGCGGCTTCGCTTTGACGCTGGCCTGGGACTGGGCGGGCGAGCGCGATTCGGCGCTCCGCCACGAAATCGCGACGGTAGCGCGGGACTGGTTCGGAAAGGATCGCGACTGTCAGGCGTGGGAGCCGGGCGGCGACGAATTCCTGTCGCCCGCGCTTTGCGAGGCGATGCTCATGAGCCGGGTACTCGACGCGGCCAGCTTTCGAAGCTGGTTCGACGCATTCCTTCCCCATGTCGGGGCAGGCGAGCCCGCGTCGCTGTTCACCCCCGCGATCGTATCCGACCGCACGGACGGCAAGATCGCGCATCTCGACGGGCTGAACCTGACCCGTGCGTGGTGCTGGCGGGTGATCGCGGCGAAGCTGGGTCCCTCACACCCGGTCGCAACCGGTGCGGAGGCGACGGCGGCGGCCCATCTTGCCGTCAGTCTTCCGCATCTGGGCGATGATTATATGGGGGAACACTGGCTTGCCACCTTTGCGCTCCTGGCGCTCGAGGCCGCCTGATTGACGGATTGAGAAACCGTCCGTGGAGGCGTTAAATGTCGCGGGCGTCTCCACAACGTATATTTAAACAATCATCTTTATCTCTCCCTTTCGGGAAAAGGGGGGGTAATGATGAACCTGTATGCTCCGCGCCTGTTGTGTGGCGTGGCTCTCATTGTGTTGCCTGTTACGGAAGTCCGAGCAGAGGTGGCATCTTCGGCTCACACCGGTAATCCGGCCGCGACCAAGTCGGTCGATACGACAAGCGATGCGAAGGTCAAGACGGACGCTGCAAAAAGCAATGGCATCGTCGTAACGACGACCGCTCAGAAGCGCTTCGAAAACATTCAAAATGTGCCGCTCGCCGTCCAGGTCATTTCCCCGGCGGAACTGAACGCGCATGGGGTGCGTCATTTCCAGGAACTGGGCAAGGTCAGCCCCTCGCTGGTCATCCGTCCGGCCGAACAGCCGGTCAACGGCACCGTCTCGCTTCGGGGTGTGGGTACGCTGGCCTTTGGCATCGGGGTCGAGACCGCCGTTGCGATCACCGTCGACGGCGCCGCGCTGCCCTTCATGGCGCGTGTCTATACCGACCTGCCCGACATCGCCCAGATCGAGGTGCTGCGCGGTCCGCAAAGCACGCTGTACGGCAAGGCGGCCTCGGCGGGTCTGGTCAAGATCATGACGGTGCAGCCGACCGACGACTATCATGTGCGCGGCAACGTAACCGTCACCGGCGACCGCGAATATGGCGCCAATGTCAGCGTGACCGGGCCGATCAGCGATACGCTGGGCTATGTCTTCTCGACCGGCTATTCCAACTGGGACGGCAATGTCCGCAACGTCTTCAACGGTAAGCGGACCAACGGCCGCGAAACCTTCAACACGCGAGGCAAGCTGCGCTGGAAGGCGTCGCCCGATGTCACCTTCACCCTGTCGGGCAATTATGTCGACGGCAACGCCACGATTGCACGGCCGTTCGAGGCCGTGGCGTCCGACGCGCTGTTGCGGGGTGTCGCCGGACAGACCCCTTCAGTGATCTTCCCCGGCGTGACGCCCGGCCCGGGCAATCAGGACGTCAGCAACAATTACTGGTCGCACAACAAGTTCTCGGGCGGCGGCGCGCTGCTCAGGAGCGAGGCGAATATCGGCCGGATGAACATCCTGTCGCTGACCTCCTACGACCGCTTCCGTCTGGACGACTATCTCGATCACGACGACAGCTCGTCGTCGGCGGCGGTCGGCAGCAATATCCAGGTCGGTGCGTTCAAATCGCGCATGTTCACGCAGGAACTCCGCCTGTTGTCGCCCGGCGAGGATGCCTTTCGCTATGCGCTGGGTGTCTATTATGCGAACACCGGCTTCGATCGCCCGTTCCAGCGTGGCCCGGCCTTCTCGCTCGCCAACTGGTACGCCACCACCGGATCGCGCCAGGTCGCAGCCTTCGGCCAGATCGACTGGGAATTCGTCTCGAAGCTCACCGGCACCATCGGTGGCCGTGTCCAGAACGAGCGCGTGAAATACACCTTCGCCGACAATCTGGCCCGGACCAGCTATGCGGGGAATGCGGACGACACCGCCGCGACCTATCATCTGGGCCTGACCTATCAGGCGACGCCCGATGTCATGACCTTCGCCAGCTACTCGACGGGTTACAAGGGCCAGACCTATGACCTGACGACCGGGTTCAACCAGAACCGGGCGGCAGCAGGACCGGTCAAGCCGGAGCGGTCGCGCGACCGGGAGCTGGGTATCCGCACCCAATTCTTCGACCGGCACCTGACGCTGAACGCGACGCTGTTCGACACCGACTATACCAATCTTCAGGCGCAGACGATCGAGACGCTGGCGGATGGCACCAGCAACTTCCGCCTGACCAATGTCGGCAAGTTCAACACGCGGGGGCTGGAAATCGAGACGGCGGCACGGCTGGGCCGCGACATCGCGCTGCGCGGGGCAATCACCTATCTGGACGCCAAGTACACGTCCTTCCCCTCGGCGCAATGCTATCCGATGCAGACGGCGGCGCAGGGATGCAGCGGCTCGCCCGCCCGCCGCGACCTGACCGGCGTGCGGGCTCCGCAGGCCCCGGTGTGGAAGGGCAACTGGTCGGTCGATTATACGCCGCCACTGACCGACACGCTGGACGGCTTCGCGCAGGTCGCCGGAGAATATCAGTCGAGCCTCTATTATGTCGCGGCCGATCCCCAGACTTTCCAGCCGGGTTTCGCGATCTTCGACCTGCGCCTCGGCGTCCGGTCGCATGATCGCCGCTGGGATGTGACGGCGTTCGTCAACAACCTGTTCGACCAGCAATATTATGCATCGCTGGTCAACACGGCGGGCAATTTTAGCGGCCGGATGGCGACCCAGGCCGTGCTGCCGCGCGACTTCCGCCGCTATGCGGGCGTGCGGTTCGGCGTGAATTTCTGAACTGCTAATTCACCCCTCCCCTTCAGGGCAGGGGCAGGGGGGTAGGGCGCTTCCGCGAGCACAGGTTTCGAGGTGAGGCCCCACCCCAACCCCTCCCCTGAAGGGGAGGGGGTTACGTCTCTTTCAAATCTTCAGATGCGCGGTCCGGTCACGCTTGGCGGCCAGCGCCTGACGCACTTCCGCGACCGCGCGGGCTTCGCTGGCGATCAGCAGGCCTTCCAGTGCGGCGGTCAGGTGCCGCTGCATCGCGACCCGCGACGCGACGGGATCGCGCGAGCGCAGCGCTTCCAGGATCGCGGCATGATGCTCGACGATCGGCCGCACATCGATCTCGCGGACCTTGGCGTCGAGCAGCACGCTCTCCGCCGAGCGCAGCCGCTGTTCCCATAGCCGGTCGATCGTCTCCAGGATCGCGCTGTTGCGCGTCGAGCGGGCGATCAGCGTGTGGAAGGCACGATCGGCATGGAAGGCGCCGCCGACCGTGTTGTTCTCCTCCTCGATCGCATCGACCAGCGTGGCCAGCTCGTCCAACTCGCTGTCGGTGATCTGCGAGGCCGCCAGCGCCGCTGCCTCCGGCTCGAACAGCAGGCGCGCCTCGGCCACTTCCATGGCGGAGACACCGAAATCGGGCGTCTCGCCCTGGCCCGGCAGCGCGACGACATGCGCACCCGATCCGATCCGCACCTCGATGAAACCCTGGACTTCCAGCGCGATCAGCGCCTCGCGGATGACCGGGCGGCTTACGTCGAACCGGGTTGCCAGCTCACGCTCGGCGGGCATCCGCGTGCCGATCGGGTAGCGGCCCTCCTGCAACTCGGTGATCAGCGTGCGGGCGAGTTCCCGGTAGAGCCGGTCCTGGGTCGTGTTATTGTCCATCACGACCCTTATAGGGGCCGAGGCGGGATGGCGGTCAAGCGCCAGTGTCATACCAATGTGTGTCAGGCCGATCGGGACATTCCGCCGCTGTCGGTTTCGACGACGGTCGTACCCGCGGTGCGGGCGGCCTCAGCGAGCCGGGAATCGGCCCTGTCGGTGACGAGAAAGTCGACATCGCCCATGTCCCCGACCCGGACCGGCGCGGCGCGTTCCAGCTTTGAGCCGTCGATCGCCAGCAGTACCTGCCGCGCCTGGGCGATGATCGTCTGCGACACGCGCACCTCGTCCACTTCGAAGTCGAGAAAGCTGCCGTCCGGATCAATGGCCGACGCGCCGATCAGCGCCATGTCGACCTTGAACCCCCGGATGAAGTCCATCGCCAGTGCGCCGACCACCGCCCGGTCGCTGGCGCGCACCCGGCCTCCGGCGGCGATCACCTCGATCGAGGGGCGGCCGCCCAATATGTCGACGACGTTCAGATTGTTGGTGATGACCATCAGGTCGCGGTGATCGACCAGCGCCTTGGCGATCGCCTCGGTGGTCGAGCCGATATTGATGAACAGGCTGGCCCCGTTGGGGACGAGCGCGGCGGCCGCCGCTCCGATCGCGGCCTTGGCGGGGGCGGCCACCGTGCGCCGCTCGGCATAGGCCAGATTGTCGGTGCCCGAGGTCACGACCGCGCCGCCGTGGACGCGCGCCAGCATCGACTGGCCCGCCAGGATGTTCAGGTCCTTGCGGATCGTCTGCGGCGTCACGCCCAGCTTTTCGGCAAGGCTATCCACGCTGACGCTGCCCGTCCGACGGGCGACGTCGAGGATCGCGGCATGGCGTGCCGCGACGATCTCCGCCGATCCGGGGGAGGGCGGCTTCACGCGACGCCCCGCTCGGCCAGATAGGCCGCCAGCCGCTCGGGCGTTTCGGGCGGCACGTGCAGGCCCAGCTTGCTGCGGCGATAGAGGATGTCCTCAACCGTCCGCGCCCATTCGACCTTTACCAGATAGTCGACCTCGGCGGTGTGCAGCCCGCCGCCCAGATCGGGTCCGAGATCACCCGTCTCCAGCATCGCATGGATACGCGTGCCATAGGCACGGGCCAGACGACGCAGCAGGGCGGGCGGCATATCCGAATGCCTAGCGGTCAGTTCGCGCAGGAAGGCGTCGAAATCCGCATCCGCCATATCCCCGCCGGGCAACGCCGCCCCGGCCGTCCATGCCCCCCCGGCTGCGGGGAAGAAGCGCGCCAACTCGCGCATCGCGTGCTCGGCGAGCTTGCGATAGGTGGTGATCTTGCCGCCGAAGATGTTGAGCATCGGCGCCCCGCTTTCCCCCTCCGCGCCCGTATCGAGGTCGAGCACATAGTCGCGCGTCACCGCCGAGGCATTGGCTGAATGATCGTCATAGAGCGGGCGGATACCGGCATAGCTCCACACGATATCGGTCTCCCCAGTCTTCCGCGCGAAATAGCGGTCCACCGTGACGAGCAGATAATTGGTCTCCGCCGCGCTGATCGACGCCTTGGCGGGCGCGTCGGTCCAGGGTTCGTCGGTGGTGCCGACCAGCGTGAACCTGCCCTCATAGGGGATGGCGAAGACGATGCGGCGGTCGTCATTCTGGAGCATGAAGGCATGGTCGCCCTCATAGAGTTTGGGCACGATGATATGGCTGCCCTTGACCAGCCGGACGCCGCGATCGGCCCTTGCGCCGTGAGTGCGGCCGATCACGTCGGCGACCCATGGCCCTGCCGCATTGACCAGCGCGCGGGCGCGGACGGTGCGGGTTTCGCCCGCCGCCTCGATCGTCGCAACCCAGCCATCGCCCTCGCGCTTTGCATCGACCAGCTTGGTGCGCGTCGCGATCGTCGCCCCCCGCTCGGCGGCGTCCATCGCGTTGAGCACGACGAGGCGACTATCCTCGACCCAGCAGTCCGAATATACGAAAGCCTTGCCCTTTCGCGGCGAAAGCCCGGCGCCGAACTTCGAGCCCTCCAGCGTGACGGTGCACGTGCCGGGTAGCTTCTCGCGACCGCCGAGATGGTCGTAGAGAAATAGACCCAGCCGCACCATCCATGCGGGGCGCGGCGACTGGGTCTGCGGCAGGACGAAGGAGAGGGGCCAGATGATGTGCGGCGCCATGTTCAACAGCCGCTCGCGCTCGATTAGCGCCTCTCGCACCAACCGGAACTCGCCATATTCCAGATAGCGCAGGCCGCCATGGATCAGCTTTGTCGAAGATGAGGATGTGTGGCTCGCCAGATCGTCCTGTTCGACCAGCAGCACCGACAGGCCGCGCCCGGCGGCGTCGCGCGCGATGCCTGCACCGTTGATGCCGCCGCCCACGATCAGCAGGTCGATCCTATCCATCGCGTGGTCCGTCATGCCGCTTGTCCCTGTTTCTGAGCGCGTCCTTTGTTATACCATGTCGACGCAAAACGAAAGCATTGACGTTCATATGAAAGCGTGTGACGTTCCAAAACGAAAACAAGGAGAGGGGTGAGCGATGGCGTCGCACATTCTGGTGATCGATCAGGGCACGACCTCGACGCGCAGCATCGTGTTCGATGGACAGGCTCGCCGGGTCGCCATCGCACAGGCCGAGTTCGCGCAGCATTACCCCGCGCTGGGCTGGGTCGAGCACGACCCTGAGGATATCTGGCGCGATGCGCTGGCCACCGCGCGCAAGGCCATCGACGAAAGCGGCGTCGCTCCGGCGCAGATCGCCGCGATCGGCATCACCAACCAGCGCGAGACGGCGGTCGTCTGGGACCGCGCGACCGGCGAGCCGATCCACCGCGCGATCGTGTGGCAGGACCGGCGCGGCACCGACCTGTGCCAGAGGCTGAAGGCTGATGGCGCGGAAGGTCTGGTGCGCGAGCGGACCGGCCTGCTGATCGATCCCTATTTCTCCGCGACCAAACTCGCCTGGCTGCTCGATCATGTCGAGGGTGCGCGCGGGCGGGCCGAGCGGGGCGAACTGGCGTTCGGTACGATCGACAGCTTCCTGCTCTGGCGGCTGACCGGCGGAGCGGTGCATGCGACCGACATCACCAATGCCAGCCGCACCATGCTGTTCGACATCCATCGCGGGGTCTGGGACGAGGAATTGTGCCGGTTGCTGCGCGTGCCGATGGCGATGCTGCCGCAGGTGCACGACAATGCGCATATCTTCGGGACCACCGCACCCGATCTGCTCGGCGCGGCGATCCCGATTGCGGGCATGGCGGGGGACCAGCAGGCGGCGCTGTTCGGACAGGCCTGTTTCCGTCACGGCATGGCCAAGTCGACCTATGGCACCGGCTGTTTCATGCTGCTCAACACCGGTGAGACGGCGGTGGCGTCCAAGCACCGCCTGCTGACCACGCCCGCCTATCGGCTGAACGGCAAGACGACTTATGCGCTGGAGGGATCGATCTTCGTCGCGGGCGCGGCGGTGAAGTGGCTGCGCGACGGGCTGGGCGTCATCACCCATGCCAGCCAGACCGACGACTTGGCGACGCAGGTGCCCGACAGCCACGGCGTCTACATGGTCCCCGCCTTTGTCGGCATGGGCGCGCCCTATTGGGAGCCGGATGCGCGCGGCGCCATCTATGGCCTGACCCTGGGGGCGAGTGCGGCGCATCTGGCGCGCGCAGCGCTGGAGTCGGTCGCGTACCAGACGATGGACCTGGCCGAGGCGATGAAGGCCGATGCGGGCGAAGGCCCCGCCATCCTGCGCGTCGATGGCGGCATGGCGGCCAATGACTGGCTGTGCCGCTTCCTCGCCAACATGATCCAGACGCCGGTCGAGCGGCCTGCCGATCTGGAGACGACGGCGCGGGGCGCGGCCTTTCATGCCGGGCTCGCGACGGGGGTATGGTCGGGGCTCGACGCGCTGGAGAAACTTTGGTCGCGGGAGGAATGTTTCGAGCCGGGCATGGCCGAGGACGCCCGCGCACCGTTGGTCGCCGGATGGCGCGACGCGGTGGCGCGGACGCTCGCCAAGCCCGTCGCGTGACGATGGCGCTGCGGCCGCTGCTGGTCGGCAACTGGAAGATGCACGGCGATGGCCGCAACCTGCCGATCATCGCGGCGATCGGTGAGGCAGCGCAGCGGCATCCGGGCGTGGATGTCGCATTGTGCCTGCCCGCGACTCTGATCGATCGGGCGCGGGACGCTTGTCCGGGCCTAACGATCGGAGGGCAGGACTGCCATGCCGAACCCAGCGGCGCGCATACCGGCGATATTTCCGCCCTGATGCTGCGCGAGGCGGGCGCGTCGCTGGTCCTGCTCGGCCATAGCGAGCGGCGGCGCGATCATCACGAGGGCGATGCGCTGATCGCCGCCAAGGTGCGGGCCGCGCGGGCTGCGGGTCTGGATGTCGTGCTCTGCGTCGGGGAAACGGCCGAGGATCACGCCGCCGGTCGCTCGGCGGATGTCGTTCGGGAGCAACTGACCCGATCGCTTGCCGGGGCGAACGGGCCGGGGATTGCCATCGCCTATGAACCCGTCTGGGCGATCGGTGGCGATCGTACGCCCGAACCGACGGAGGTCGAGATGATGGCCGGGCTGATCCGCGATACGGTTTCGGGGGTGCGTATTCTTTACGGTGGCTCGGTGACCCCCGACAACGGCGCGGCGTTGTTTGAACAGGGCGGGATCGATGGCTTCCTCGTCGGGCGGCAGAGCCTAGACGCCGGTGCGTTCAAGGCAATCCTCACTTTGATGTCTCGCCAGCACTAAAATCCTCCCCGGTACGGGGAGGGGGACCATGCGAAGCATGGTGGACGGGGAGTGTCGCAAGGGACGTCCTTTGCCGAAGCCCCCCTCCGTCAGCGCTCCGCGCTGCCACCTCCCCTTGCAGGGGAGGAAAGCAGCAGTTCAAAGGTCGTAACGGCGACCGGCAACAGGGTCAGTTCCCCGCCATGCGCCTGCGCGATCCGGCGGGCCAGGGTCAGGCCGATGCCGGACCCTTCGGGCTTGGTGGTGTGAAAGGGACGGAAGATCCGCGCCCGCTCCGGCGCGGCGACGCCCTGGCCGCTGTCCGATACGCGCACGACCAGCCGCCCCGCCTCCGTCGCGACGTGGAGCGTCACCGCCGGGGCGACCGTCCCGGCCAGCGCGGCTTCGGCGGCGTTGTGGAGCAGCGCCCATAGCCCTTGCGTCATCTGGTCCCGGTCGCACCAGCCGGTCGCGCCCTCCGGCACCTCGGTCGCCAGCATGACCCGGTCGCCGAAACGCTCGGCGAACAGGCGGGACAGGTCGCCGACCAGCTCCCCCATATCCACCACCGCCCGCACCGGATCGGGCAAGCGGGCGAGCATCCGATAGGCGCGGGTGAAGCGTTCCAGCCCCTCGATGCGCCGGGTCAGCGTCGCCAATATGCCGGGCAGCCGCGCGTCACCGCGCTCCGCCGCGACCTGCGCGCTATCGGCCAGCGAGACGATCGGCGACAGGCCGTTGAGTAGCTCATGACCGAGGATATCGATCATCTCGTTATCGGCATGGGCTTCGGCGGCGCGACGTTCGGCTTCGATATCGATCAGCATCACCAGCGCACGGCCGGTGCCCGCCACCCGCTCGATCCGCCAGCTCTTCCCCTCGTGGCGTAGTCGCGTCTGGCTCGCGTCGAGCAGCGCGGGCGGCGTCGGAATCACCCGGTCGTCGGTGGCGAACAGGTTGCGGCTCGCCCGGTTGATCGCCTGCGCCCGGCCCGTATCGACGCGCAGCAGCGGTAGCGGGATCTGGTCGAACAGCGCGTCCAGCGGCGGCCCGTCCGGGGCGGGGCGCGTCATCTCGCCATCCCGCTCGCCGCGTCCTGAACGCGCCGCCGTCCAGCATCCCGCTCCGATCAGCCAGGCGATGCACAAGCCCGCGCCCAGGATCGATCCCAGCATCCCTTTCTGCCACGCCAGCAGCATCAACCCGCCGAGGATGGTCAACGCCAGTCCGGACAGCCCCGCCGCCAAGGCCCGGCGGCGCGACAGCTCAAAGCCCATGGCGCGCCATCCGGCGATAGAGCGCACCGCGACTGAGCCCCAACGCCTGGGCGGCCTGGGTGACATTATGGTGATGCTCGATCAGGGCCGCCTCGATCATCGCACGCTCGCTTTCGTCCAGGTCGAAGCTGGCGCGTGTCGCAGCGGCGGCGACGACGGCACTGACCGGCGGCGCGAGCAGCGTGGCCTCGATCACGCCTTTCTCGCCCAGCAGCAGCGCGCGTTCGATCGCGGCGGCAAGGCCGCGCACTTCATCGGGCCAGTGCGCGGTCGCGAGCAGCGCCTCCGCGGCCGGCGTGAAGCGGGGCGGGGGAAGCCCGTGGCGCTCGGCCGCGATCCGCGCGAAATGGCGGGCGAGCAGCGGCACATCGTCCCGCCGCTCGACCAGCGAAGGGGCTGCGATCTCGACCGCCGCAATCCGCCGGGCGAGCGCCTGGGTGATCGCACGGGGCTCGTCGGCGATGGCGATATAGCGATCCTCTGGCCGCAACCGGTCGAGCAGCCGGGCTTGCGCGATCTCGTCCAGCCGGTCGGGATGGCGAAGCAGCCAGCTCGTTCCGCGCTCGGCGGTGCCCAGGCGGTCCCAGGCCAGAGGATCGCGCACGTCGATCCGCGACATCGGCCGAGCCGCTGCGTTCGAGGTGGCATGAAGCGCGGCGGCGATCAGGCTGCGCCCCGCGCCCGAGGGGCCGGTGACGACGACGCCCGCCATGGTCGGGCCGATGCGACGGATCAGGTCGCGGACCCGCGCGATAGCCGGACTGTCGCCGAGCAGACGCGCAGGTTCAGCTGCGGTATCGGCCACTGCCGCAGGGCCATGCGACGCGGCCCGACGGCGGGCGGCCAGCTCGATCTTGGCGATCAGTTCGGCATTGCGCCACGGCTTCATCACGAAATCCCGCGCGCCCGCCTGCATCGCGGTGACGGCCAGGCGGATGCCGCTATGCGCGGTGATGACGATGATGCACGCGCCCGGATCGTCGGCGAGCAGCCGGTCGAGCATCGCCAGCCCCTCGACGCCGTCGGTCCGTCCGGCCGCATAGTTCAGGTCGAGCAGGATCGCGTCGTAAGCCTGCGCTGCCAGCCGGGAAAAGCCGTCTTCGGGACCCAGCGCCACGTCCAGCCGGTGTCCCGCCAGATCGATTGCGATGGCCAGGGATTCGGCAATGCGCGGATTGTCGTCGATGAGAAGGATGGCCAGCGGGGGCGGTTCGGGGCTTGACGCATCGCCATAGCGTCCATTTCCGGACGGTGCGTCCGGACATGAACGGTCAGATTCGGCCGGTTCGGAAGAAAATGGCGTTTTCATAAGGCTTTAGGTTTTTCGGCCGTCGTCGGTGACACTCGACCCATGATGACCGAACAACCCGTACACGCAAGCGCTTCGCCGGGGGTGGGAATGGACCGTCGGATCGCGCGGAAGGCCGTGCCCTGGTGGCGCCGCCGCCCGGTGGTGATGGCCGTGCTGCTGGCGATCGGCGCGGTTCTGGTCTGGCGGATGCTGCCCGCCGCCGGATCCACCGACATCGCCGCCGCCAATATCGAGACGGGCGAGGTGACGCGCGCCACTTTTGATGATTACCTGCCGGTCCGCGCCACCGTCACGCCGCGCATCACCACGCTGGTCGGCGTGCTTTCGGGCGGACAGGTGGAAAAGCTGCTGGCGCAGGACGGGCAGACGGTGACCGAGGGACAGCCGCTCGCCACGCTGGCCAATCCGCAATTGAAGCTGGACGTGCTGACCCGCGAGGCGCAGATCGCCAGCCAGCTGGGCGGCGTGGCGAGCGAAGGGCTGGGCATCGAGCGCAACAAGCTCGATCGGGCGGGCCAGGTGGCGCAGGCCGAATATGACCTCATCAAGGCGCGCCGCGATCTGGGCATTCGCCGCCAGCTTCACGATCAGGGCTTTTTGTCCGATGCGGGCGTGAAGAGCTTCGAGGAAGAGGCCGCCTATCAGGAAAAGCGCCTTGCCCAGCTGAAATCCGGCCGCGCGACCGAGGCACGGATCACCGCCACCCAGTCGGCGCGGCTGAACGATACGCAGGTGCGGCTGTCGGGCAATCTGGCGGCGGTACGCGCGGGGCTGGAGGCGTTGACCATCCGCGCGCCCGCGAACGGGCGGCTGACCAACTTCACCATCCAGCCGGGCCAGACGTTGAAGCCCGGCGACCCGGCGGGGCAGGTCGACAGCGAAGGCTCGTGGAAGCTGGTCGCGCAGGTTGACGAATATTATCTCGGCCGCGTCGCGGTGGGTCAAAAGGCGACGACCTCGGACGGGGCAGGGCTGACCGTGTCCAAGGTGTTGCCCGCCGTGAAGGACGGGCGGTTCCAGGTCGAACTGACCTTCGACAAGGCCCTCACGGGCCTCAATCGCGGCCAGACCATCGACATCCGCATCACGCTGGGCGCCGCGAGCCGGGCGGTGATCGCGCCGGTCGGCGGCTGGCTGGAGGCGGGGGGCAGTTCGGCCTTCGTCCTCGACGCGGATGGCGCCCATGCCCGCCGCCGATCGGTCCGCACCGGCCGCCGCAATCCCGAACAGGTCGAGATCCTCTCCGGCCTCAATCCCGGCGAGCGCATCGTCACCAGCAACACATCGTCCGTGAAGGGCGACATACTGAACATCCGATAAGGGGAGCATCATGATCCGACTGGAAGGCATTCAGCGCCGCTACGTTTCCGACGAGGTGGAGACGACCGCGCTGCACGACATCGACCTGCACGTCGCGGCGGGCGAGTTCCTGGCCATCATGGGGCCGTCGGGCTGCGGCAAGTCGACGCTGCTCAATACGCTGGGCACCGTCGATCGGCCGACGGGCGGGCGGTACCTGTTCGGCGATCGCGATCTGGCGGCGATGGGCGAAAAGGAACTGGCCAAGTTCCGCGCCGAGACGCTGGGCTTCGTGTTCCAGAGCTTCAACCTGATCGACGAATTGACGATCGAGGAGAATGTCGCGCTCGGCCTTGCCTATCGCGGCGATGTCGGCGACCGGCGGGGAAGGGTGGCCGCCGCGATGGACAAGGTCGGCATCGCCCACCGCGCGCGCCATTTCCCGCACCAGCTGTCGGGCGGGCAGCAGCAGCGCGCCGCCATCGCCCGCGCGATCATCGGCGATCCCAAGCTGATCCTGGCGGACGAGCCGACCGGTAATCTCGACACCGCCAATGGCGAGCAGGTGATGAACATCCTGACCGGGCTGAACGATGCGGGTGCGACCATCATCATGGTCACCCATTCGCCCAGCCATGCCGACCTCGCCAAGCGCCGCATCGACATGCTCGACGGCCGTATCGTCGCCAGCGCCATGCGCGCGATCTGAAGGGACTATCTATGATGAAGATGATTTCCGCCATCGCCCTGCTGTCGCTCGCGACCGTTGCGCCTGCGCAGGACAATGCCCAGACGTGGCGCAGCTTCGCGCTGCGCGGCTTCGACCGGATCGAGGTCGGCGGCTGCGACATCGTCACCGTCGCGTTGGGCTCAGGCTATGCCGTGACGGCGCGGGGGCGAGCGGCCAATATCGACAATCTGCGGATCGATACGACCGGCTCGACCCTGCGCATCCGCCGCCGGAACGATAGCTGCAACGGCCATGACCGGCGGGTGGCGATCGCCGTCACGCTGCCGTCGCTCCAGGCGGTGGATGTCAGCGGTGCGGCGGAAATGAACCTCCCCGCACTCGATGTCCGGGGCTTCGCGGCGGATACCAGCGGCGCGGGCGTGCTTCGCCTCGCGGGCCTGCGCGGGGGGACGGCCAGCTTCGGACTGTCCGGCGCCAGCCAGACGACCGTCCGCGACCTTCAGGCCGAACGGGTAAAACTCGACACCTCGGGCGCCAGCCATCTTCGGGTCGACGGCGCGGCACGGCACCTGACCATCGACAGCAGCGGCGCCAGCGACGTGGATAGCCGCGCGCTGTCCGCACCCGACGTAACGATCGGCGCCAGCGGGACGGCCAAGGTCCGCGCGGGCCGCGCGGAGCAGGCACAGGTCGGCGCGAGCGGCATGGCCAACGTCACCGTCGAGGGCCATCCACGCTGCACCCTGTCCAAAAGCGGGCTCGCCCGCGTCACCTGCGGCTGATCGCCGGGATCATCGGGGGCATGACATCATGAACCGCTTCGCACTTCTCTCGCTCTATCGCTCGCTTGTGCGCCACAAGCTCTATGCCGCACTCAATATCGGCGGACTGGCGGTGGGCATCGCCGTCTTTCTGGTGCTCAGCCTCTATGTCCGGTTCGAGATGGGCTATGAGAAATGGCTGCCGGGCCATGACAGACTGTATCTCGCCGAGGAATATTGGGACATGCCCGGCAGTCCCGCCAATGGCTACTCGACCGGCACCATGGGCGGCCTGATCGACCAGCTGCGCGAGGATTTCCCGGACACGGTCGGAACGCGCATCCAGGCGATGGATGCCAATGTCGTGCGAGGTGGGACCGCGACCAGCGAGACATTCGCTTATGCCGACGCCAATTTCCTCGATATCGTTCGCCTGCCGATCGTCGCCGGGGATGCCGCCCGCGCATTGCAGGCCCCGGACAATGTCCTGATCAGCGAGACGATCGCCAAACGCTATTTTCCCGATACCAATCCGATCGGTCAGACGATGACCCTGACGGCGATCGGCAAGACGGCCAATTACCGCGTGGCGGGCATCTTCCGCGACCTGCCGCCGGATACCGAATTGTCTTATTCCATCCTTGCCAAGATGCCGGAGCAGCATCCCGACCCTATGTGGTTCCACTGGGGTAGTGAGCGCGTCTGGACGCTTCTGCGATTCAACACGCCGCAGGATGCGGCCCGGTTGCAGGCAAAGATGCGGGCATTTGTCGATCGACGGGCTGCGAAGGACCTGGGGCCTTCGATCAAGAACCTCAGCCTGACGATCACACCGCTCACCCAGATCCATCTGCAAACCACGCCCGGTCGCAAGATGACGGTGGCCACGTTGGGCATCGTCGGCGTGCTGACCCTGCTGATCGCGATCGTCAATTACGTGAACTTGGCGACGGCGCGGGCTGGGCTGCGGGCGCGGGAGGTCGCGATGCGCAAGGTGCTGGGAGCGGGTCGGGGCGTGCTGGTCCGGCAGTTTCTGGGTGAGGCGCTGCTCGTCGCGCTGCTGGCGGCGCTGGGCGGCCTGATCCTCGCCGAGCTGGGCCTGCCGATGATAAACGCGGCCGGGGGACTGACGCTGTCGCTCGATTATGCCGTGGTGCTGCCTGGCCTTGCCCTGCTGGCTTTGGTCGTGGGCGGCCTTGCCGGGCTGTATCCGGCGCTGTTGCTGTCGCGCTTTCCGGCAGCGGCCGTGCTGGCCTCGTCCCGCTCGCCCGGCGGCGGACGCGCGGGGGCGCGGGTCCGCGAGATGCTGGTGGTGTTCCAGTTCGCGCTCGCCATCGCGTTCATGATCGGGACGGTCGTGCTGATCGCCCAGACCCGCCATGTTCGTAATACCGATGTCGGGTTCCGCCGCGACGGGCTGGTGATCGTGAGCTCGACCGCCGACGGTGCCGTGACGGAGCCGCAGTTGACCGCCTTCATGGCGCGCGCGGCGGCGCTGCCCGGCGTGCGGTCGGTAACGACGTCGGACTCCTCGCCCGGATCGAGCAGCTTCAACAGCGACAGCTATGCCGTGCCCGGCAAGCCCGAGCCCGGTCCCAGCCTGCAAGCGATCATCGTGTCGTCAAACTTCTTTCCGACTTTCGGCCTCAAGCTGATCGCGGGCCGCCTGCCTGACGATGCACATCGGGCTGACGACAGCCGCAACGCCACAGGTCCCGGTCCGAACGTCATCAATGTCGTGATCAATCGCGAAGGGGTAAAGGCCCTTGGCTTCGGCAGCCCGGAGGCGGCTCTCGGCAAGACGGTCGGGCGAACCAATCCCCGCACGATCATCGGCGTGGTGGACAATGCCCGCTTCTTCTCGCCGCGCGATCCGGTCAATCCGACCATGTATTATTATCAGTCGCGCTTCTCGACGATCCCGCGCACGACCCTACGCGTCGAAGGCGATCCGCGTGAGACGATCGCTGCGCTGCGCGGGATTTGGCGTCAGATCGCGCCGCAGGTGCCCTTCGAGGCGAAGACCGCCAACCAGAACATGGACGAATATTACAAGGCCGATGATCGCGCCACGCGCCTGTTCGGTATCGGTGCGGGGCTGGCCGTCCTGATCGGCTGCGTCGGGCTTTGGGGCCTGGCCTCGTTCAACACCCAGCGGCGGGTGAAGGAGATCGGCATCCGCAAGACGCTGGGCGCCTCGGCCACCGATATCGTCAAGCTGCTGGTCGGGCAGTTTCTGCGGCCAGTGCTGATCGCCAATCTGGTGGCCTGGCCGCTGGCCTATGTCGCGATGCGGGCGTGGCTGGCCGGGTTCGACGACCGGGTGAGCCTGTCGCCACTCTATTTCGCCGGGGCGACCATGCTGGCGCTCGCCATCGCGGTGCTGACCGTACTGGGCCAGTCGCTGCGGGCCAGCCGGGCGGCGCCAGCCTGGGCGCTCCGCCATGACTAAGCGGGGGGCGTGGTGGCTGATGGGGGCGGCTTTGTTCGTGGCCGCCCCCGCGTCGGCGGAGACGTTGCGCGAGGCGATCGCGGCGGCGTGGGAGGGAAATCCCGAACTCGCCGCCGCACGGGCGCGGCAGGATGCGTTGGCCGAAACGCCCAACCAGGCGCGGGCCGCGGCGCGGTTAACGGCGGGTGCGACGGGCAATGCCGGTTATGACCGGCTGGGTAGCAACGGGGCCGGGACGCGGACGGGCGCCACCTCGGCCCTGGGGGGCATCAACGCGACTTTGCCGATCTGGACCGGTGGCCGGGTCTCCTCGGCGGTACGCGCGGCGAATGGCGATGCCGCGGCGGGGGGAGAGGCGCTGCGCGATGTCGAGGCGGATGTCTTGGAGCGGGTGGTCGGCGCCTATGCCGACCTGCTCTACACCCAGCAGGCGGTCGAGGTCGCGCGGGTCGGGATCGAGCGGCTCGACAGCCAGGTGGCAGAGGCGAAATCGCGCTACGGCCTGGGACAGGCGACGCGCACCGACGTCGCTCAGTTGGAGGCGCAGCGGGCCAGTGTCGTCTCCAATCTGGTCGATGCCGAGGGCGCGGTGGCGACGGCGGCCGCCGCGTACCGGGCGATCGTAGGGCGTGATGCGGGCGCTTTGGAGGCGATGATCGCCACGCCCGCCGCCTTGCCGCGTACGCTCACCGATGCGCGGGCGGCTGCGGAGGCGAGCAATCCGCTGCTCCTCGCCCAGCAGCGCCGTGTCGATGCCGCCACCGCGCGCATCGATCAGGCGCGCGCGGATCGTGCGCCTGCCATCGATCTGGCCGGGGGCTATGGACACGGGGTACAATGGGCGGGGGGACAGGCGAGCGGGTTCGACAGCGCGGCCAATGCCGGGCTGGCGCTGCGCATTCCCCTGCTGACCGGCGGCCTCGTCGCCTCGCGCGTGCGGCAGGCGGAGGCGGCGCGACGGGCGGAGCGATTTGACGCGGACGCCGTGGCGCGCGGCGTGGTGCGGGCCGCCGATACCGCCTGGGCCTCGCTGACGGCCGCCAAGGGCCGGCTGACGGCGAGCGCGGAGGGGCTGACGGCGGCCGATCTGGCGTTGAAGGGGGTGCGGGCCGAATATGGCTTCGGCCTGCGCTCGACCATCGATATTCTCGTAGCGGACCAGAGTTATCGTTCGGCGCAGCTGGCGGTGGCGCGGGCGCAGGTCGATGTGCTGATAGCGGAGGCGGCACTGCTGCGTGCGACGGGCCGGATGGGGCGGGGGGCTTTTAATTGAGGGGTGCTGTGGCTCTGCGAGGCCCCTTTCCCTCCCCCAGCCCCTCCCGCCTGCGGGAGGGGAGAGGTTGTTGGCGGAGGTCTCCCCGCAATCACTCCCCTCCCGCAAGCGGGAGGGGCTGGGGGAGGGCAGGGTGTCTCACCGAGACCAGCCTGCGAAACCAATTCACCCCGCCGCCCGATCCCCCTCGGCCGGTCCCGACACCGCCATCGACAGGGTGCGACGGAGCAACGACGGCGAGCACGGCTTGCCGCACACCGCCGCGCCCGGATAGCGGGATTGCAGCGCGTGTTCGTCGGCATGGCCCGAATGGAAGATCAACGGCACGCCCGCCTCGTGCAATCGCTCGGCCGCCGGGAAGACTTCGCCATCGCGCAGACGTACGTCCAGGATCGCGCAGGCCAGTTCGGGTTTGTCGCCGTCCAGATGCGCCAGCACCTCCTCGACGCTGACATAGGGGCCGTCCACCTGATAGCCGCCATCCTCGATGATGGACTGGAGATCCAGCGCGACGAAGAACTCATCCTCGACCAGCAAAATCGTCTTAGTGATGCGACAAAATGCTCTCCGGCAAGGTAAGGCTGAGCAGAAAACGTCCGTCGACGGCTTTACGGTCCAACTGCGCCCCCAATTGGCGTGTCGATGTCTGGACGAGCAGCGTACCGAAGCCCTTTGCTGCGTCCTGATCCGGCATCTGGCCGCCCGTCTCGGTCCAGTCGAGCCGCAAGGTGCCGTCGGCCAGCGTCCAGCACACCGCCAGTTCGCCCGCCGGCTGGGCCAGCGCGCCATATTTGACCGAATTGGTCGCCCACTCATGCAGGATCAGCGCCAGCGGCGACAGGCAGCGGCGATCGACCAGCAACGGCGGACCGTCAATGGTGATGGTCGACTGGCCACGATAGGGGGCGATGGTCGCCTCGACCAGCGCCGCCAGGTCGATCGCCTGCTGCTCGCCCGACGGGGCGGCGAGCGAATGGGCACGACCCAGCGTCGCGATCCGCTCGCGCACATCGTCCGCCATTTCGGTGACGTCGCGGTGCGACCGCGCCGCCGCCGAGACGATGCCGGAGATGATCGCGAACAGGTTCTTTACCCGGTGGTTCATCTCGCGCAGCATCAACTCGCGCGTCTCCGCGATCGCATATTCGGCGGTCACGTCGATCGACACGCCGACCATCCGATGCGGCGCTGCGGCGGAGACGATCCGGCCGAAGCCCTTGATCCACCGCGCCTTGCCCTCCAGGTCGAGGCGGAAGGTCATCTCGAAATCGCCGCGTCCCGCGATCGCCTCGGCCAGCGCCAATTCCACGCCCGGCCGGTCCTCCGGCACGATCCGGTCAAAGACCTGATGCGCCTGATCGGCCGAATCCTGCGAACCGAATCCGAACAGGTCGCGGCCGGTCTCATCCAGGAAGATCTCGCCGGTGCCGCCGCGATATTCCCACACGCCGATGCCGCCCGCCTTGATCGCCAGGTCCAGCCGTTCGCGCTCGGCCGCAAGCTCGTGCTCCAGGCTCAGCGCGTCGGTGATATCGGTCAGGACCAGCGTTGCGCCGTCGATTTCGTCGCCCTGGGTGCGGTAGGGCAGGATGCGCAGCGACAGGGTCCGCCTGCCATCGCGCGTCGTCACCCGCTGCTGCATCGCCGCGCCGCCGCCCGCAACCTGCGCCGCGCCGTCAAGGTAATCGGTCGTCGCCAGCCGGGTCGAAACATCGGCGAGCAGCCGACCCCGGTCGCCGGGTTGCAGCGGGAAGATCGAACGTGCCGCCTCGGTATAGCTGCGGATGCGCAGGTTGCGGTCGAGCACCACCACCGCGAGATCGGTCGATTCAAAGAAATTGCGCAGGTCGGCATTGGCGACGGTCAGCTGGTCGACCTTCGTCTTCAGCTCGTCATTGACGGTCGACAGTTCCTCGTTGGTCGATTGAAGCTCCTCGTTCATCGACATCATTTCTTCGTTGGAGCTTTTCAGCTCCTCATTCGCCGTCTCCAGCTCCTCGACGGTCGAGCGCAGCCGGTGGCGGGTCAGGCGCAGCTCGTCCTCCAGCGCCTCGATATGGTCGTCGCCCGGCTCCAGATCGGCTAGGTCGCTCGCCTCGACCGGGCTGAACGGCGCGGAGTCCCGGAACAGGAACAGCAGCGATCCGTCGGTCAGGGGATCGCAGATCACCTCGACCTTCTGCACGCCGAACTCCGTCGTCACCGCCACGTCGCGCGCCGCAATCCGCTTGCGCGCGTCGCGGGCCTGACGGAGCATCGGGCCGATCACTTCGCGCAGGCCGGGCCGAGCCAAAGTGATCGCGCCCGATCCGCCCGCGCGGGTTACGGGGAAGTTGAAATAGCGGCTGAGCTTGCCGAACGCGGCCAGGATGCCGCCATCCTGATCCACCACCATGCTCGGCGGGGAATAGCGGTCGACGATGCGGCGCATCGCCATACTCTCGTCACCGCTGGGAGCAGGCCCGTCACGCTCGCCCCTTTCGCCCCGCCGACGTGGGCTGCGGCTCGCGCCGCCGGGTAGGTCGATGGGGTAGGAGGGGGAGCCCGGCGACCGCTCAAACAGCCGGGCATGGCCGTCGATCGCGGGAAAGAGATGGTCGAACCGCCCCACGCTTTCGGACGGCCCCAGGAACAGATAGCCGCCGGGCCGCAGCGCATAATGGAGCAGCGGCAGGACGGACTGCTGCAACCGATCGTCGAAATAGATCAGCAGGTTGCGGCACGATACCAGGTCGATCCGCGAAAAGGGCGGGTCCTTGACCAGACTGTGGTTGGAAAACCGGATCATGTCGCGGATCGGCGAGGCGACCGTGAAACGCTCGGCGTGCGGCATGGTATAGCGTTCGCGAAGCGGTGCCGGAATATCGGCCATGGCGGAGGCGGGATAGCTGCCCGCGCGCGCGATCTGGAGCATCTGCTCGTCAATGTCGGTCGCGAAAATCTGCACCGCCAGCGGCTGTCCGCTTTGGCGCGCCGCCTCGGCGAACATCATGGCGATACTGTACGCCTCCTCGCCGCTGGAGCAGCCCGGGATCCAGACGCGGATATCCTCGTCCGGGTCGCGCGCGCGGATCAGCGGCTCGACCGCCTTGGTGCGCAGCGTCTCGAACAGCTCGGCATCGCGGAAGAAGCGCGTGACGTTGATGAGCAGGTCGCGGAAAAGCGCCTCGCACTCGTCGGAGTCGCTCTTGACCCGCGCGAGATAGGCCGAGCCCTTGTCGATGCCCAATACGTGCATCCGCCGTTCGACCCGGCGGACCAATGTGGTCCGCTTGTATCCGGAAAAATCGTGGCCGACCGCGTTGCGCAGGACGCGGCACAGATCGTCGACATGGTCGGCGACGACTTCGGCCTCCTGTTCCTTCGGATCGCCCGACCGGCGCGTGAAAAAGGCTTGAAGGCAATCGACGATTTCGCTGGGATGCTTGACGAAATCGACCAGCCCCGTGCCGACCGCCGACAAGGGCATCCCGTCATAACGTGCGGTCTCGGGTTTCTGGACGACGCTGACGCCGCCATTCTCCTTGACCGCGCGCAGGCCCGTGGTTCCGTCCGCGCCGGTGCCGGATAGGATGACGCAGGCGGCATTCGCCTGCTGATCGCTGGCGAGCGACAGGAAGAAATCGTCGATCGGGCGGCGAAGCCCGCGCGGCTGGACGAAGTCGGTCAGTTCCAGCACGCCGTCGCGAATGGCCAGGCCACGGCCGGGCGGGATGATATAGACGCGGTCCGCCTCGATCCGCTCCGCCCCCTCGCACTGACGCACTTCCAGATTGGTGTGTCGGTCGAGCAGCTGCGCGAGCATCGATTCATGATTGGGGTCAAGATGTTGGACGACGACGAACGCCATCCCCGTCGGTGCGCGGGCAGGCGTCAGCATCTCGCGAAGCGCCTCCAGACCGCCCGCCGACGCGCCGATGCCGACAACGGGCACTGGTCCGATGCCGCTGTCCTGACGGGCGGCGGGCTGTGGTGCCTCGGTCTCGGAACTCACGGAAAGGCGGTCCGGTCGAGATCGGACAGGGTGAGCTTTGCCTGGGCGATGGTCGCTGCGGTGTTGGCGATCGCGGTCAGCGACCCCTCCAGCACCATGCCACTTTCCGCCAGGATCGGGGTCAGCCGACCGAGCGTATGCCCCAGCTCCGCGTCATAAGCGGACAGTCGTTCGGGCTGAGACCGGCTGACGTCGAATTGCGAAGCGAAAATATAGGGCATTTCCCCGCCCAGCTGGCGCAGCTTGGACATGTAGAGCAGGTTGACGAAGGGGGAGCCGTCCTTGCGGAAATTGATGAGCATGGTGCGGACGTTCAGCTGGCGATCATTGGCCAGGAATTCACGGATACGATCGCGCGCATCGCTATTGTCCGCGTCGCGCTGGAGCATCCGGCAATTCCGCCCGATCATGTCCTCGCTGGTATAGCCGGTCAGTTCACGGAAACCGTGATTGATGAAGATCAGCGGATTGTCGTTCCGGGCGTCCGCCAGAGCCAACGCGATGGGGGACCGATCCAGGTAGACGGCCAGATGACTAGGAACTTGAATATCGTACACGCAATCTGGCTCCATGACGCGCATTCGCATGGCGTCTGCCCCTCGGCAAGTGGCGAGACGCCCGGCTCGTCTCAGAAAATTGACATGGATAAACCCGCCTAGGACGCGCTCCGTTCCCGACAGGATCGCAATTCAGTGCGAGGACGCAGCGGGCGGGAGTGCCGCCGGGACGGGAAGGGGGCCGAGCCACGCCCGGCGGAAGCGGGTCTGTTCCGGCGTCAGCGGCTGACCGATCTTCTCGTTGGGCACGACCTCGACCATCGGGTCGGCGGCCAGGGTCAGGATCGCGTTCCGTTCACTGCCCCGCTGGCGATAGACGATGGGCAGGCGGTCGCCGGGCGCATGACGCGACAGCAGCGCGGTCCACTCCTCCTGGGTGGCGAGCGGACGGCCATCGACGCTGACGATCCGGTCGCCCTTGTCGAGCCCGGCTTCATAAAGCGGCGTGCCTGGCGCGGTCGGAACGGTGAGCCCCATGCCGCCGTCGACCGGGCCGGGCGTGCCGCCGGCCCAGGCCGCGTTGGGATGCGCCTTGCGCAGTGTCAGCCCCGCCTGGGCAAGCAGCGGCGCGAAATCCGGCAAGCCGCTCGCGGTCACGCTGCGCTCGAAGAAGCGGTCGGCGAACGTCTGATCCCCGGTCAGCTGCGCCAGAGCGATACGCAGGTCGTCGGGGCGATAGCTGCGCTCCGGCTTGCCAAAGCTGCGCCAGAGCTGGCGCATATAATGGTCGAGCGTCAGCTGCGGAAAACGCTGTCGCAACTCCAGGTCCAGCGCCAGCGCGATGACCGCGCCGTAGGGGTAATAGGAGAAGAAGATATTGGGGTTGGTCGGATCGATCGACTGCGCCGCGTCGACGAACGGCGCGCGCAGGCTCATTTCCTGCGGACCCCCATAGCGGCGCGCCGGGGAATTGAGGAGCGCGTTCAACGTGCCCGACAATTGGGCGACATAATCATCGACCGGCATTTCGCCCGCGCGGACCACCGCCAGCGGGCCGTAATATTGGGTGAACCCCTCGGCCAGCCAGAGTGATGGCGTGGCGTTGGCGCGGGTAAAGTCGAACGGCTCCAGCTCCGCCGGACGGATGCGCTCGACATTCCAGCTATGGAAGAATTCGTGGCTCAGCGTCTGGATCTGCGAGAATTTCCCTGCCGCCAGCGAACGGGCTTGGCTGATGACCGTGGAGTTGCGGTGCTCCATGCCGTCGCCGCTGATCTGCGGCATGTAATCGGCAAGGAAGGTGTAGGTGCCATGGTCATAGGCGGGCGGCTCGCCGAAAATGGCGATCTGCTGCGCCGTGACCTTCTGCGCCATGGCGGCGAAGCGGTCGAGATCGGCGGCGCTGCCGTCATGATGGACGGTCAGGCGGATGGTGTAGGTCTTTGCTCCGCTTGCGACCGTCCAGTGCCGCTCGTCCCAGGCAGACAGTTCGACCGGGCTGTCCATGAAATATTGCAGATCGCGCGCAGTGAAGACGGTCGGGTCGTTAGTCGGCGCGAGCTGCGTGGCGATCTTCCACCCGGCTTGCGGGTGGAAGCGGACGCGGATCGGCCGTGCGTCCTGCCCCACCGCCCATAGAAACGTCGCGGGAATGTTCAGCCGGGCATGGGTGGGGTCGATCTGCGCATAGGTGCCGTCGCCCCGGTCGCCGAACAGCGTGTAGCGCACCGTCACCGTGCCGTCATGACCATCCACGGTCCAGCCGTATGGATCGGTCCGCTCGACGGTCAGCGGCTTGCCCGCGCCATCGACGGCGGACACCGAATAGACGTTCTTGGCGAACTCGTGCAGCGCATAGCGGCCGGGCGAGGAGCGGGCCATCTGGAAGCGGACGGGTTTGCGTTCGAGCCCGCGATAGGTGACGCTGACCTGTGCCTCGTGATGCTGGGCACGAGGGAAGGCGATGTCATATTCGACCGGCGCTTGGCTGACCTGAGGCGCGGAGGCGGTCTGCGCCGCGACCGGCTGCATCGCCGTGGAGGCCAGCGCCAACGCCGCCGTCATCGCCAGAAACCGCATTCCATTCCCCTTCGCGCGTGTGAAGGCCGCGACTTAGGCATGGAGGCGGCCCAGGGTCCACCGCTTTTCCGGGCGAGCGTTGATTTGCCAAGCGACAGCCGAATCAATGCGCTGCCCGCCCCGCAGGGCCGGTCCAGTCTTCCGAAATGTCAGGAAAATCTGGAGGCGCGACCGGGAATCGAACCCGGGTGCAAGGATTTGCAGTCCTCTGCGTCACCACTCCGCCATCGCGCCTCGATGCGTGGGAGGCGGGCGTTTCTGCGGTTTTTGCTCGGCTGTCAACAGCGAGTACGCAGTAGTTTTGAAAAAGTACGCACTGTTCCTGATTTTGTCTCCTTTCGCGGGTAGGCGAGGAGAGTGCAATTTCCCCCGGGCTATCGGATGTTTCACCGCTTCATGTTTGCCGCGACCCCGCTCAGAAAACCACCAATTCCTGGAAACCCGCACGCGGACAAAACCGTAAGGATCAGTCCCGACATGGCATAGGGTATTGGGTCATCCCTGAGTTTTCGGGCCGCTCGTTTTGCATATTGCGACACCTCGCGAGCCAATCCACCGTTGTACGCGATATCAAGGCCTCCAGTGTCTGCAGCTGCAAGGACCTCGCCTAGCGCACTATGAAGTGCGCGCAGGTCACGAATCGCATCCTCGACGCCATCCAAGGGCGGCCCGCCGTTATGCCTCGGGGAATTCAAAGCCGCGATCAACTGCTCGATCGCGCTTTGTGCAACGGGCAGCATCGTTTTCGTTGCTACAATCTGGTCGATTGGCCTGATTGCCCCGGTCCAAGAGGATGAGGGAAATGGCGGGTCACCAACAATATATGGCGTGTCGGCTGCGGCTATCGCTGGTTCAAACTGCCTTCTTACCTCGACTCGCCGGGGTTCCCATTGCGGCGAGAAGCTCTTTAAAGCAGGCCATAAGCTTCCGAGATCTGCGTGGTGCCGAATGAATGCCGGTGCCAGGCCGGCATACTGTTCACTATTTAAAACGGTGTCTCTCATTAGCCGATAGTCAGCATTCAGCTGGTCATCTCTCGCGCCTTCCACGGCACGTAAAAGAAGGTCTTGAAAGCCTAGCAGGAAATCAAGGTCGGAGGCGAATCGGCCTTGATAGGCGGAAAGGTCGAGTGGCATGTCGCAAGCTAAGCTGGCGAACAGTTATCAGAAAAGCACTGATCACTATTTGACGATGCCCGACGCCCGATGTCCGACAGGCGGCGATGCCTTCCGGAGGCGGGGGCCGGAGGTTTGAATCCTTTCTTTCCGGCCATTCACATGCCGTTTAAAATACCTCCAAGATGAGGCCCCGGTATCGCCGAGGTCGATAAGCTTACTTCGGTGTCAGTCCGGTGCGCTTGGCGTGGCTTCCCCTTCGCCCCTGATCTGTTCAGCGTCGGCTAGGTGCCCCTTCGCCTATAACTACTCGATTAACAGTCGACCGCCGCTTTGCCCCAACACGCAACCACGCTTGGCGGAAATCGCCCCACGCGATAGAAGCGGCGGGAACCAATTTAGTGTATTGCACAACTAAAACGGCTGTGCGACAGGGATGGGCCATGATGACGAACAGCAACGATTCCTCGAATTTCGCCGCCATGCGCCATGCGATGGTGGCCAGCCAGTTGCGCACCACGGCGGTCAGCGACCAGCGCGTGGTCGCCGCGATGGCGCGTGTCCCGCGTGAGGCGTTCGTGCCCGAGGCGCTGCGGCCGGTCGCGTATCGCGACGGCACGCTGGACCTGGGCCAGGGGCGTGCGGTCAACCTGCCGATGGCGACGGGCCGTCTGCTGACCGAAGCGTATCTGGAGGCGGGCGACCGTGTCCTGCTGATCGGCGCAGCCACCGGCTACACCGCCGCACTGCTCGCTGGGATCGTGACCCAGGTGATCGCGGTCGAGGAAAATGCCGATCTGGTCGCCGCCGCGCGCACCGCGCTGGCGGGGGAGACCAAGGTCGAGGTCGTGCAGGGCGCGCTGAACGCAGGGCATGCCGCCGCGGCCCCCTATGACGTGCTGGTGATCGACGGCGCGGTCGAGGAACTGCCGACCGCACTGGTCGAGCAGGTCAAGATCGGCGGTCGGATCGTCACCGGCCTTGTTGAAAACGGCGTCACCCGGCTGGCCAGCGGTCGCCGGACCGAGGGTGGCCACGGCGTTCGCGCCTTTGCCGATGCCGAATGCACCATCCTGCCGGGCTTTGCCCGTCCTCGCGCCTTCCAATTCTGAGGGACTATGCGCCTGCACCTGACTTCCTCCCTGACCTCCGGCATTCTGATCGGCTCGGCCTTGCTGCTGGCGGGTTCGGCCTCGGCGGAGACGTTGCGCGAGGCGATGGTGCGGGCGTATCAGAGCAACCCGACGATCACCGGGCAGCGCGCCGCCCAGCGCGCGACCGACGAGAATGTGCCCATTGCCCGATCGAGCGGCCTGCCGTCGCTTCAGTCGACCGGTCAGATCATCGACAATATCGTGGTTGCCAACAACAACTTCCTGAACCCGGAACGGGTCGGTACGGGCTCGCTGCAATTGTCGGTTCCGCTGTATCAGGGCGGCGCGGTCAAGAACGCTGTGCGCGCCGCCGAAACGCGGGTCGATGCAGGGCGGGCGCAGCTTCGCGGGGTGGAGGCCAATCTCTTCACCAATGTCGTCGCTGCATACATGAACGTCATTCGTGACGAGGCGATCGTCAATCTCAACACCCGCAACGTCAATGTGCTGGAAACGAACCTGCGCGCCTCGCGCGATCGGTTCCAGGTGGGCGACCTGACCCGTACCGACGTGGCCCAGTCCGAGGCGCGGCTTGCGCAGGCGCGCGCGCAGCTCCAATCGGCGCAGGCGAACCTGATCTCCAGCCGCGAAAACTACGTCAATATCGTCGGCGTTGCCCCGGTGGGCCTGGAGCAGCCGCCCGCGCTGCCCGCTCTGCCAGGCTCGCCCAATGCAGCGGTCGCGGTCGCGCTCGACCAGAACCCGCAGCTGATCGCGGCGCGCCGCGCGGCGGATGCGACCCGCTACGACATCAATGTCGCGCGCGCCAACCGGCTACCCCGGGTGGCGGCGGTGTCGAGCGGCAATTATTTCAACTATCTGGGTTCGCTGAACGTCCCCAATGTTCCGGCTTCCGGGGTCAACGCAACGGTGGGCGTGCAACTTTCGATGCCGCTGTTCCAGGGCGGCCGCCCGGCGGCGCAGGTCCGTCAGGCTGAGGCGCTGCGCGGGCAGGCGCTGGAGAACACCACCGCGACCGAGCGCCAGATCGTCGCGCAGGTCCGTTCCGCCTATGCCGTGTGGCAATCCTCCCAAGAGGTGATCGCTTCGGCCGAATCGGCGGTCCGCGCCAATTCGCTGTCGCTGGAGGGCGTGCGGGCCGAGAACAGCGTCGGGACCCGCACGGTGCTCGACATCCTGAACGCCGAGCAGGAATTGTTGAACAGCCAGGTGACGCTGGTGACGGCGCGACGCGACGCCTATGTCGCGGGCTTCGCGCTGATCGCCGCGATGGGCAATGCCGAGGCGCGCGACCTGGGGCTGGACGGCGGCTCGCTCTACGATCCGGTCGCCAACTACAAGCGCGTCCGCAACAAGATCAACGATTGGGACGGTGATGGCGAGCCTGTGCCGGTTGCCACCACCACCGCCGGAACCCCGGCGCAGACGGCGGCGATCACCCGTCCGCTTGACGCCGATGTCAACGCCCCTGTTGACAGGAGCCCCGCATTGACGACAGGTACATCGGCTCCGAGCCGACAATAAGGTCGGCAAAGGGCCTTGGGGGGCTTCAATGGGGTTTGCGGTCATGGGTGAGATCAGCGCCGAGCCGTCGATGGAGGAAATTCTGTCGTCGATCAAACGGATCATTGCCGAAGAGGGCGAGGTGCCCGCGCGCCAGCGGCGCCAGCCGCGCCCCGCGCCAACCCCCGCCGCGGATGACGATTCGCCCGAGATCCTGGAACTCAGCGATCCGATGCCGCTGCGCATGAAGGTGGAGGCCGCCGCCGCGCGTGCGGCCGAATCGGCGATGCGCGCCATCGCACCGGAGCCCGCTCCCGCCCCCGCACCCGCTCCGACCGTCGCGCCCGAGCCGGTGGCGCAGGTCGCCGCGCCCGCATCCGTCGCGGCCCCGGCGTCCGCCGATCTGGACGAGGTGGAAGAGGCGATCGTATCCCCGCAGGCCGCCCAGGCCAGCCGTGGTTCCCTGGAGGCGCTCAGCCGCATGATGGTCAAGCCAGAACCCAGCAGCGACGGCACCCTGGAGGGGCTGGTTCGCGAGATGCTGCGCCCGATGCTGCGCGAGTGGCTGGACACGCATCTGCCCGAAATGGTCGAGGCGATGGTCGCCCGCGAAATCGCCCGGATCACCCGCGAAGGGCGCTGATCCCGTCGTCCGGTTCCACCTGCATCAAAAATTCAGGTGGAACCGGCGGGACCCGCCCGGGTTCGAGGGGCATGGATCCGACGCCCGAGACCCCCGAGACGTTCGATAAGCCGAAATCGACGCGCTCGCACGTGTCGTCCCCGCCGATCGCCGATGCGAAGCAACCGCATTCGGGCCAATCGGATATCTTCTTCGCCGCCGTGAAGACGACACGGATGCCGATGATCGTCACCGATCCCCGGCAGCCGGACAATCCCATCGTCTTCTGCAACGAAGCCTTCAGCTTCATGACCGGCTATTCCGAACAGGAAATCCTGGGTACCAACTGCCGGTTTCTGCAAGGCCCGGAAACCGATCGCGACGTGGTGGCGCAGGTTCGCGCGGCGATCGAGCGGCGCGACGAGATCGCCGTTGAGGTGTTGAATTATCGGAAGAACGGCTCGACGTTCTGGAATGCGCTGTTCGTCTCGCCCGTTTATGACGATGCGGGCGAGCTGGTCTATTTCTTCAGCAGCCAGCTCGACATCTCGCGCCGCCGCGAGGCCGAGGATGCACTGCACGAGGCGCAGAAGATGGAGGCGGTCGGCAAGCTAACCGGCGGCATCGCGCACGACTTCAACAATCTGCTACAGGTCATTATCGGCTATTCGGACATTCTTGAGGCGCGGGTCGATCAGGGCGACCGCAGCGGGCGGCGCGCGGTCGAGGCGATCGCTGCCGCTGCGTCGCGCGGGGCGACGCTGACCCAGCAGCTGCTCGCCTTCGCCCGCAAACAGGAACTGCGCGACCGGCTCCTCAACTTTAACCAGCTGATCGAGGATTTCCGCCCGATCCTGAAGCGCACGGCGGGCGAAGGTGTGGTGATGCGCCAGCGACTGGAGGAAAATCTCTGGAACTGCCGGATCGACCCTGTCCAGGCCGAGATGGCGCTGCTCAACATCGTCGCCAATGCGCGCGAGGCGATCGGCCGCAAATCGGGGCAGGGCGAAGTCACGATCTCGACCCGTAACATGATCCAGTCCGCCGATAGTGCTGATGGCCCGGCCAATCTGGAGCCCGGCGAATATGTCGTGGTGCGCGTCGCCGATGACGGGCCGGGTATCGACCCGCAGATCGCCGACAAGATTTTCGACCCCTTTTTCACGACCAAGGAAATGGGGAAGGGGGCCGGGTTGGGTCTCGCCATGGTCTATGGTTTCATGCGCCAGTCGGGCGGGCTGGCGACGATCGAGCCGAACGCCGAGGGCGTCGCGATCGCCCTTTATTTCCCGCGCGCCGCCGGTGTCACCGAACGCCGCGCTGCCCCCGTCCAGCCCGCCCGCAGCGGTGGGGCAGAGCGCGTGCTGATGGTCGAGGATCAGCAGGACGTCGGCGATCTCGGCAAGTCGATGCTCGAGGATCTGGGCTATGACGTGGTCCTGACCCGCAGCGCGCGCGAGGCGCTGGACCAGCTGGCGCAGGACAGCGATTTTCAGCTGCTGTTCACTGACATCCTGATGCCCGGCGGCATGAACGGCGTCGCGCTGGCACAGGCGGTGCGACGCGATTATCCGCGTCTGTCGGTGCTGCTGACCACCGGTTTTGCCGACGAGGCCATCGACGAGGGCGCACGCTCCTATGAGCTGATCCGCAAACCCTATCGCCGCGCCGACCTGAACGAGCGGATTCGCGCGGTGCTCGATCGGCCGGGCGCCCGCACCTGATAGCATCTGGCGCAACGCTGCACGGCTGATTAAGGCAGCGGCATGACTGAGCTGCCCAAGACGTTCGACCCCGCCGCAATCGAAGCCCGCTGGTATGGCCATTGGGAGGAAAAGGGCCTGTTCCGCCCCGACCGCCCGAATGCCGAGCCTTGGACGATCGTCAACCCGCCGCCCAACGTCACCGGCAACCTGCATATCGGCCATGCGCTGGACAACACGTTGCAGGATATCCTGGTCCGCCATGCCCGGCTGAAGGGCAAGGACGCACTGTGGGTGGTCGGCACCGACCATGCGGGCATCGCCACCCAGATGGTGGTAGAGCGCCAGATGAACGCGAAGGGCCAGAAGCGCACCGACTTCACCCGCGACCAGTTCCTGGAAAAGGTCTGGACGTGGAAGGCGGAGAGCGGCGGCCAGATCACGGGCCAGTTGCGGCGTCTGGGCTGCTCGATGGATTGGGCCAATGAGCGGTTCACGATGGACGAGGGCTTCAGCAAGGCGGTGCTGAAGGTCTTTGTCGACCTGTACGCCCAAGGTCTGCTTTACCGCGACAAGCGGCTGGTCAATTGGGATGCGGGCCTGGGCACCGCGATCAGCGACCTGGAGGTCGAGACGCGCGAAGTGAAGGGCAGCTTCTGGCGCCTCCGCTATCCGCTCGCCGACGGATCGGGCTTTATCGAAGTGGCGACGACGCGCCCCGAGACGATGCTCGCCGACATGGCGGTCGCCGTTCACCCGGACGACGCGCGCTACACCGCGCTGATCGGCAAGCAGGTCCGCCTGCCGATCACCGGCCGCTTGATCCCGATCGTCGCCGACGAACATGCCGACCCCGAACTGGGATCGGGCGCGGTCAAGATCACGCCCGGCCACGACTTCAACGATTTCGAGGTCGGCCGCCGCGCGGGTATCGAGGCGCGCGACATGCTCAACATGCTCGATGGCAAGGCACATATCTGCCAGACCTCGGACGGGCTGATCCCCGATGAATTCCTCGGCCTGTCGACCGCCGACGCGCGCAAGGCCGTCGTCGCGCGGCTGAAGGAAGAGAGCGTCCTGATCCCGCACATCGACAAGGACGGCGCCGAGCATGACGCCGAGCCGCGCACCATCCAGACGCCGTTCGGCGACCGTTCGGGCGTGGTGATCGAGCCGTGGCTGACCGATCAGTGGTATGTCGACGCCAAGACGCTGGCCCAGCCCGCGATCGAGGCGGTGCGCTCGGGCAAGATCAAGATCGTGCCGCAGGCGTGGGAAAAGACCTTCTTCAACTGGATGGAGAATATCCAGCCCTGGTGCGTCAGCCGCCAGCTCTGGTGGGGGCATCAAATTCCGGCGTGGTTCGGCTATCCGCTCTGGGGAGCGCCATTCTCAAACGGAAATACGAGTAAACTTGGCGACCCCTCCTCACCGCTGCCTACTTTTGTCGCCGAGACGGAGGAGCAAGCGATTGCCCAGGCAGAAAGCTTTTATCGAGAGCACTGGGACCTCGAGGGCAAGTCATTCCAAGTTATTGCCGGTAATGAGGCTGGGGTGAATGTTGACGGCATTAACGTCACCGTTTCGATCCGTCGCGACCCGGACGTGCTCGACACCTGGTTCTCGTCCGCACTCTGGCCGTTCGCGACGCTCGGCTGGCCCGACAATGGCGACAAGACGCTGGCGGGGCGTTATCCGAACGACGTGCTCATTTCCGGCTTCGACATCCTGTTCTTCTGGGATGCGCGGATGATGATGCAGGGCATGCACTTCATGGAAGATGTGCCCTTCAAGACGCTGTATCTCCACGGTCTTGTCCGCGCCGCCGACGGCTCGAAAATGTCGAAGTCGAAGGGCAACACGGTCGATCCGCTGGGCCTGATCGACCAGTACGGCGCCGACGCGTTGCGCTTCTTCATGGCGGCGATGGAAAGCCAGGGCCGCGACATCAAGATGGATGAGCGCCGCGTCGAGGGCTATCGCAATTTCGCCACCAAGCTATGGAACGCGGCGCGCTTCGCCCAGTCCAACGGTATCGGGGCATCGACCACGCTGGAGGCGCCTAACGCGACGCTGGCCGTCAACAAGTGGATTATCGCCGAGACGGTGAAGACGGTGCAGGCGGTCGACTTGGCGCTGGCCGATTATCGTTTCGACGGTGCGGCCAACGCAATCTACCAGTTCGTCTGGAGCCGGTTCTGCGACTGGTATCTCGAACTCATCAAGCCGGTCCTGCAGGGCGGCGAAGAAGATGGCGACGAAACCCGTGCCGTGGCGGGCTGGGTGCTCGACCAGATATTGGTCCTGCTCCACCCGTTCATGCCCTTCATCACGGAAGAGCTGTGGCACGCCATGGGTGGGCGCGATCACGACCTGATCGTCGCGCACTGGCCGATGGCGGACGCCCGCGCGCTCGACCCGGAGGCGGAGCGCGAGATTGACTGGCTGATCCGTCTGGTCAGCGAAATCCGTGCGGCTCGGACCGAACTCAACGTGCCGCCGGGTGCGCGCCTGCCGATGCATGTGCGGGATGCCCATGCAGATACGCAGGCACGGCTGAGCCGGCAGGCCTCGGCGCTCGCGCGTCTGGCTCGCGTCGAGGCCGCCGAGGGCGAAGTCTCGGGCGGTGCGGCGCAGGTGGTGGTGGACGAAGCGACCTTCGTCCTGCCGCTGGAGGGCGTGATCGACCTCGACGCCGAGCGCCAGCGCCTGACCAAGGCGATCGCCGCCGTCGAAAAGGAACGCGACGCGTTGGGCGGGCGGCTGAGCAACGCCAGCTTCGTCGAACGTGCCAAGCCGGAAGCGGTCGAAAAGGCCAAGGCCGACCATGCCGACAAGATGGCCGAGGCGGCGCGCCTGCACGCCGCGCTGGGCCGCCTGGGCTGACCCTCAAATCCTCCCCATGCCGAGCATGGGGAGGATTTGGTTAACCCTGTTCCCCCAATCGTCGCAGCCGCCGGATGCGGGGCTCGCGCTGCAACTGCGCTTCACGCCGGATAACCTGGCGGAGTTCGTCGCGCTTTTCGTGGATCGACGCGATCACCGGTCCCATTGCGACGCCCAGATCGACCAGCACGGCCTCCGACAATTGGAGCGAGCTCTCCAGCGTTTCGGGCACCGCCTCGCTGACGCCCGCGCGGTACAGCTCGGTCGCATGCGCCATGTCGCGGGCGCGCGCGATAATCGGCAGATCGGGCGCCGCCTCGCGAATGCGGCGTGCCAGCCGCACGGTGAGCACGGGATCGTCCATCGTCAGGATCAGCGCGCGTGCGGCGGGCAGGTTCAGCCGGTCGACCAGTTCGGCCCGTGCTACATCACCGAACAGCACCGGATAGCCTGCGCGCCGCGCCTCGCCCACCGAATCGATGTCGGCCTCCACCGCGACATAGGATTGGCCATGGACGGTCAGCATGTCGGCGATCATCTTGCCGACACGGCCAAAGCCGATGATGACGGTCCGTCCGGTGTCGCCATCGGCCTCGGGCGCAGGCGGAAGGTCGCCGCTGCGCGCCTCGATCCGGCGAGAGATGACGCGGCCAGCCTTGGCGAGCAGCGGGGTAATGGTCAGGCCGATCGCCGTCACCGTCTGCCAGAAGCTGGCTGTCGAGGGCAGGATGAGTTGCGCCTGCGCCGCCGTCCCCAGCACGATCAGCGTCGTCTCCGAAGGGCTGCCCATCAACAGCCCAGTCTCCGCCGCGACGCCGCGCCGGGCATGCGCCACGCGCAGCAGCAGATAGGTGACGATCGCCTTCACCGCGATCACTCCCACCACCGCGAGCAGCAACATGTCCCAGTTCCTAGCGATCAATCGCAGGTCCAGGCTCATGCCCACGGTAATCAGGAACACACCCAGCGCCAGGCCCTTGAACGGCGCGGTCATCACCTCGACCTCCGAATGATATTCGGTCTCGGCGATCAGCAGGCCGGCCAGAAGTGCCCCCACGATCGGCGACAAGCCGGCGGCGGTGGTCGCGACGCTGGCGACGATGACGACCAGCAGCGAGGCCGCCAAGAAAAGCTCGGGGCTCTTGGTCCGTGCAGCCTGTGCGAACAGGCGCGGCAGGACCAGCTTGCCGCCCAGATACATGGCCAGCACCGTCAGGCCGCCGCGCAAGGCGACGCCCGCAATGCCGACCCAGCCCTCGTCGCTGGCGGTCGGCGCCATGGCGCCCAGCGCGAAGATGATCGGGACCAGCGCCAGATCCTCGAACAACAGCATCGCGAAAGCCCCGCGCCCGACGGGACTGGTCGTCCCAACGAGCGGGAGCACCAACGCGGTCGAGGATAGGGTCAGGGCGAGGCCCAGCCCGATCGCTCCGGCCCAGCCTTGACCCAGCATGTGGAGCGCGATGCCGATCAGCGCCGCCGATCCGATCAGTTCGGCCGCGCCCGTGCCGAACACCAGCCGCCGCATCGCCCATAATCTGCGAAAAGATAGCTCCAAGCCAATGGAAAAAAGCAATAATATGATTCCGAACTCGGCGAACGGTTCGATCGATTCCGGGTTCGAGATGGTCAGATAATAAAGCCATGGTGCATGGGGGACGAGCGACCCCAGCCCGGCAGGCCCTACCAGCAGCCCGACTAGGATGAACCCGATCACGGGGCTGACCCGGAAACGGGCAAAGGCCGGAATGACGATCCCTGCCGATCCGAGGATCACGAGGGCGTCGGAAAAGCCCTGATTGTCTAACCGAAGTGCCATAGTGACAGACTAGCCCGGCTTTAGCGCGCTTGTCAGGTCGTTAATCCCACGAAACGGCGATGGGGCGATTCGTCCAATGGGGGCTGGCGCGGCGGCGGCGTTAGGGCAGCGCGATGAAGCCGCGCAATATCGCTGTCCTTATGATCCTGCCCTGTCTCGCGCTGGTGGCCTGCGGCGATGGCGACCGGGCGGAACGGTTGAAGGCGGCAGGCCCCAACCCCTCGCTCGACGCGTTGATGCGGGTCGCGGACGCCGATGCGGGCGGACGAACCTTCGGCCAGTGCCTGGCCTGTCATACGATCGGCAAGGGAGAGCTCGACCGGGCCGGCCCCAATCTGCACGCCATCATGGGCAAGCCGGTAGCGGGCGGCAGTGCGCGCTATGGCTATACCGCCGCGCTCGAACGGATCGGCGGCCATTGGGATCGCGCGAGGATGAACCGCTGGCTGACCTCGCCGCAACGGTTCGCGCCGGGGACGAAGATGACGTATGCGGGACTTGCCGATCCGCTCGCACGCGCCGACGTGATTGCCTATCTGGAGCGCGAAGGCCGTTCCCGATAGGCGCGATTGTCAGGCGACCGCGAACGCGTCGGCCGCGCGATTGCCCTTGCTGTCGAGCAATATGGGGACAGCGGTGGCTGGCGCATTCATGTAGAGCGGTCTGCGGGCCTCAAGGAACCGTTCTTTGGAATAGGCAAGGATGCACACCCTGTCTCCCTGATTGCCGCCCAGCACATGGTAATCGGTTGCGTCCTCGCCGATATACAGGCCGACATGGCCTCCACCATTGCGGGTGAAGACGATGACGTCGCCCAGGTCGGGCTGGCCGCTGGGCTGGCCGAAATTGCGCCAGTTGAGCGCCCAGAGCGGATTGACCGGTGGCGTCTTGCCCGCACGGCGCGCTACGACGGCCATGGTCAGGCCGCACCATGGAATAGAGTCCGCCCGGTAGGACTGGGCGACATTGCCACCGACTTCCTGCGCCCATTCGAGGATCACCGGATTGTCACCGGAGCCAAGCTTTTCCTGGGTTCCGAAGATCTTCAATGCCTCCGCGACCATGCGCGGCAGCGGATCAATCCTGGTCAGCCAGCCATAATTTCCCAGATCCATTCTCTGTCTCCCGATCGAGCAATACGCAAGAAGACCCGGGAGGCATGCCTCCCGGGTCCAGATTGCGCGCATCGGGATCGGCCGCCAAATGGCGACCGGACCGAAACGGACCTTACTGCCAGTTGCCCATCGCGGTTTCGAGGTTGACGCGGATCGCCTCGAAGAACTGCTCGGTGGTCATCCAAGGCTGGTCGGGGCCGATCAGGATGGCCAGGTCCTTGGTCATCTGGCCATTCTCGACGGTCTGGATGCAGACCTTCTCCAGCGTCTCGGCGAAACGAACGACGTCGGGTGTGTTGTCGAACTTGCCGCGATACTTCAGGCCGCCGGTCCAGGCGAAGATCGACGCGATCGGGTTGGTCGAGGTCGCCTTGCCCTGCTGATGCTGGCGATAGTGACGCGTCACGGTGCCGTGCGCGGCTTCCGCCTCGATCGTCTTGCCGTCCGGGGTCATCAGGACCGAGGTCATCAGGCCCAGCGAGCCGAAGCCCTGCGCAACCTGGTCCGACTGCACATCGCCGTCGTAATTCTTGCAGGCCCAGACGAATTCGCCATGCCATTTCAGCGCCGAGGCGACCATGTCGTCGATCAGGCGGTGCTGATACTCGATGCCCGCCGCCTTGAACTGGTCGGCGAACTCGGTGTCGTACACTTCCTGGAAGATGTCCTTGAAGCGGCCGTCATAGGCCTTGAGGATGGTATTCTTGGTCGACAGATAGACCGGCCAGCCGCGGCCCAGGCCATAGTTCATCGAGGCGCGCGCGAAGTCGCGAATCGATTCGTCGAGGTTGTACATCCCCATGGCGACGCCCGAGCTGGGGAAGTTGAACACCTCCTCCTCGATCGTCTCGCCATTTTCACCTTCCCACTTCATGGTCAGCTTGCCCTTGCCGGGCACCTTGAAATCGGTCGCCTTATACTGGTCGCCGAACGCGTGACGGCCGACGACGATCGGGTGGGTCCAGCCGGGGATCAGGCGGGGGACGTTCTTGATGACGATCGGCTCGCGGAACACCACGCCGCCTAGGATGTTGCGGATCGTGCCGTTGGGCGACTTCCACATCTTCTTCAGCCCAAATTCCTCGACGCGCTGCTCGTCGGGGGTGATCGTGGCGCACTTGATGGCCACGCCGTACTTCTGCGTGGCGTGGGCGCTGTCGATCGTCACCTGATCGCTGGTCGCATCGCGGTTCTCGACCGACAGGTCATAATAGGCCAGTTCGATGTCGAGATACGGCTTGATCAGGCGTTCGCGAATCCATTCCCAGATGATCCGGGTCATTTCGTCGCCGTCGATCTCCACGACGGGCGTGTTCACCTTGATCTTCGCCATATGCGCATCCTTAGATTGGGCTGATTTTGGCAAGCGTCTAGGGGAGGGGGCGCGGCGGATCAACCACCCTGCGCCATATGCGAAAGGGCCGGGGCGAACCGAAAAGATTGTGCGATGGCCGGTGGACAGGTAGACAGGACCGATGCCTTCGCTTGAAAAGCCTCCCATCGTCACCACCACGGTCAAGTGGCGGTTCCCTGCCGTCCATCCCGAAGGGCGCAAATATGTGCTGATCGGGGCGGGCCTGACCCTGCTCGCCACGCTGATCACCAAGGTGCTGTTCTGGCCGTTCGTCGGCCTGTGCATCTGGATCGCGGCCTTCTTCCGCGATCCGGTGCGCACCACGCCGCAGGGTGACGACCTGATCGTCGCGCCTGCCGATGGCCTTGTCACGATGATCCAGCGTGTGCCGATCCCGCGTGAACTGGTCGGCGAACTGGGCGATGCGCCGCTGGTGCGCGTGTCGATCTTCATGTCGGTGTTCGACGTGCATATCAATCGCACGCCGGTCGCGGGTGTCATCCGCCAGGTCGTTTATATCTCGGGCAAGTTCTTGAATGCCGATCTCGACAAGGCGTCGGACGAGAATGAGCGCCAGCATTTCGTCGTCGAGGGCCGTGACGGTCGCAAGATCGGCTTTACCCAGATTGCGGGTCTGGTCGCTCGCCGGATCGTCGGTTTCGTCAAGCCGGGGGACATGGTCGCGGCTGGCCAGCGCGTCGGCCTGATCCGATTCGGCAGCCGCGTCGACGTCTATCTGCCCGATGACGTGATGCCGCAGGTTTGCCTGGGCCAACGTTCGGTGGCGGGTGAGACGGTGCTGGGCCGGGTCGGCGGCAAGCCGATGACCGGCATTGCGCAGTAAGCCGCAACGTCAGGATGGCCATTTCCCCCCGTTTCGCACGCCGCCGCGCCAATGGTGAGCCACCGCGCGGTCTTCCCTTGCGGGCTATCATTCCCAATGCGGTGACCGCGCTTGCGCTGGTTTCCGGGCTGACGGGGGTAAAGTTCGCGATCGCAGGATCGTGGGAGGCAGCGGTCACCATGATCATGGTGGCAGCCGTGCTGGACGCTTTGGACGGCCAGATTGCGCGCCTGCTGCGCGGGGAAAGCCGGTTCGGCGCCGAGCTTGATTCGCTGTCCGACGCCATCTCATTCGGCGTCGCGCCGGCCCTGATCCTTTATCTCTGGTCGCTCGAGAACCTGCCGCGTATCGGCTGGATATGTGCGGTCCTTCAGGCGGTGTTCTGCGCATTGCGTCTGGCGCGCTTCAACTCCCAGCTCGACGTGACCGACCAGCCGCGCAAGACCGCCGGCTTCTTCACCGGCATTCCTGCCCCGGCAGGAGCGGGGCTGGCGATGCTGCCGCTCTATCTCTGGTTCTGGACGGGCGAACCGGTCTTTTCCTCGCCCTATCTGGTCGCGCCCTGGGTCGCCTTCATTGCGCTGCTCATGGTGTCGAGCCTGGCGACCCTGTCCTGGACCTCGTTCCGTTTGCGCCGCCATGTGCGGTTCGAGGCGCTGGCGATCATCGTTCTTGTCGGCGTGGCGCTGATCTCGGCCCCCTGGCATGCGCTGACAGCCCTATGCCTGGCCTATCTGGTAAGCATTCCCGTGACCATGATCGCCTATGCGCGGCTCAAGCGGCAGCGCGGCGGCGGGCCAGCAGCGAAGGGGCCGGGGAGCCTGCCGCCCAGCGCCTGACCGCAATCCGGCGTTCGGCCACGACCAGCGTGGCAAGGGGCGTGAAAGCGGGTTCGACATGACCGGTGGCGAGATGCAGGATGCGACGCCATTGCGGTGCGATCATCATTGCTATGGTGGTCAGGGCGGCGACCAACGCGCCCGTGAAAACCAGAACACTCACCACGATCATCATGATGTCAGCCTCCTGCCGTATGTTGCGGTCCGGCATATTAACCGGACAGTAACCATTGATTTTTCCGTCCAGTTCCGTCGGTGAGACGGCGACATCAGGATGAGCCGTGCCAACTTCGCGACGTTGCGCTGCCGTTATGCGACGATCAACCTGAAATCCCTGTTGTGATCGCTTTATGTTCCACACCTGTTCCTGTGTCAAGCGGGGGTCGGAACAAAAGTGAACGGCCTGTTGCGCTTGCCATGGGGTTTTTCTTGAGCTAAGGGCGCGCGCCTCAACACCGCATGGGAAGCATCATATTTCGGTGCGCATGGGCTTCGCCCGCCGCGTCATCCGCTTCCCAGAGGACTAACCGGAAGGAATTATCTTATGGCGGCACCTGTCGTCACCATGCAGCAGCTGGTCGAAACCGGCGCGCACTTCGGCCACCAGACCCATCGCTGGAACCCGAAGATGAAGCCCTACATCTTTGGCGACCGCAACGGCGTCCACATCCTCGACCTGTCGCAGACCGTGCCGCTCTTCGCGCGCGCGCTCGAGTTCATCAGCTCGACCGTCGCTGGCGGTGGCAAGGTCCTGTTCGTCGGCACCAAGCGCCAGGCGCAGGAGCCGGTCGCCGAGGCCGCTCGCCGCGCGGGCCAGCACTTCGTCAACCACCGCTGGCTGGGCGGCATGCTCACCAACTGGAAGACGATCTCGAACTCGATCAAGCGCCTCAAGACGCTCGAAGAGCAGCTTTCGGGCGACACGCACGGCCTGACCAAGAAGGAAGTGCTGAACCTGACCCGCGAGCGTGACAAGCTCGAGCTGTCGCTGGGCGGCATCCGTGACATGGGCGGCATTCCGGACGTGATGTTCGTGATCGACGCCAACAAGGAAGAGCTGGCGATCAAGGAAGCCAACACGCTGGGCATCCCCGTCGTCGCGATCCTCGATTCGAACGTCTCGCCCGACGGCATCGCCTTCCCGGTTCCCGCGAATGACGACGCCAGCCGCGCGATCCGTCTGTACTGCGAAGCCGTCGCCATTGCCGCGACCCGTGGCAACAACGAGCAGCAGCGCCGTGGTGGTGCGGACTTCGGCGCGATGGCCGAGCCGCCCGTCGAGGAAGCGCTGACCGTTGCTCCGGCTGACACGGCCGAGCAGGCGGTCGAGGCCGAGCGCCAGATCGACGCGTAATCGCGTAAGCAGGCCCCGCGGATGCGGGCGGGGCGATCATCGGCCGGATGGGCAATCCCGCCGGTCGGTGACATCGGCTTGACATGCAAGCCGTGCTAAGGGCCGCCTCCGATGGGGCGGCCCTACCCGCATCCCCCTTTTCAGACAGAGGATTGAGACAATGGCCGATATCACCGCAGCGATGGTCAAGGACCTGCGCGAAAAGAGCGGCGCGGGCATGATGGACTGCAAGAAGGCGCTCAACGAAGCCGCTGGCGACATGGACGCCGCGCTGGATTGGCTGCGCACGAAGGGCCTGGCGGCCGCGCAGAAGAAGTCGAGCCGTACCGCCGCCGAAGGTCTGGTCGGCGTCGCCACCAGCGGCACCGTGGGTGCTGCCGTCGAAGTGAACTCGGAAACCGACTTCGTCGCCAAGAACGATCAGTTCCAGGCGTTCGTGAAGGACGTGACCGCGATCGCGCTGAAGACCGGCGACGATATCGAGGCGCTGAAGAACGAAGCGATGCCGCAGGGCGGCACCGTCGCCGAAGTGCTGACCAACAATGTCGCGACGATCGGTGAGAACCAGTCGCTGCGTCGCGCCAAGCGCCTGGAAGTGTCGAAGGGCGCGGTCGTGTCCTATGTCCACAACCAGCAGGCGCCGGGCCTGGGCAAGATCGGCGTGCTGGTCGCGCTGGAGTCGGAAGCCGCCGACGAGACCCTGCAGTCGCTGGGCCGTCAGCTGGCGATGCACATCGCCGCTGCCTTCCCCAAGGCGCTGAACGAGGAAGACCTGGACGAGGCCGAGATCGAGCGCGAGCGCGCGATTGCGACTGAAAAGGCCGCCGAATCGGGCAAGCCCGCCGACATCATCGCCAAGATGGTCGAAGGCTCGATCGCCAAGTACCGCAAGGAGCACGCGCTGGTCAGCCAGCTGTTCGTGATCGACGGCAAGACCAAGATTAGCGACGTCGTGGCGAAGGCCGGCAAGGATGCCGGTGCCGAGATCAAGCTGGTGGACTATGTCCGCTTCCAGCTGGGCGAAGGCATCGAGAAGGAAGCGTCGGACTTCGCCGCCGAAGTGGCCGCCGCGTCGGGCGTTCCGCAGAAGGCGTAATCTCTTGCGCCGTCCCGTGCTGGGACGGTGGCAGGTTCAGGGGGAGCGGTCGCCGCATGGTGGCCGCTCTCTTTGTGTTTGGGGCCAGGCCGTTGTTCGCGAGCAAACCGGGGTCCTTTGGGCTTTGACTTCGCCCGGCCTGAACCGAGGTGGGGTTGAATGGAAGAGGTCGCTTGCTTGCATCCCACGAAAATCCCCGCAACCCGCCGCTCCATGGTTGCCCGCTGGCCGGTCGCCGCCTAAGGTCCGCGCCACTTTCATCACCAAGATCCGAGAAACGATGACCACCCCGCGCTTCAAACGTATTCTTCTGAAATTGTCGGGTGAGGTCCTGATGGGCGAGGGGGGATTGGCCATCTCGCCCGAGATCACCGCGCGCGTGGCGCAGGAGATCGCCGATGTCCGGGCCAAGGGCTATGAGCTGTGCGTGGTCGTCGGCGGCGGCAACATCTTCCGTGGCCTGTCGGCGGCGGCCAAGGGGATCGAGCGGGCGACGGCCGATTATATGGGCATGTTGGCGACCGTCATGAACGCGCTGGCGGTTCAGAACGCGCTGGAGCAGATCGGTGTCGATACCCGCGTCCAGTCGGCCATCCCGATGTCGAGCGTCTGCGAGCCCTTCATCCGCCGCCGCGCCGAACGCCATCTGGAAAAGGGCCGCGTGGTGATCTTTGCCGCCGGTGTCGGTTCGCCCTTCTTCACCACCGACAGCGGTGCTGCGCTGCGGGCCGCGGAGATGAAGTGCGACGCGCTGTTCAAGGGCACCAGCGTCGACGGCGTCTATGATGCCGATCCCAAGAAGGTGCCGACCGCGACCCGGTATGAAACGGTCAGCTACTCCAAGGTCCTGTCCGACGACCTGAAGGTCATGGACGCCTCGGCCATCGCGCTGTGCCGCGACAATAATATCCCGATCGTCGTCTTCAACATCCGCGAACATGGCAATTTCGGTGCCGTGCTGTCGGGCCAGGGCGTGTCGACGATTGTCCAGAACACAGGAGCTTAAATCATGGCCGCTTATGACAAGTCCGATCTCGAGCGCCGTATGCAGGGCGCGGTCGAATCGCTGAAGCACGACCTGAACGGTCTGCGCACCGGCCGCGCCTCGACCGCGCTGCTTGATCCGGTGACCGTCGAGGTCTACGGCAGCCACATGCCGCTCAACCAGGTGGCGACCGTCTCGGCGCCCGAGCCGCGCATGCTGTCGGTGCAGGTGTGGGACCGCTCGAACGTGTCGTCGGTCGAAAAGGCGATCCGCTCGGCGGGGCTGGGCCTCAACCCGATCAATGACGGCCAGACGCTGCGGCTGCCGATCCCCGACCTGACCGAGGAGCGCCGCAAGGAGCTCGCCAAGCTGGCGAACAAATATGCCGAGAGCGCGCGCATCGCGGTGCGCAACGTGCGCCGGGACGGCATGGACAGCCTGAAGACCGACGAAAAGAAGGGTCTGTTCGGCGAGGATGAGCGCAAGCGCCACGAAACCGAGGTGCAGAAGCTGACCGACGCCACCATCGCCGAGCTGGATGCGGCGGCGGCGGCCAAAGAAAAGGAAATCCTGGGCAAGTGAGTCCTCCGGCCGCCTCGGCCCAGACGGCTCTGGGGTCGCTGGTGGCCGTGCCCGATACGGGTGCGGTGCCGCGTCACGTCGCGATCATCATGGACGGCAATGGCCGCTGGGCCAAACGCCGCCTGCTGCCTCGCTTTGCCGGTCACAAGGCCGGGGTCGATGCTGTGCGTCGCATAGCGCGCGCGGCGCGGGCGATGGGGATCGAGGCGCTGACGCTGTATGCCTTCTCTTCGGAGAATTGGCGGCGGCCCGAGACCGAGATCAGCGACCTGATGGGGCTGCTGCGCATCTTCCTGCGCAAAGATCTGGCCGAGCTGGTGTCGGACAATGTCCGGTTGCGCGTGATCGGTGACTATCGCCGCTTCCCCGCTGATCTGGTCGCAATGATCGACGATGCGGTCGAACGAACCTCGTCCAATACCGGCCCGATCCTCGCCATCGCGCTGAATTACGGCGCGCAGGCCGAACTGGTCGAGGCGGCCCGGCGGCTGGCCAGCAAAGTCGCGGCCGGGGACATGGAGGCTCAGGCGATCACTCCGGAGGCGATCGAGGGCGAGTTGCAGACCAATGGCCTGCCGCCGCTCGACCTGGTCATTCGCACGTCGGGTGAGCAGCGCCTGTCCAACTTCCTGCTGTGGCAGGCGGCCTATGCGGAGTTGCTGTTCGTCGACACGCTCTGGCCCGATTTCGACGAGGCGGCGCTGGCGGATGCCGTGACCGAGTTCGGTCGACGACACCGGCGTTTCGGCGGCCTGTGACCGATCCTCAATTCCCTGAGGCCGGGGCGCCCGATACCCCCCCGGCCAAGAGCATGTCCAACCTGACCAAGCGGGTACTGGCCAGCATCGTGATGATCGCGGTGGCGAGCGTCTGCCTGGCGCTGGGCGGTCTGGCCTTCTGGCTGCTGGCAGTCGTCGTCGCCCTGTTCATGATGGCCGAATGGTCCGATCTGTTGAAGGTCGATGCCAGGCAGAAGCGGCTGGCGCAATTCGCGCTTTCCGTGCCGCTGGCGATCATGGCGCCGGGACTGGCTGCGGGGCCGGGCTTTTTCGCGCTGGGGCTGATCGCGGCGACCTTCTTCTTCCTGACCATCGTGTCGCGCCGCCCGGAATATGGGGCGGGGGCGTTCTATGTGGGCTTGCCCGTCTTCTCGCTGCTGGCGATCCGGCTGCACGACGACGGGTTGGTGCTGTCGCTCTGGTCGATGGCGATCGTCTGGGCGTGCGACAGCGGCGCGTTCTTCGTGGGGCGACAGTTTGGCGGGCCGAAGCTGGCCCCGAGCATCAGCCCGGCCAAGACCTGGTCCGGCCTGATCGGTGGCATCACGGCGGCGACCCTGCTGGCGGTGCTGATGCGTTGGGCGCACGACCTGCCGCTGCATCTCGTCATCGCGACGCCGGTGCTGGCGGTGCTGGCCCAGATGGGCGACCTGTTCGAGAGCGCGCTGAAACGGCGCGCGGGGGTGAAGGATAGCGGGAATGTCCTGCCGGGCCATGGCGGCGTGATGGACCGGCTGGACGGCATCGTCCCGGTCGCGCCGGTCGCGGCGCTGCTGATCTTTCTGCCGGACCTGTTGTGATGCGCAGCGTCACCATTTTGGGTGCGACGGGATCGGTCGGCACCTCGACGCTGGACCTGATCGAGCGCGAGCCCGATCGCTACCGCGTCCGCGCGCTGACCGCCAATTGCGACGTCGCCAAGCTGGCGGCGGCGGCCAAGCGGACCAATGCCGAACTGGCCGTGGTCGCCGACGAAAACTGTCTGCCCGATCTGCGCGACGCGCTGGCGAGCACCGAAACCCGTGTCGCAGGGGGACGCGCGGCGGTGATCGAGGCGGCCGCGCTCCATGCCGACTGGACCATGGGCGCGATCGTCGGTTGTGCGGGTCTGGAGCCTGCCTTGGCCGCGATCGCCAATGGCGGTACGGTGGTCTTGGCCAATAAGGAGCCGCTGGTGTCGGCGGGCGAGGTGGTGCTGGCGGCCGCGGCGAAGGCGGGGGCGACGCTGCTGCCCGCCGATAGCGAGCACAACGCGATCTACCAATGCTTCGATTTCGAGCGACCCGAGCGGGTGCGCCGGATCGTGTTGACCGCCAGCGGCGGACCCTTTCGGGAGGCGACGACCGAGGAGATGCGCCACGTCACGCCCGAGCAGGCGGTCGCGCATCCCAATTGGTCGATGGGCGCCAAAATCTCGGTCGATTCGGCGACGATGATGAACAAGGGGCTGGAACTGATCGAGGCGGCGCGGCTGTTCCCGGTGCCGTCCGATCGGATCGAGATCGTGCTGCACCCGCAATCGGTCATCCATTCGGCGGTCGATTATGTCGACGGCTCGATGCTGGCGCAGCTGGGGCCGTCGGACATGCGCGTGCCGATCGCCCACTGCCTGGCCTGGCCCGACCGGATGCCGACGCCGATGGCACCGCTCGACCTTGTCGCGCTGGGGCGGATGGACTTTGCCGCGCCCGATCCGGTGCGCTTCCCCGCGCTGCGGCTGGCGCGCGCGGCGCTGGAGGCGGGTGGGGCGGCTCCGGCCATTCTGAACGCCGCCAATGAGATTGCGGTCGCGGCTTTTCTGGCGCGGCGCATCGGCTTCCTCGAAATTGCCGCAATCGTCGAGGATGTTCTCCATCGCTACGACCCGGCCCCACCGGAATCGCTCGACGCGGTGATCGCGATCGATACGGAAACCAGGGCTATCACGGCCGAGCGCGTTGAGGATTGCGTCGTTTGATCGAAACCCCCGGCCTGTTGTTGACCATCCTGGCCTTTGTCCTGGCCCTAGGCCCCCTCGTGTTCGTGCACGAGATGGGCCATTATCTCGCCGGACGGTTGTTCGGCGTGAAGGCCGAGACCTTCTCGATCGGTTTCGGTCGCGAAATTGCGGGCTTCACCGACCGGCGCGATACCCGTTGGAAGATCGGCTGGCTGCCGCTGGGCGGTTACGTCAAGTTTGCAGGCGACATGAACCCGGCCAGCCAGCCCGACGCTGCTTGGCTGTCGCTGCCTCCCGAGGAGCGTGCCCGGACCTTTCAGGCAAAGCCGGTGTGGCAGCGGGCGATCATCGTCGCGGCGGGGCCGGCGATCAACTTCGTGGCGGCGATCCTGATCCTGGCGGGCTTCGCCTATGCTTATGGCGAGGCGGTGGTGCCGCCGGTCGTGGGCCAGATCATGCCGGGCAGCGCGGCGGCGGCGACCAGCCTCCGCCCGGGCGACCGGGTAACGGCGATCGACGACCGTGCCGTCACCGATTTTGCCGACATCGCCCGCTATGTGCAGATTCGTGCGGGCGACCGGGTGACGATCACCGCGACGCGTGGCGGAACGCCCTTCACCACCAGCGCGACCATCGGCACCGAGGAGCAGCGCGACCGCTTCGGCAACAGCTATCGTATCGGCCGCCTGGGCCTGCGCGGCGCGGGCACGGTGGACATCCGGCCGGTCAGCCTGTTGCGCGCGCCCGTCGTCGCGGTCGAACGGACGGGCGAGATCGTTCGCATGATGGTCGAGACGCTGGGCCAGGTGATTTCCGGGCGCCGCTCGGTGAAGGAACTGGGCGGTCCGGTGTCGATCGCCAAGGTATCGGGCGAGCAGATGTCACTGGGCCTCGACGCCTTTGTTTTCTTCGTGGCTCTGGTGTCCATCAATCTGGGGTTCATCAATCTGTTGCCAGTGCCGATGCTGGATGGCGGTCATCTTTTCTTTTATGCGATCGAAGCGGTGCGACGGCGGCCTTTGGAGCCGGCGGCCCAGGAATGGGCGTTTCGCGGCGGTTTGATCGCGATCCTGGCCCTGATGCTCTTCGTGACGTTCAACGATCTGGGCAATTTGGGGCTATGGAAAAATATCCGCGGCTTGATCGGCTGACGCCGATGAGGCAGGGCGCGAGGACGACAGGGGTCGGTTCGACTTTTCTGGGGTGGGTTTGGTGACAGCAATGACGGGTATGAAGACTGTGCGCGCGGGCGCCATATTGCTGGCGGGCACGATGCTGTCGGGTGTGCCGGTCATGGCGCAGACCGCTCCGGGCGCCGGAGCGGCTCCCGCCGCCACGCCGACGCCGCTCGTCGCGCCTGCGCCGGTGCGCACGATCAAGACGCTGCGCGTCGAAGGGGCGCAGCGTATCGAGCCCGAGACGGTGTTGTCCTACACCAAGCTGCGTGTCGGCATTCCCTATACCCCGGAAACGCTCGACCAAGCGCTGAAGGACCTTCAGGCGTCGGAACTGTTCGCCGACTTCTCGATCTCCGGCGTGGAGACGGGCGACATCGTTCTGCGCGTGCGCGAGAACCCGATCATCAACCGGGTCATCCTGGAGGGCAACAAGCGCCTGAAGGAAGACAAGATCAAGAAGGAGATCAAGCTGTCTCCGCGGCAGATCTTCACCCGGACCGCCGTTCGCCAGGACGTGGCGCGCATCATCGAGTTGTATCGCCGCCAGGGCCGGTTCGGCGCAGTGGTCGAGCCCAAGATGGTCAATCTCGACCAGAACCGCGTCGACGTGGTGTTCGAGATCAGCGAGGGGCCGAAGTCCAAGGTCCGCCAGATCAACATCATCGGCAACGAGAAATTCTCCGACGACGAACTGCGTGGTGCGATGTACACCAAGCAGTCGCGCTGGTTCCGTTTCCTGTCCTCGGCCACCAGCTATGACCAGGATCGCCTGGCCGCCGACCAGCAGAAGTTGCGCCTGTTCTACCTGACCAACGGCTATGCCGATTTCCGGGTGACGAGCGCGGTGGCCGAGCTGACGCCGGACAAGAAGGACTTCATCATCACCTATGTGGTGGAGGAAGGTCCGCGCTATAAATTCGGCGACGTCAAGGTCGACAGCCAGATCCGCGACTTCGACAATGAGAAGCTCGCCCAGTCGCTGCCCATGAAGAAGGGCGACTGGTATAATGCCAAGCTGATCGAGGACTCGATCGACAGCCTCAGCCAGACGGCGGGCCTGTTCGGCTATGCCTTCACCGATGTGAACCCCGACTTCCAGCGTGACAAGGACACGCTGACGATGGCGATCACGTTCAACATCGCCGAGGCCAAGCGCACCTATGTCGAGCGGATCGACATCAACGGCAACACGCAGACGCAGGACAAGGTCGTCCGCCGCGAAATCCGCGTGGCCGAGGGCGATGCGTTCAACAGCTTCCAGGTCCGCCGCAGCCAGGATCGCATCAACTCGCTCGGTTATTTCCAGGAAAAGCTGGAGATCAAGCAGAACCCCGGTTCGACACCCGACCGCATCGTCCTGGAAACCAATGTCGAGGAACAGTCGACCGGCTCGCTCCAGCTGTCGGCGGGTTACTCGTCGCTGGAACGCTTCATCATCCAGGCGAACATCACCCAGCGCAATTTCCGCGGCAAGGGCCAGGAACTGCGCGCGGGCGTGAACTACTCGGCCTATTCGAAGTCGATCGAACTGGGCTTCACCGAGCCCTATGTGTTCGACAAGAATATCGCGCTGGGCGTCGACGTGTTCCGCCGCGACTTCAACTCGTTCAACTATCTCGGCACCACCCGCCAGACGACCTACAGTCAGGTCTCGACGGGCTTCCAGGTCCGCGCGGGCGTGCCGCTGACCGAATATTGGTCGCTGTCGGGTCGCTACGGCCTGACCTATGACGAGGTCGGTCTGGCGTCGTCCTTCTTCAACTCGGACGGCACCTGTAACTTCCAGCAGGCTGGGCGCTATCTCTGCGACTCGATCGGCAATCGCTGGACCTCGTCGGTCGGTTACTCGCTGATCTATGACAGCCTGAACAGCCGCCTCCGCCCGACCGCAGGTCATCGCTTCTCGTTCAGCCAGGACTTTGCCGGTCTGGGCGGCGACGTGAAATATATCCGCACCCGCGCGGAAGGGGCCAAGTTCAAGGGGCTGGGCAAGGGCTTCGTCTTCTCGATCCTCGGCGAGGGTGGGTATATCCACTCGCTCGAGGGCAGCCGTGGTCCTGGCATTGATCCGGTTCGTATCGTCGACCGCTTCTATCTGGGTGAGCCGCAATTCCGTGGCTTCGACATTCGCGGCGTCGGTCCGCGCGTGCTGCGCGTGCCCTATGTCATCGGCGCGGACGGTAGCCAGTCGAAGCAGACCGACCGCGACCAGATCGTCGACGATTCGCTCGGCGGCCGGGCCTATTATCTGGCGCGTGCGGAGCTTGAAATTCCGTTGGGCTCGGGCGCGCGCGAAATGGGCCTGCGTCCCAGCATCTATGTCCAGGCGGGCAGCCTGTGGGGCGTCACGCGCCCGCTGCCTTCGCTCAACTTCCCGCAGGCGAAGGACGCCAGCGGCAAGCTGCTCTTCAACAAGGATGGCTCGCCCACGCTGGCCCCGGTGGCCGCGACCGACGGACAGGGACGTCCGATTTATGCCGTTCCCACCAACGACAGCACCACGGCCAACAATACCGCCGGGCTCAGCACGATCTGCCCGACCGGCTATGCGCCGCTGGGTAGCAGCGTCGCCTGCTCGGGTACGTCGGTCAACACCGCGCTTCAGAACACCAGCTTTGCCGTTGAGGAATTCTACGGCGGCACCTGGAAGCCGCGCGTGTCGATCGGTGTCGGCGTGAACTGGAATTCACCATTTGGTCCGCTGCGCATCGATCTTGCCAAGGCATTGGTCACGCAGCCGGGCGACGACCCCAAGCTCATTACTTTCAACGTAGGGACGCAGTTCTGATGAAGACGATTTCCAAGCTCCTCCTCGCGGCGGCCCTTGTCGCGCCCGCAGCGACCGTCGCCACCAGCGCCAGCGCGCAGGTGAACGGCGTCGCCGTCGCCGATCCGCAGGGTGCGATCGCCGGTTCGCGCGCCTGGACCGCCGCGCGCCAGCAGATCGAGACGACCTACAAGGCGCAGCTCGACCAGGCGGAAACCCGCCGCGCCGCGCTGGGCCGTGAGCTGGAACCGCTGGTCCAGGCATTCCAGACCGCGCGCGCCGCGCCGAACGCCAACGAAGCCGCGCTGCGCACCCAGGCCCAGTCGATCCAGGCCAAGCAGCAGGCCGCCGAGCAGGAACTGGGTCGTCTGACCCAACCCGCCGTCCGCGCGCAGACCTATGCCGTCGAGCAGATCCAGGCCCGTCTGGGCGAAGCGGTGCAGAACGCCGTGCGCGCCAAGAATGTCAGCCTGCTGGTCAGCCCGCAGGCGGTGCTGTTCATGCAGCCGACCGCCGACATCACCTCGGCTGTGACGGCCGAGCTGGACAAGCTGGTCCCGACGGTCAGCATCACGCCGCCCGCCAACTGGCAGCCCGGCCAGCAGCAGGGCGCGGCCGCGACTGCTCCGGCCGCCGGCACCGCGGCTCCGGCGCCTGCGCGCCGTCAGAACAGCGGCCGGTAATCGTTTCGTGAGCGACGTCGTGAACGACGAGGGGAAGACCGTCATCGGCCCGCTGGACGTCACGCGGGTCATGGCGGCGATCCCGCACCGTTACCCGATGCTGCTGGTCGATCGTGTCGAGGAACTGGTCCTCGACACGTCGATCCGCGCGGTGAAGGCGGTGACGATCAACGAGGCCTTTTTCCAGGGCCATTATCCCGGCCGTCCCATCATGCCGGGCGTGTTGATCGTCGAGGCGCTGGCGCAGGCCGCAGGCGTCCTGGGCGTGGAAAGTTTGGGCCTCGCCAATTCGGGCAAGCTTGTCTATTTCATGTCGATCGACGGCGTGAAGTTCCGCAAGCCCGTCGAGCCTGGCGTCCTCCTGCATCTGGAGGTCGAGTTCGTGTCGAAGCGGACCCGCGTCTGCAAGTTTGCGGGTGTCGCCAAGATCGATGGTTCGGTCGTCGCGGAGGCGAATTTCACCGCGATGATCGCCGACCCCCCCGCCGAAGCGTAAGCGCTGACGTCGTTTTTGACTAACGGGGCGCGGTCCGCTATGGGCCGCGCCTTGAGCTTTAAGGCTGGTCGGAACCAGCCATTTCCCGGAGCAATATCATGAAGACCGATACGCATCCCGACTATCACATGATCAAGGTGCAGATGACCGACGGCACCGTGTTCGAAACCCGCTCCACCTGGGGCAAGGAAGGCGACACGATGCAGCTGGACATCGATCCGCTGGCACATCCGGCATGGACCGGCGGCCGCGGCACCATGCTGGACACCGGCGGTCAGGTCGCGCGCTTCAACAAGCGTTTCGGCGGCGGTCTTACGCTCCGCAAATAATCGCTTTCGGTGTCATCGCCGGACGATCGAAGGACCCGGTGCTTCCTCGCGAAGCGCCGGGTTTTTTGCGTTCATCGGACGGGTCCCGGGCAGAATCGGGTTTGCAGTCTGTTAACCAGCCGTGTTTAGATTGGTCGCATGTTCGCTGCGGAATTCGAACCTGCCGAGTTTGCCAATCGCCGCCGGTCGCCACGCGCGGCGTTGGCGCTGGACACTGACATGGCGCGTGGCGGGCTGGACCGGGCTTTGTGCCGCGTCACGGACATTTCGGTACAGGGTGCGCGGCTGCAAACCTATACTGAACTCCGGCGGGGCCTGAAGATCTGGTTGCGTCTGCCCAAGGTGGGGGACGTGGCGGCCCGGGTCGTCTGGGCAAAGGATTTTGCCGCAGGATGCCATTTCGACACGCCGCTGGCCCGTGAGGATTTTGAGTATCTCGCGCCTCTGACCTGATTGTCTCCATCGGGCTGGCCAGTATCCGGCGGTTACGCTAGGCATTGGCAAAAGCCGTAACAAATGGAACGATCTTGACGCTTTCCGCCATTCCCGTTGGTACGCCGCGTAGCGAGGACAGTATCGCCGCGGTCAGCGTGACCGAGCTCTTCACGATCGGCATCGGCCCTTCCAGTTCGCATACGGTTGGCCCGATGCGCGCGGCCAAGGCATTCGCGGTCGAGATGCTGGACATTGGCTTGATCCCCGACCGGGTGCAGGCCGAATTGTTCGGATCGCTGTCGCTGACCGGGCGCGGACATCATAGCGATCGTGCGGTTCTGCTGGGGCTGGCGGGTGAGACGCCGGAACGGGTAGATCCTGATGCGATCGACGGGTTGCTGGCACGGATTGGGGAGACGCGGCAGCTGATGCTCGATGGGCGCCACCCGCTGCCCTTCGACCCCGAGCAGGACCTGTTGTTTCGGCCAGGCTTCCTGCCGGCGCATCCCAATGGCATGGTCTTCACCGCCTTTCTGCCGGACGGCAGTTCGGTCGTCCGGCGTTTCTATTCGATCGGCGGCGGCGTGATCCGGATGGAGGGGGCCGAACCCATGCGGACCAACCGCCGTCTGGCGCATCCCTTTTGCTCGGGCGCGGAACTGCTGGAGCGAACGGCGGAAACAGGCCTGTCGATCGCAGGGATCGTGCGCGCCAATGAAGCGGCATGGCGCGACGATGGCGAGACCGATGCCTTTCTCGACCGGGTGCGCGATGCCATGTGCGGTGCGATCGAACGGGGCTGCGCGGCGTCGGGGATGCTGCCTGGCGGGCTGAAGGTCCAACGACGCGCGCAGGCGATCAGGCAGAAGCTGCTCGACCGCGGCCCGCGTACCGATCCCAGCCTGGTGTTCGAATGGGTCAGCCTCTGGGCGCTGGCGGTCAACGAGGAGAATGCGGCGGGCGGCCGGGTCGTCACCGCACCCACCAACGGCGCGGCGGGCGTGATCCCGGCGGTGCTGCGTTATTATGAAACCTTCGTCCATGGCGCGACGCGCGACGGGGTACGCACCCTATTGCTGACCGCGGCGGCGGTGGGAATGCTGTACAAGAAGCGGGCGTCGATCTCGGCGGCCGAGATGGGCTGCCAGGGGGAGGTCGGCGTGGCCTGCTCGATGGCGGCAGCCGGGCTGGCGGCGGCGCTGGGCGGAACCCCGGCGCAGGTCGAGAATGCCGCTGAAATCGGCATGGAGCATAATCTGGGCCTGACCTGCGATCCGATCGGCGGCCTGGTCCAGATCCCCTGTATCGAACGCAATACGATGGGCGCGATCAAGGCGATCAATGCCGCTTATCTGGCGCTCCACGGCGACGGTAAGCACATCGTCAGCCTGGATCAGGTGATCGAGACGATGCGCCAGACCGGCGAGGACATGAAGTCGCAATATAAGGAAACCAGCCTCGGCGGGCTCGCGGTCAACGTCGTCGAGTGCTGATTATCGGCCCGCCGCCCAGCGCACGGCGTTGGTGAGAATGCGACGGTAATCGGGATCGTCGTAAAGCTGCGGCTCATGCCCCAGCGCGGAGTAGAAAACGCGGCCTTTGGTGCGCGGATTGATCCACATGACGGGATGGACCGCGCCCATGCGCAGCGTCTCGCCAAGGCGATAGCTGGCCTCGTCCACCTGCGCCAGGATGGTCATGCCGCGTGTCGCGGGGGTGCGGTCGAAGCTGTACCATTCGTCGCTGGGGCTCCACGGCGTCTTGACTCCGGCCATGATGGGATGACGCGGCTGGACGATCTCGACGCGGGCGGGCTGGATATGGTCCGCGCCGTTCGGATGGCCGGTAAAGGTCGTGCCGATGATCGTATCGACATACCAGGGCGCCTTGTGGCTATTGTCGCCCGCCGCATGGAGCGCGATCACCCCGCCACCACGCGCGACAAAGCGGGCGAAGGCGGCCTGCTGATCGGGCGTCAGAAAGTCGCCGCTGGCGCTGTTCAGGACGACGACCGAGAAATGCGCGAGCTGGTCGTCGTTGAAGACGGCGGCATTCTCGGTGGCGAAACTGGGGCGGCCGAGTTGCTTGGCGACGTCGGCGAGCACCATGTTGGAATGCGGGATATGCTCGATATGCCGCCAGCCATTGGTCTTGGACATGATCAGCACGCCGCGCTGGATGTGGGCGGGCAGGGTGGGGGCAACGGTATCGACCACCTTGGGCGGCAGATGCGGGTCGGACGGCGCCTGCGCCACCGCGACCAGCGCCATCATCATGAGCGTTTTCAACACCATCTCTCTCCCTTTTCGGGGAGCGTAGCAAATCCTCCCCGGCACGGGGAGGGGGACCAGCGAAGCTGGTGGAGGGGGCTTTCCACAAAGGACATTCCTTGCGGAAGCCCCCCTCCGTCAGGCCTGGCGGCCTGCCACCTCCCCGTGCCGGGGAGGATCGTCATCAATCCGCCGCGATCGGGCCGTCATGCGGCTTGGGCCGCCGCGTGAACCAGGTCAGTGCCGCCAGCACGATGCACAGCCACGCCGAGACATAAAAAATGTCGGTCGAGGCAAGCAGATAGGCCTGGCCGACCATCTGCCGGGTGACGGCGGCGGCGGCTTGTACGTCGGTGAAGCCCAGATGGTTCAGGCCGTTCTTCGTCATCTGCCAAACGGGATTCTGGCCGATCGCCTCGGACAGATGCGCCTGGTGCATCGCCTCGCGCCGGTCCCACATGGTCGTGGTCAGCGACGCGGCGAAGCTGCCCGCGGTGATCCGCGCGAAGTTGGAGATGCCGGTGGCGGACGGAATCCGCGCCTGCGGCACGCCGTCCAAGGCGATGGTCAGCATGGCGAGGAAGAAGGTGCTCATCGCGATCCCTTGCACCATCAGCGGCAGCACGAAGTCGCTGAAGCTCGCCTGCGTGTTCAGTCCCGAGCGCATCCAATAGGACGCGCCGAAGGCGGCAAAGGCGATCGTCGCCATGATCCGCGCATCGACCTTGCCCGACAGCCGCGCGACGATGGGGGTGAGGACCACCGCCACCGCCCCGCTGGGCGCGGCGACGAGGCCCGCCCAGGTCGCGGTATAGCCCAGCTGCGTCTGGAGCCAGAGCGGCAGCAGCAGCGTGTTGGCGAAGAACACCGCATAGCCCAGGCAGAAGGCCAGCGTCCCGATGCTGAAGTTCCGCCCCTTGAACAGCGACAGGTCGACCGCCGGATTGGCGTCGGTCAGTTCCCAGATCAGCCAGGCGATGAAGCCGACGATGGCGATCACCGTCATCACGACGATCCGGGTCGAATGGAACCAGTCGTCATTCTTGCCGAGATCCAGCATCATCTGAAGCGCACCGACCCAGACGACCAGCATGATGAGGCCCACCTTGTCGATCGGCAGATTGCGGGTCGGCGTCTCGCGGCTCGACAGCCCTCGCCAACACACGCCCGCGCAGAACAGGCCCACGGGGACGTTGATGAGGAAGATCCAGCTCCAGTGATAATTGTCGGAGATGTACCCGCCCAGGATCGGCCCCATGATCGGCGCGACGAGCGTCGTCATCGACCAGATGCCGAGCGCGGTCGAACGCTTTTGCGGCGGGAAGATCGAGATGAGCAGTGCCTGGCTGCCGGGGATCATCGGCCCCGACACCGCGCCCTGCAGGATGCGGAAGCCGATCAGCGAGGACAGGTTCCACGCGATCCCGCACAGGAAGGACGCGATGGTGAACAGGAAGACCGAGACGCAGAAGGTGCGCACCACCCCGAACTTGCCCATCAGCCAGCCGGTCAGCGGCACCGCCACGCCGTTCGCGACGGCAAAGGCGGTGACGACCCAGGTGGAGTTGTCCGAACTGACGCCCAGATTGCCCGCGATGGTGGGCAGCGACACGTTGGCGATGGTCGAATCGAGCACCTGCATGAAGGTGCCCAGCGCCAGCGCAAAGGCGACGAGCGCGAGCGCCGGGCCTTTCAGCGGTGCGGGGCCATCCCCCGCGCCGCCCTGAGCGGGGGCGGCGGCCATCAGCGATTGGCCGCGATGATCTGCGCGATGCGGGCCTCGATCGCGGGGTCCTTGCCGTCCATGGCAGGGGTGCTGCCGACCTGGGTCGCGGCCGATCCGATGCGCGGGCCGTTCTGGTCGGCGGTATCGACCGTCACCGTCGCGGACAGGCCCACGCGCAACGGGTTCTCGCGCAGCTCATTGGCGTTCAGCCCGATGCGCACCGGCACGCGCTGGACGATCTTGATCCAGTTGCCGCTGGCATTTTGTGGCGGCAGCAGCGCGAAGGCGTTGCCGCTGCCCGCGCCCAGGCCGATGACCTTGCCGTGATAGACGATCTTGCCGCCATAGATGTCGGCGGTGATCGTCGCGGGCTGGCCGATGCGTAGATCCCGGAGTTGGGTCTCGCGGAAATTGGCATCGACCCACAGCCGGTCGAGCGGCACCACCGCCATCAGCGGGGTGCCCGCCGCGACCTGCTGGCCGATCTGGACGGTGCGCTGGGCGACGACGCCGCTGATCGGCGCCACGACGTGCATATGGCTGCGGGTGATGGCGGCGCGGCGATAGGCGGCGATGGCGGCCATCACGGCGGGGTTCGTCCCCACCTCGGTGCCCTGCACGGCGGTCCGCGCCTGGGCAGCCTGCGCCTTGGCGAGGGTGAGGTTGGCAGCTGCGACCTTCACCGCGTCGGCGGCGTGCGACAGTTCCTCGCCCGATACCGCGCCTTCCGCCGCGGCACCTTGTCGCCGGGCATAGTCGGCACGGGCGCGGGTCAGTTCGGCCTGTGCCTGGACGATGGCGGCGCCGCTCTGGTTCACCTTGGTAAAGTCCGCACGGGTCGCACGCACCGCGCGCGCCAGCTCGGCAGCCGCGGAGGCGACGCCGACATCGGCGGTTGCGGGGTCGAGGTCGATCAGCGGCTGGCCCGCCTTCACCGTCTGGGTATTGTCGGCATGGATCGCCAGCACCTGGCCCGGATCGCGTGCGGTGATCGCCACCACGTCACCGGCGACATAGGCGTCGTCAGTCTCTTCCTCGGGCTTGGCAAGTAGGAAATGGAACACCGCCCAGACGATCGCGGCGACCACCACGATGACGGCGAGGATGGTCAGGCCGGTCTTGCGCGCCTTGGGCTTGCCGCCGGCAGGAGCCTGGGTGGCGGGGGCGGCCGGCGAAGGCGCGGGGGCTTCGGTGTCGCTCATTGCGTGATACCTTGCGAAGAAGAAGAGAAACCGCCGCCCAGTGCGACGGCCAGCGCGATGCGCGCCTGGACCGCGTCGGCGGCGAGATTGGCGTCGGCCTGTTCGGCCTCCAGCTGGCGGATGTCGGGGTCGATCAGCCCCAGTTGCGATTGCAGCCCGCTCGACACACGAATGGCGTTCAGGCGGCGGGTTTCGGCCAGGCCGCGCGTTACCTCGGCTTGGCGGGCGCGTTCGGTGGCGATCGTGCGGCTGCGCGTGACGGCGTCGGCCGCCTCGCGCACCGCGCCGACGAGACGGTTGTTATAGTCGGCGGTGGCGAGATCGAGCGCCGCGGTTGCCCCCGCCAGCCCCGCACGCAGCCGTCCGCTGTCGAAGATGGGGAGATGGATCGCCGGACCGGCACCGACCGTACCCGCATCGGCGGTGAACAGATTGCCCAGGCCCACCGCCTGGAAACCCGCCAGCGCGGTCAGGTTGATATTGGGCAGAAAGGCCTTGCGCGCGACGTCCTGTCCCTTGGCCGCGGCATCGATCCGGGCGAGCGCGGCGGCGATGTCGGGGCGCCGCGCCAGCAGGTCGGCGGGCACGGTAGCGGGGATGGACAGGGCGGTATCGAACGCGAGCTTCGTTGGCGCGATGGTCGCGGGGTAATCGAGCCCATGACCGGTCAGTGCCGCCAGCGCGTTGCGGGACAGGGCGGCCTGGCTCTCGGCACGTGCCAGCGCCACCCGTGCCTGGGCGAGCAGGGTCTGCGCGCCCTCCGCGTCGATCTGACTGGCGAGTTGATGCCGGATACGCGCCTGGATCAACCCCAGCGAGCGGGTGCGGGTCGTGATCGTCCGGCGGGCGATGGCGGCTTGCCGCTCGGCGCGGGCCAGCTCGACATAGGTCTGCGCGACCGAACCGGCCAGCGCCAGTCGCGCCGCCGTCACGTCCAGCGCCGCTGCACGGGCGGACGCGCGGGCGGCCTCGATCGCCGCCGCCTGCCGCCCGAACAGGTCGATGGTCCAGTTCAGATTGGCCTGTGCCTGACCGAGCCACTGCGTCGTACCCGCATAGGGTGGCGGTATCGTGTAGCGGCCCGAAATCCGGCTATATTGCTCCTGCGCGTCGAGCGAGGCCGAGGGGCCGTCATCGGCGCGGCGGGTCGCCAGCACGGCCTCTGCCTGCCGCAATCGGGCCAATGCGATGGTGAGCGACGGATTGCCCGCCAGTGCATCGTCGATCATCCGGTCGAGCTGGGGATCGCCCAGCCCACGCCACCAGTCTGTGGCCACCAGCGGCGCCTGCGCGCTGCCCAGGCCGAGCTTTTCGGGTGCGGTTGGGGCGACGGCGGGATGCGCTTGCGGAACCGAACAGCCCGCCAGCAACAGTCCGGTCAGAGTTGCAAGCCGCTTCATGCCACCGTCTCCAGCTTGTTGCGCAGGCGCAGCAGGTCGCTGACGAATCGCTCGATTTCCTCCGGGGACCAGTCGGCCAGCCAGTCGTTCCACTGCGCCATGACCTTGGTCTTGCACCGGCTGGTCACGGCCCGCCCGGCATCGGTCAGCGACAGCCGGACCACGCGGCGATCCTCGGTGCAGCGACAGCGTTCAATCAGCCCGCGCTCCTCCAGCGTGTCGACGATCCGGGTCGTCGCGCCGGTGTCATGGCATAAATGGCGCGCCAACTCGGCAGCCGTGCCGCCCACGCCGAACTGCAACGCCATCAGCGCGCTCCACTGCACATGGGTCACTTCCTCATCAGCAAAGACCGGCTCCAGGCCGATCCGCGCGAGCTGGAACACGCGCTTGGTCAAATAGCCGACCGAGCGCTCGGGATCGAAGGAGTCAGGGTCCTGCCGCGTCATATTGCTGCCCTGGCAATGATTGCCTTGGCAGTCAATTCCCGTTGCGATAATGACATGAATTTCATGGAGGAGCCGCCATGCCCTCCCTGCGATTGATGGTCGCCAGACGGGATCGACATTCAGCCGCCCCTCTTTCTTTCCTCCCCAGCAAGGGGAGGGGGGACCATCCGAAGGATGGTGGGGGGTGTCACCCGTCGTGGATGGAGTCCAACCTCTCCAGCCGGGACACCCCTCCGTCAGCCCTGCGTCTTGCCACCTCCCCTTGCAGGGGAGGAATAGGGTGAATGTCGTTCGAACCTAGCGTTCGCATGCCTGGCTCGGGATGCCGCCGTACAGGCGGCGGCAACGCCATCCCGCGCCGCATCATGGCGGCCCTGCGCCTGATTATTGGGGGCTGGGATTATTGCGGACTGGCGGGGCAAAGCCGAGCAGCTTCGCCCCGCCGCCGATCAGTGGTTTTCCTTCGTCGCCTCGATCGCGGCATTGGCGGCCAGGATATAGGCCGAGGTGGTCGCGACCGTGTATTCGTTCTCGAACCACAGGAACGGCCAGTCGGTCTTCAGCTCGGGAAAGTCGGGCTTCACGATCAGCATGCCCGGCACAAGCCCGCCGGGGATGAAGCCATAATCCGCGCGGTTGTGGCCATAGCCGATCAGCTTGGACGCGGTGCCCACCGTCGAGACGAGCGACAGGTTGTTGGCCGGATGCCGCCCCAGCACATAGTCGATCGCGTTCAGCGTATAGTCGGTGCCGATGATCTCCGGGAACGCCTTGTGCATCAGGAAGGCGGTTGATCCAAACTCGACGACCTGATGCGATCCGGCCCAGCTGCCCTCGCTGATCGGCACGCCGAATGGGTTTTTGGCGGCCTCGGCATCCATCTTCGTCTTGGCCTGGCGAACCAGCGGGACCAAGGCAGCGCGGTATTTGGCATCCATGAACGGGATGGCCCGCACCGCCGAGGCCCCGACCCAGGCGAAGCTCTTCGAGATGACCGGCATCAGCTTGCGCAGGCGATCGGCATAGACGCGCTCGCCCTTGCTGGTGATCAGCATTTCCACCGTCGCACCGACATTGGCCCCGTCCGCCGACCAGGGCGAACCGGAGTCGTCGCGCCCGTCGCCTGACTTGATCGGCCCCTTCTGGAACCGTCCCCACAGCACTTTGGCCGCGTCCCAGGCCTCGGCTGCCATTGCCGGATCGCTGTCCGCCAGCGACCGCGAGGCGGCGGCGAGCGCGCCCGCGACCGCCAGATTGTTGGCGGGAAGGTCGGTGGTGAAGGCCCAGCGATCGTCCTGCGCGCCCGACGATCCACCCTTGCGCTCGGTCGCACCCAGCGCGGCGTCATAGGTCAGATTGTCGGTCTGCGAGCCCGCATCGCCCAGATGCGCATATTGGCGCTGGGCCGGATCGATGATGCCGACGATCGCATGGCCGAACACCTTGTACTGGGCGAGCAGTTGCAGGACGCCGTGGCGGATCTGCTGGACCGCGTCCTGTTTGCCGTCGGGCTTGCGGATTTCGACCGCGCGGGCGGCCTCGTCTACGCTCGTCTCGTCCCAGTCCAGGCCATAGAGCTCGCGACCCCAGACAAGATCTCGGACTACGGCGGCGTTTTGCGGCGTCTGGATGTCGTAATCGCCCGCATCCTGGAAGCCGCCGACATTCAGACCGGGGATATGCTCGCCCGGCTTGAACGGCGAGTCGAGGTTCGGCCCCATCTTGTACCCGTCGAAATGGACATGGTTGGGCGGCGCCTGGCGCGCATCGTCGAGGTGGGAGGGGGCGGACCAGACGCGATATTGCTCGCGAATGCCGACATGGTCCATCTGCTCGGCGATGAAGGTGTCGAGCGAGGTCTGCCAGATGCGGTCATAGGCGTCGGCCGCGATGCGAAACGGGTTCGTCAACTGACCGCCATAGGCGATCGCATAGACGCCGGGCTCGCGCACCTGCGAGAAGTCGAAAGCGGCGTAATTATACCGCATCCAGCGGCCGCGCGGAGCAACGGCGGCGCGCATCACGGACTGGCGGGTACCATCGGCCGCCAGCCGGACCAGCTCCGCTTCCTTCGGCGCGGCGCCATGCGGATCGGTTTCGATCAGCGCGATCTTGGCGCGACCCGGTGTATAGCCCGCCTGGTTGAACGAGACGACCGGCGCGCGCACCCAGTCCTTCACGACATTGGGGCGGACATGCCAGACGACCGCATTCTCCTTGGCGCCGGCCGCGATCAGCGAGCGGACGACGAACCAGCCATTCTGCGCCCGGTTGCGCGCGTCATACAGCTCCAGCGCGCCCGCATCCGACGTGATGGTCACGCGGGTCAACGGGTCTTCGGGCGACAGGGTGATCGACTTGCCGCCCGAGGCCAGCGGCACCGGATCGCCTGATCCGTCCTTGGCCATCGGGCCTGTCGCGTGGCGCGGGAACAGGCCGGGCGCGGCGTCCATCAGATAGGTCTTGCCGAAATAGCTGGTCGGCAGGAAATCGAGGTTAAACCCGGCCTTACCCGCCAGCGCGGCGGGCAGCGGCTGGTCGAGATCAACCGCGATGCGAAAGCCATCGCCCTCCGCCGTGACCTTCACGCGGTAGCTGAGATTCTGGTCCTTATAGGTGGAACGTACCACGACTTGATTGGGCTCGGCCCCGCGCGTCCGGCTGACAAAGGCGGGGACGGGATCCCATTGTTCGGGCGTGCGATTGAGCCGCACCGCGCCATCGGTCGCAATTCGCTCCCCATGAAGGACGATCTGGATGCCGGCGTTCTTCTCGTCAAAAAAGATCGGGCTGAACTGATTCTGGTCGACCATCACGGTCAGGCCCTGACGCTCGAGCGTCTCGGCCGGGGTGACGGCCAGAGTCGATGCGGTGCCGTTCGCGGCCGTTTGCGCCTGTGCGGCGCACGCCGCCGCCATGATGCTCGCCGATGCCAATAAGATGACACCCATATGTTTCAGCATAACCCCTCCTCCTAATAGATAGCGCTATCATTTTTGACGAAGGACATGGCGGCGAGCTGGGTCGGGCCGACGTCATGTCCGGAACGCGGGGCGAAGCGGTTTCCGCTTTCGCCTTGGCGCCAATCTGTGCCAGCTTTTCGGATTAAACAACGAAAAAATTAGGCTTTGTCTTGCATCAACTTTTCGGGGCGCGGGCCGGGGTTCTGACCGTGGCGGCGTGGAAGAGGGATTGCTGTATAACGCTCACATGTTGTGCCGATGGCAGATGCAAGAACGGCGAGGACCGCTTCTGCCGTCCGCGCCGCCCATTTCATGCTCATGACGGACGTGTCGGTGATCGGGCCGCCCGGCCCGACCATATTAGGCCGCGGCGCCGTTCAATGTTTCCATCTCACCCAGGACCCGCGCCTTGCGGCCATAGACATATTCGAACAGGGGGCTCGCCATCATCGTGGTGACGATCGCCATCAGCACCAGCATCGAGAACAGGGTGGGGCCGATAATGCCCTTTTGCAGCCCGATATTGATGATGATGAGTTCCATCAGGCCGCGCGAGTTCATCAGGGCGCCAATCCCCATGGCGGTGCGGTTATCCTCCCCACACGCCCGCGCGGCGAGGTAGCAGGCGCCGAACTTGGCGGCGATAGAGGCGGCCAGAATGCCCAGCGCGATGAGCAGCAGGGAAGCCGAATTGACCATGTCCATCCGCGTGTTCAGCCCCGAATAGGTAAAGAACATCGGCAGCAGCAGAACGACCGCCAGCGGCTCGACCTTCTTCTTCAACTCGCTGACGAACAGGCCCCGGGGCATGAACACGCCCAGGATGAAGCCTCCGAAAATGCCGTGAACCCCGATCGCGTCCATGATGAAGGCGGACAGGCAGAAGGCCATCAACGTGATCGCGAGCACCGTCGTGCTCATCTCGCCCCGCGCTTCGACCGCGCGGCCGAGCGGCGCGAGCAGGCGGCGACCGCAGAGGATGAGGAAGCCGACATAGAGGAACGCGCCGCCGATCGCCAGGATCGCCACGCCGCTGCCCCCGCCAAAGGTCGCCAGCACGATCGCCAGCACGCACCATGAGGCGGCGTCGTCGAACGCTCCGGCGGCCAGCGACAATGTGCCGAGCGGACTATCGGCCAGTCCCCGCTCATTGATGATCCGGGCGAGCATCGGAAAGGCGGTCAGCGCGATGCACGCGCCCATGAACAGCGTGGCATTGGCCCGGCTGATCCCGGCGGTGAACAGGCCGGGCACCTGCAACAGCAGCGGCGTGATGGCCGCCGCGATCAGGAATGGTGCGATGACGCCTGACGCCGACACCGCCATCGCGCTGCGCGCCTTGGACCGGAAATGGTCGAGCCTGAGGGTCAGCCCCACCAGAAACATGTAGAGAGCGACGCCGAGCTGCGCCCCGGCATAGAGGACATTGCGGGTTTCCTTGGGAAAGATCGCACTCTGCCATTCGGGAAGGAACAGGCCGAGCAATGACGGACCCAGCACGACCCCGGCAATCATCTCGCCTACTACCGGGGGCTGGCCCAGGAAACGCTGGCCCGCCCAGCTGACGATGCGGCAGGCGAACAGGATCACGGCCAGCTGCAGGAAGAAATGGATGCTATAATCGCCGGGCGCATAGGTCGCGGCGGCCCCGACGCTGGCCGGACCATGCGGCGACAGGATGCCGCCAAAGGTCTTCCAGAAACTGTCGATCGCGTCGTTCATCGGCACCCCACCCCTAAATGCCCAAGCGCTCTGGTTCGGCCAGCGCCACAAGAGCCCTGTCTTGCAACAGGATTTTCAGGAAGTCCTGTGGATTCCGCTACGCCCATGGCAAATTAACCCCGGCCGCGACGTCTCCAAGCGCGAAGCCGGGGGAAGGGGTAGAGCGGGACTCAGGCGATGGCGGGCAGCCGATCGAGATGCTTTTCGAGCGTCAGCGGATAATCGCGGATGCGCACGCCCGTCGCGTTATAGACCGCATTCGCCACCGCCGCGCCGACGCCGCACAGGCCGAGCTCGCCCACGCCCTTGGCCTTCATCGGATTGGCCTTGTCATCGGCTTCCTCCAGGAAGATCACCTCCTGGTGCGGGATGTCGGCATGGACCGGCACTTCATAGCCCGCCAGGTCATGATTGACGAAGAACCCGAACCGCTTGTCGACCGCCAGCTCCTCCATCAACGCCGAGCCGACCCCCATGGTCATCGCCCCGATCACCTGGCTGCGCGCCGCCTTGGGGTTCAGGATACGCCCCGCCGCGCAGACTGCGAGCATACGGCGAAGACGCGTGACGCCGGTATAGGCATCGACCCCGACCTCGACGAAATGCGCGCCGAAGGTAGATAGTTGATAGGTCTTGCCCAGATCACCGAACTCGATCCGATCCTCGGCGGTCAGCGGTCCGGAGGCGGCGGCGTCGCGCAGGCTCACCGATCGGTTGCCGCCCGTCACCTGGCCATCCGTAAAGGTGAGATCGGCCGAGTTGAAGCCCAGCCGCTGCGCCACTGCTTCGCGCAGCTTGACGCAGGCGGCATAGACACCCGCCGTCGCATTGGCCGCGCCGAACTGGCCGCCCGATCCCGCCGACACCGGATAGTCGCTGTCGCCCAGCCGGACATCGACCGCGCCCATTGGCACGCCCATCATCTCGGCGGCGGTCTGCGCGATGATCGTATAGCTGCCGGTGCCGATATCGGTCATGTCGGTCTCGACCACGACCCGGCCATCCTTGTTCAGCGTGACCCGCGCACCCGACTTCATGTTGATGTGATTGCGGAAGGCGGCCGCGACGCCCATGCCGACCAGCCAGCGACCGTCGCGAACTTGTGCGGGCTTGGCATTGCGCTGCGCCCAACCGAAACGTTGCGCCCCCTCTTCCAGACAGCGGACGAGCTGGCGTTGCGAGAAATGGCGATCGGGCTTTTCGGGATCGACCTGGGTGTCGTTCTTCACGCGAAAGGCGATGGGGTCCATGCCCAGCTTTTCGGCCGTCTCGTCCATCGCGATTTCCAGCGCCATCATCCCCGGGGCTTCGCCCGGCGCGCGCATCGCATTGCCCTCGGGCAGGTTCAGCACCGCCAGCCGCATCGCAGTCAGACGGTTGGGTCCCGCATAGAGCAGCTTGGTCTGGTTCACCGCCGTCTCGGGGCCGCCGCCGGGCTGATCGCCCGATCCGCTCTCGTGCGCGATCGCCTGGATCGTCCCGTCCTTGCTCGCGCCGATGCGGATACGTTGCACGGTCGCGGGGCGGTGCGTGGCGTTGTTGGCCATTAACGGCCGCTGCATCGCGATCTTGACCGGCCGCCCCACCGCCTTCGCACCCAGCGCCGCCATGACGGCATCGGCGCGCAGGAACAGCTTACCCCCGAAACCACCGCCGACATAGGGCGAGATGAGCCGAACCTTTTCCTTGGGCATTCCCAGCGTCTTGGCGAGATCCCCGCGTCCCCAGGCGATCATCTGGTTGGAGGTCCAGACGGTCAGCTGGTCGCCCTCCCAGATCGCCAGGGAGGCGAAGGGCTCCATCATCGCATGGCTATGGTCGGGCGTGGTGTAGGTCGCGTCGAGCTGGACCGGCGCCGCGTTGAACGCGCTTTCGAACTTGCCGGTCCGGTCGGCGGCGGGGGCCTTGCTGGCCTCGTTGCTGTCGCCTCCGGTCAAGGGCGCGGTCTTCAGCCCTTCGGCCAGGTCATATTGGCCCTTGGCGCGGTCATAATCGATCCTTACCAGCCCGGCGGCGGCGCGCGCCTGCTCGAAGGTTTCGGCGACGACGATGGCGACCGCCTGATGATAATGGTCGACCTCCGGCCCGCCGAGCAGCTTGACCGTGTTGAAATCGCCCTTGTTCAGTTTGCCCGCCTCGGCGGCGGTAACGATGCCCAGCACGCCCGGCGCGCCGCGTGCATCGTCGAGGTTCATCGACCGGATACGTCCCTTGGCGATCGCCGCGCCGATGATCCAGCCATAGGCGGCGTTGGGAGCCTCGGCATGGCGTTCATAGGCATAAGGCGCGGTACCGGTGGTCTTGCGCGGGCCGTCGATACGGTCCTGCGGACGACCCACCACGGTCATGCGGTCGATAGGGTTGGCGCCGGCTGGCTCGGTGAATTTCATGCGGTCCTCGCCTGGCTGATGGCTGCCGCCAGCGTCCGTTCGACGAGCGGCACCTTGAATTCATTGTCTCCGGTAGGGCGGGCATCGGCGAGCAACGTCGCCGTCACCGCCTTGGCGCCATTCGGCATCGCGGCCTCCGCCGCCTCGACCCGCCAGGGCTTGTGCGCGACGCCGCCGACCGCAACGCGGCCCGAGCCGTCCTTCTGAACGACCGCCGCCACCGAGACGAGCGCAAAGGCATAGGACGCCCGGTCGCGCACCTTTTCATAGACATGGGTGCCGCCGGCGGGGCGGGGCAGGGTGACGGCGGTAATGAGTTCGCCCGGCTCCAGCGTTGTCTCGATATGCGGCGTGTTGCCGGGCAGGCGATGGAAAGCGGCAATCGGAATGGCGCGGGTCCGCCCTTCCGGGTTCACCGTCTCGACGACCGCGTCCAGCACCCGCATCGCGACGTTCATGTCGCTGGGGTTGGTGGCGATGCAATGGTCGCTCGACCCCACGACGGCGAGTTGTCGTGAATAGCCGCCGATCGCGCTGCACCCACTGCCGGGCTTGCGCTTGTTGCAGGCCATATTCGTGTCGTAGAAATAGGGGCAGCGGGTCCGTTGGAGCAGATTGCCCGCCGTGGTCGCCTTGTTGCGCAACTGCCCGCTCGCCCCCGCCACGATGGCACGGGAAAGGACGCCATAATCGCGTCGCACGCGCTCGTCGGCGGCAAGTGCGGTGTTGGTGACGAACGCGCCGATGCGCAGGCCGCCTTCCCTGGTCTTCTCGATCCGGTCGAGCTTCAGATCCTGCACGTCGATCAGGTGGGTCGGCGTCTCGACCTCGATCTTCATGAGGTCGAGCAGGTTGGTGCCGCCCGCCAGGAACTTCGCGCCGGGCCGGGTCGCCGCACGCGCGGCCGCGACCGCGTCGCGCGCGCGCTCATAGGTGAAGGGCTTCATGCCTTGGCTCCCGCGACTTCGGCCATAGCATCGGCGATGTTGGAATAGGCGCCGCAGCGGCAGATATTGCCGCTCATCCGCTCGCGCATCTCGATGCCGGAGGCTTGCGGCCGAGCGTTTAGGTCGGCCTGGACATGACTGGGCACGCCGCGCTTGATCTCGTCGAGCACCGCCACCGCCGAGCAAATCTGGCCCGGCGTGCAATAGCCGCACTGATAACCGTCATGACGGACAAACGCGGCCTGCATGGGGTGCAGCTTGTCGGGCGTGCCGAGCCCCTCGATCGTGGTGATGCTGTCGCCGTCATGCTGAAGCGCCAGGCTGAGGCAGCTGTTGATCCGCTGTCCGTTGACCAGCACGGTGCACGCCCCGCACTGCCCGTGGTCGCAACCTTTCTTGGTTCCGGTCAGGTGGAGATGTTCGCGCAGCGTGTCGAGCAGCGTGGTGCGCGGGTCCAGCGACAGCGCGTGCGCCTTGCCGTTGACCTTCAGCGTGACGGGCATGGCGGGAGGGTCGGCGGGCATGGTGCTCTTCCTGGTCTGTGCCTCGGCCGGGGCCGAGGCTGCCATCGCGGTGGCCGCGCCCCCGACGATCATGCCGCGTCGCGACACGGTAAATTCAATGCTGTCCGCCAATGTCCCGGCTCCCTTGCACCCTGTCCAGACCCCTGTTCGGCCGCCGGATGCTATCCCGGTTGCGAGTGACGGGGTGTGCTGGCCCCGGCACCGCTGGCTGACTTGTCCCTTGCGTAACGCACGTAAGCCCATTTGGTCGCGGGCCAAAACATCCTGGGTTAAGTGCGAACTTGTGGAGCGTGCGCGGCCCTTCACAAAGCTTCTCGATCCAGATCAGAAGCGGGAACCCGATTTGCTGCTCATTCATATGATTCTATAAGGAAAATGGCTCGGGATCAGTATGTTGAAGCAGGCTTTTGACCAGGTTCTGTCGCACGGCCGGGAGGGCTGGTACGACGCTGCGCGTCGTCCCGCACTGCTTGGGCTGCTCCGGCTGTTGGAGGATCGGGAATATCAGTTCGTGACAGCGACGCCTGCGACCCATGCGCGCGTCGTCAAGCGCCCCGACCGGCAGGCCGCAGGGAATTTACGCGATGTGCTGGGCTGGGGCCTGGCTTTCGCCCGCGACGTGATCGACCCGGAGATGTTCGACGCGCTGAAAGCCGCCGGGGCGATCGAGCCCGTATCGGCGGATCGCTGGATGCCCACGCTGCGGGTGTCGCGGGTGGGGCCACGGCTTTTTCTCCATTCCGCCTATCCCACGACGCAGGCGGATGCGGTGTTCCTCGGCCCCGACAGTTATCGGTTCGCGCGCTGGATCGCGGAGCAGGTGAAGCCTGGTGCTCGCACCGTTCTGGATTATGGCGCCGGGGCCGGAGTGGGCGGCATTTCGGCGGCGAGCGCACTGGCGGAGGGGCAGCTTACGCTGGCGGACATCAACCCCAAGGCGCTGTTCCTGGCAAGCATCAATGCCGAACAGGCCGGGATCACCCATGACACCGTCGAGGCGCGCGAGCCGAAGGCGATCGAGCGACAGTTCGACCTGATCGTCACCCATCCGCCCTTCATGATCGACACCGATCGCCGCGCTTATCGCGATGGCGGCGACCTGTATGGCGCGCGGCTCTCGCTCGACTGGGTGGTTCAGGGCGTTCGCCTGCTGACGCCGGGCGGGCGATTGGTCCTGCACACCGGCGTGTCGATCGTCGGCGGGCGCGACGTGTTGCTGGAGGAACTGCGTCGCTGCCTGCCCCAACGGGGACTGACGATGCGCTATGTCGAGCTCGACCCCGATATCTTCAGCGAGGACCTCGACCAGCCCGGCTATGAAGACGTCGAGCGGATTGCCGCCATCGGCCTGATGATCGAACGCGACGTCGCCCGTTGATGTATGCTCCCATCCTGTGCACGGGTAGGATGACGTAAGGAAGGCGCGGGGGAGATGTCATGCGGGGAACGGGATGGGCGGTCATGGCGCTCGGGCTGGCGAGCCCGCTGCCTGCCCAGGCGACGACGGTGCCGCAGATCGTCAGCAAGGGCGGTCGCCACGCGCTGATCGTCGATGGTCGGCCCTTTCTGATGCTGGGCGCGCAGGTCAACAATAGCAGCAACTACGTCGCCGCGCTGCCGCAGCTATGGCCGATGCTCGACCGCATCCATGCCAATACCATCGAAATCCCTGTCGCCTGGCAGCAGATCGAGCCGGAGGAGGGGCGGTTCGACTTCTCGTTCGTCCAGACGCTGCTCGATCAGGCGCGCGCGCACGACAAACGCGTTGTGCTGCTCTGGTTCGCGACCTGGAAGAACACCTCGCCCGGCTATACCCCCGACTGGGTCAAGCTCGACAATCGCCGCTTTCCCCGGATGAAGACGCGCGACGGCAAGGATCATTACGCGCTGACCCCGATGGCGCGCACCACGCTGGAGGCGGACAAGCGCGCTTTCGTGCGGTTGATGACGTACCTCAAGGATCATGATCCGCAGAACACGGTCATCATGGTCCAGCCGGAGAATGAGGTCGGCAGCTATCGCAACTCACGCGACTATTCGGCGGCGGCGCAAAAGCTGTTCGACGCAGCCGTGCCCAAGGCGCTGACCCGCAGGCTCGGCAAGCCGCGCGGCACTTGGGCGGCGGTCTTCGGCGCGCAGGCCGACCGCGCGTTCAACACCTGGTACACCGCGCGCTACATCGATGAGATCGCCGCGGCGGGCAAGGCCGTGAAGCCGTTACCGATGTACGTCAATGCGGCGCTCGCCGGGCCGTCGAACGTGCCTGACCCCGACGGCGTCGCGAGCGGTGGGCCGCAGCAGGACGTGCTCGACATCTGGAAGGTCGGCGCGCCCTCGATCGATGCCGAGGCGCCTGATATTTATGACCGGGCGAGCGCCAATGTGGTGGCGTACCTGAACGCCTATGCCCGGCCCGACAATCCGCTGCTCGTGCCCGAGATCGGCAATGCCCGCGAGTTCGCCCGTTATTTCTATGAGGCGCTGGGGCGCGGGGCGATCGGCTTTGCGCCGTTCGGCATGGATGGCACGGGCTTCTTCAACTATCCGCTGGGGGCCAAGGCGCTGGACAACCCCACGCTCGATGCTTTCGCCGGGCCTTATGGCGCGGTCGAGAGCGTGATGCGCGACTGGGCGCAGGCGGCGTTCGAGCATCCGAGTTGGGGCACCGCCAGGCCCGATGACGGCAGCGACCGGGAAACCGTGTTGGGCGACTGGCGTATCCGCGCAGAGTTCGGTCAGTGGCAGTTTGGCGAGAAGAGCTGGAGCTGGCTCAAGGCCGAGCCTGCGCCGTGGAAGGCCGAGCCGGTCGGCGGCGTCGCGGTCGTCCAGTTGTCGCGCGACGCGTTCCTGATGACCGGCGACCATGTCCGCGTCCGTTTCGAATCTGCGACCCCCGACCCCAAGGCGATGATCGTGCGGGTCGAGCAGGGGCATTTCACGGACGGCCGCTGGGTGATGGATCGGATGTGGAATGGCGATCAGACCGATTACGGCATCAACCTGATCGACCGGCCAGTCGTGCTGAAGGTCGTGATGGGCCGTTATCGCTGAACGGGCGGCAGGGTCAGTCGCATCGCGGTTCCCTGCACCGCCTCGGCCAGCGTCAGCGTGCCGCCCGATCCCGCCAGCAGCGCGCGTGCGATCGATAGGCCAAGGCCGGTGCCGCCGCTCGTTCGGCGCGAGGTAAAGAAGGGCTCGAATATCCGCGTCCGGTCGCCGGGCGGGATGCCGCTGCCATTGTCCGCAACGGTGACGGCGATGGGGTCGCCCGCCTCGACATACAGGGTGATCGCATCCGCGCCCGCCTGGACGCCGTTTTCGATCAGGGTGGTCAGCACCGCCTCCAGCGTCTCAGGCGCGATCTGGGCAGCGATGGTGGGTGTTTCCGCGTCCACCCGAATGGCGATGCGGCGGCTTCGGTGCGCATCGGCGAGCATGCGGGCGGTGGCGACCACGTCGCAGGACCCTTCCACTGCCGCGACGGTCATGTCCGCCCGCGCGAGATCGAGCAGCCGCGAAACGAGCAGCGTCAGCCGCCCTGCATCGGCATCGGCATTGGCGAGGAAGCGGTCGCGTTCCTCCGCCGACATTGCCGCCCCATGATCCTGCAACAGCTCGATTGCGCCGCGAATGCCGGTCAACGGCGTCTTGAACTCGTGGCTGACCGCATGGGCAAAGTTGCGCAGGTAGAGGGAACGCGCCTCGATCGCCTGCGCCATGGCGGCGAAGTCGCGATACAGATCCTGGATTTCGATCGCGGCCGTCGCCGGTATGGCGGGAACCGTACCGCGCCCGGCGGCGACATCGCGCGCGGCGCCCTGCAACTCCTCGATCGGTCGGGCGATACCGCGCGACAATAGGCCCGACAGCATGATCAGCGTGCCCAGGATCGCCAGCACGCCGATGGCGATCTTGCCCCAGTCCTGGTACAGCCCGACGAACAGCGACCGCGCCGAGCGCGACAGCAGCAGCACACCGACCACCCGGCCGTTCACCAGGATCGGTCGGGCGTAATGGACCCGCGTGGCCGCCGCCCGTGATAGCCAGTCGAAGCGGTAGATCGCCTTGTACCGCCCATCGCGGCGAAGCACGGTGCGCGGAGTGCCGGTCAGCGCGGCGGCGACCTCGGGCAGCGCGGCATAGCTGCCCCGTCGGACCGAGCCGCTTACGATCCGCCCGTCCCGATCGAGCAGGATGATCGAGGCCAGCGTCGCTTGCCGCGTGGCCGCGAGGACGGGGGCTAGCCGTGTGGCGGCGTCTTTCGCGTCGTCGATGGCGGTCGGTGCCGCGCGGGGCAGGGGGCGTTCGGGCAGGATCGGTGTGGCGCTGAGATCGACCGCGGTGATCGCCGCCATGCCATAAGGCCCCGACGCCTGATCAGGCCTATGGATCACGCCCCGCCCCGGCGGCGCATCCGGCCACAGGGCCGCAGCGCTGGCGGCGAGCGCGGCTCCCTGGGCGACCAGCTCGGCCTCGGTCTGGCGGACCAGCGTGTTCTCATAGACGCGCAGGCCAACCGCTCCCACGCCCGGCAAGGCGGCGACCAGGAAGAAGCTGGCGAACAGATAGGTGCGTAAGCTCAGGCGCGGCCAGCGGCGCTTGAGCCATTCTTTCAGGATAGCGATCACGCCGCCCCGCCGGTGCACGCCCCCAGCCGATAGCCGATCCCGGCGCGCGTCTCGATCACATCGGTACCGCCATGTTCGGCAAATTTGGCGCGCAGGTTGCGGATATGACTGTCGATCGTCCGGTCCGTCACGGCAAAGCCCGGTCCGTGCAGCCGATCGATGATCGCGTCGCGGCTGAACACCTTGCCCGGCATGACTGCCAAGGTGCGCAGGATCGAAAATTCGGTGACGGTCAGCGGCACCGCGACTTCCGCCCAGCGGGCCTGCCACCCTTCGATGTCGAGGCTGAGAGCGGCGTGGCGGATCGCCGTCCCGGCATTTTCCACGCTCGGTGGATGGGCATGGGTACGGCGCAGGATCGCCATGACCCGCGCCACGACTTCGCGCGGGGAAAAGGGCTTCACGACATAATCGTCCGCGCCCAGTTCGATTCCCAGCACCCGGTCGATCTCGTCATCGCGCGACGACAGGAACAGAATCGGCGTCTCGCCCTGGCTGCGCAGGCGGCGACAGACCTCCAGTCCGTCCATGCGCGGCATGTTGATGTCCAGTACGACGAGGTCCGGATGGTGCGCGGCAACCTCGGCGAGGGCGGCCTCTCCGTCGCCCGCCTCGATCGTGTCGAGCCCCGCCTTGCCGAGCGCGAAGACGAGCAGTTGCCGGATATTGGGGTCGTCATCGGCGACCAGGATTGTGCGGGGCATGGGACACAGGATCACGGCCGGGGCGCTTCCGTCAACGGGCTGGGGGCTGCTTGGGGCAGGAAAGCTTCGCCGCCGCACCGGCGCTGCGGTCGCGACCGGACCTGCGTTCCGATCCGGCTTCGCGCTGCGGCCAGGCGCCGCGCGCCCTGCCAGGTCCAGCTATGCCAGTCGGCCTGGGCACGTATCAGGTCGGCCGCAACGATGTCGATCACATAGCCGATCCGTTCGCGCAGGGCAGGATCGGCGGTGCGACGCTCCAAGGCGATCAGCGGCAGCAGGGCCGATGGCCCCGTGCGTTCCAGATGGCACAGGTCGATATCGGCGGCGCTGCGGGCATGAGCGACGTTCCAGCTTGCCGCGATCGCTCCCAGGTCGCTGGCGCATCCGGCGGTCAGCACGACGCCCGCCGCCAGTGCATTGGCGTTGACCAGCCAGCGCGCCGACCGCCTGCGCCACATCCGCCAAAGGATCAGCACCAGTCCGACCGCGACCAGCCCCATCCAGGCCAGCGCCGCGATTCGCCACGGGGTCAGCGAATAGACAGCGATATAGTCGATGGTCCGGAGGATGCTGGAGGCGACCAGCAGGACATTCTGTGCAACCCAAATGGTGATGAGCCGGCGCAGCACCGCATCTTCCGATTCGGCGGCATAGAGGACGAAGCCGCCCGCAAGCAGTGCGGTCACGATGAGGGCATAGGCGCCGCGATGGGCATAGTCCGCCAGCGTCATCCCCTGGGGCAGCGGCGCACCGCTCCACAGAAAGGCGATGTCGAGTCCGTTTTGCACCGCGAAGATCAGGTTGAAGGTGACGAGCGACAGGATCAGCGTCGCGCGCGCCAGCCGGGGGAGCAGGGGGGCGGCGTCCCACGTCACCGATCCGGGGGCTAGCAGGGTCTTTCGTGGCCGCAGGCTGGACCAGATGAGCAGCAGGAAGGGCAGCGAGAACAGCAGCCGGTACAGCAGGGCGGACAGATCGGGAATGCGGATGGCGGCAAAGGCGTCGTCGATCAGCGGATTGGCCTGCGCGAACAAGGCGAGGAACAGCGCGCTCCCGCCCACGGGCACGACCAGCATCGCGGCGACCGCCGCCAGCTTCGGCCCGCTGCGACCTCTCCTGGTCCGGGACAGTCGCGCCGCATCGCGAAGCGGCGCGACCAGGCTGAGCGCTCCGTGGACGAGCAGCCGCCCCGCTGCGTGGATCGCATCGTCATAGCGGCGCAGCGGCAGCAGCGTCGCCATGCCGATCGCGATCAGGACCATCAGCGCCTTGAGCGGGCCAGGATCGTCGACCAGCAACGATCCGAACAGCGTTGCCATGGCCAGCGCCCCCCGTGCCGACCGGCTGTCGCGCAGATCGCGCCGAGTGAGCAGCAGGATGACGATCCAAGCCAGCGCGAAGCCGCCCAGCGTCCAGCCCGGCTCTTCGCCATAGAAGAATATGTGCGCCAAACCGATCAACGCGGCGGCGCCGATCAGCTTGAAGCCAAAGGTGAATGATCCTGATGTCTTGCCGTTCATGCCGGTCTCCCTCGATCGGGCCGCTATGGACGGCATCGGTGGAGGGGCGCCGGTCGGTCCGGCGCGTTTCACGCGCGATATCGGTGCAGAAACCGTGCAGAAGGGTGTGCGCGCGTCGATTGACAAATCGCTTTGCAGGCCCGGATCAACGGCTTAGCGTTAAAGTCCATCATAAGATGACGTCGGGAGTGTTCATGCAGCGTCGCCAGTTCCTCGCCTCCGCCAGCCTTGTTGCGGCGACGGCCGCCACGCCGTCCTGGGCCAAGGTCGCGCAAGGCGCGGGTGCACGCGATGCGGAATTGCGGGCGATGCTGGATCGCTTCTTCTATGCGCGGCTCGAGGACAGTCCGGAGCAGGCGACCTCGCTCGGCCTCGACACTGGCCCGCGTGCGCATCTGAAGGCCCGGCTGGGCGATGTCTCGCGGGCAGGCGAGCGGCGCGAGTTTGCCCGGGCCAAGCGGGAGCGCGCGCAGCTTGCGACCATTCCGCGCGAGGCCTTGGGGCAGGGCGCGCGGCTGGATTACGACATCCTCGCCTATGGGCTGGACCGAGTGATCGCGGGCGAACGCTTTTCCTATGGGTCGAGCGCGGGCCGCTATGCCCCTTATGTATTGAGCCAGTTGTCGGGCGCGTATCGCGACGTGCCGGACTTTCTGGAAGGCCAGCATCGGATCACCGACGCCACCGACGCCGACGCCTATGTCGCGCGGGTCGAGGCGTTCGGCCCGGCGATCGATGCCGAGACCGAGCGCCAGCGCGAAGATGCCGGCAAGGGCGTCTTTGCCCCCGACTATATCCTCGACACCACGCTTAAACAGCTGGCGGCGGTGCGCGACAAGGCGCCGGAGGCGACCGGTCCCGCAATCGATCTTGCCGCCAAGTTGAAGGACGCCAATCTGCCCCCGGAACGCGCCCAGCAGGTCGCGCGCCTGATGGCCGAGCGGATCTTTCCCGCGCTCGACCGGCAGCGGGCGCTGGTCACCGAATTGCGGGGCCGGGCGGTCCATGACGCGGGCGTCTGGCGGTTGCCGGACGGAGAGGCCTATTACACCGCCGCCGCGGCCGCCGCGACCACGACCGAGATGACCGGCGACGAGATCCACCGGCTCGGGCTGGCACAGGTGGCAGAGATCGGCGCGCGGATCGACGGCATATTGAAGGCGCAAGGTATGGCGCAGGGCAGCGTCGGCGAGCGGCTCGTCGCGCTCAATCGACGGCCGGACCAGCTTTATCCCAACACCGATCCGGGACGCGAGGCGTTGCTCGAACAACTGCGCGCACAGGTCGCCGCGATGACCCGCCGCCTGCCCGAACAATTCGCGGTGCTGCCCAAGGCGCCGGTCGAAATCCGCCGCGTGCCCGAAGCGATCCAGGCGGGCGCGCCGGGCGGCTATTACCAATCCGCCTCGCTCGACGGCGCGCGGCCTGCCATTTATTTCATCAATCTGCGCGATACGTTCGACCGGCCCAAATTCGGCCTGGCGACGCTCACCTATCATGAAGCGGTGCCCGGCCATCACCTTCAGGTCATGTCGGCGCTGGAGAGCCAGGACATTCCGCTGATCCGTCGGCGCGGCTTCTATTCGGGCTATTCGGAGGGATGGGCGCTCTATTCGGAACAGCTGGCCGACGAGATGGGCATGTATGAGGGCAATCCTCTGGGCCAAGTCGGCTATCTGCAGTCGCTGCTGTTCCGTGCCACGCGCCTCGTCGTCGACTCGGGCATGCACGCCAAACGCTGGAGCCGCGAGAAGGCGACCGACTATCTGATCGCCACGACCGGCATCGCGCGCGGCCGCAGTCAGGGGGAGATCGACCGCTACACCGTCTGGCCTGGACAGGCCTGTAGTTACAAGATCGGCCACACCGTCTGGACCCGCCTGCGCGACGAGGCGAAGGCCAAGGCGGGGGCGAAATGGGACCCCAAGGCATTCCACCGCGTCCTGACGCTGGGTGCGATGCCGCTCGACGTGTTGGAACGGGTGGTGCGCGAGCGAATGGCGTAGGACCTTCCCGACCTCCTCAGCATGGCGAGGCGCGGCGATGTCACGACAGGCCTAAGGCTTGGCCAATCGCCGCCGGGGCGGATAGGGTCGCAGGCGGAGGAAGAAATCTATGAAGCTGTCACGTATCCCGTTTGCGCTTTCGTTGCTGTGTCTGGCCGCCATGCAAGCGTCGACCGGGGCTGCGGCCGCTGAAAAGGACGCGCTGCCGCGCAAGGTCGGGGACTGGACGCTGGCGATCAGCGAAGATGGCGGCGGGTGCTTCCTGACGCGTATCTATGACCGGCCCGGCGACACGACGCTGCTGCTCGGGCTCGACCGCGACGGATCGAACCATCTGACGGTGCTGAACGCCAATTGGTCGATCAAGCCCAGGGAGCGGCTCGCGCTTGACTTCAAGCTGACCAATGGCGGCTATCCGAAGCATTTCGCGGTCGGCCTTTCGTCGGATGACAAGCAGGGTTTCGTCACCAGCTTCGAAAAGCCCTTCCCGACCTATCTCGCCCGGTCGCAGACGCTGAACATTGCACGGGGAGACGTACCGGTCGAGCGTCTGTCGCTGGCGGGCAGCGGAGCGGCGATAGCCGCGCTGCGCGACTGCGTCTCGGCTCGAAAGGCTGAGCCGATCAAAGGGACCCGTTCGGATGATGGGGCAGACGGTATTCCACGCGATCCGTTCGCCAAGGGGGCGGCTCGCAAACGCTGAAGCCTGAACGGCATCTTAACACAATAGGCCTGCGCGCAAATAGTGTTACAGTAAACGCTTGGCCGAAAAACCAGCACGGCCGAACAGAAACAGGATTGTCGAACTTTTTCCGCTCGGCTTCGTTGTTGCGGTTGGTTAACGACTGGATGAACTGTTATGTCGGCTTATGCATCTAAATCTCTCCTGGCCGTGGTAGCGCTGGCGGGTGCCGTCAGTCTTGGCGGCTGTGCTACGAAATCCTTTGTACGGGAGCAAATCGCCCCGGTAAGCCAGCGCGTCGATTCGCTCGAATCGCGGCTCCAGCAAACCGACGGCACCGCCAAGGCGGCGCTGGCCGAGGCGCAGGCCGCGTCGGGCCAGGCGCAGCAAAATGGCCAAAGGCTCGACCAGCTGGGCGGTCGCGTCGATGGTGTGGAACAGCGTCTGACCGTGCAGGAACAGAAGCCTGCGCGGCGTCCTCGCCACTGATGGCAGCGGCCTGAACGGCGATATTCGCTGAATGACGTGCCGGTCTCTTCCCCTCGCCGGGGGAGGGGCCGGCCTTTTGCCTGAGTATTTTTCACCGATGACATGCCTGCCCCGATGAAGCCCCTGATCCTGTCGCTGGCGGGCCTTGCCCTGATGGTCCCTGTGGTCGCCGATGCGCGCCCCCCCGCGCCGCCCAAGACCATCCGCAAGGCTCCATCCAAATCCAAAGCCAAGGCAAAACCCGCGCCCGTCGTCGCGCCCGAGCCGGTCCTGACCCCGTCCCCGGCGGCGCAGCGCGTGATCGGGTGGGTTTCCGGAATGCATGACAATCGCGGCCTGCCCTGGGCGGTGGTCGACAAGGTCAACGCGACCCTGTTCCTGTTCGCGCCCGACGGCACGCAGCAGGCGGCGGTGCCGGTCCTGATCGGCATCATGCCGGGCGACGAGGCGAGCCCCGGTGTCGGCACCAAGACGCTGGCGTCGCTGGGTCCCGCCGAAAAGACCACGCCCGCCGGACGGTATCTGGCCAAGTTCGGCCTGCCGGTGGCGGGGCAGCGGGTGCTGTGGGTCGATTATACGACATCGGTGGCGCTGCATCCGATCCCGAAGGATGCAGGCGCGCGCGAGAAGCGCCGTGAGCGGATGCTGTCGCCGACACCGGACGACAACCGCATCACCTTTGGCTGTATCAACGTCCCCCAGGCTTTTTATGCGCGGCAGTTACGGCCGACATTCCGTCGCAAGGGCGGCTATGTCTATATCCTGCCCGACACCAAGCCGATCGAAGAGGTCTTCCCTCGCTTGAGGACGCAGCTGCCCGGTTAAAGTGGCTTGCCCATCCGGATCAGGGGGACGTGCACACCGTCGACGGGTGCGGATCGGATCGATTCGATCGGGGTATAGCCACAGGCGCGGTAAAGCGGCTCGCCCGCCAGGGTCGCCATCATTTCCGCCGACGCGAAGCCCGCTGCCCGGGCTGCCGCTTCGCACCGCGCAAGAATGGCGCGGCCCAGTCCCTGTCGCGCGAAATCCGGGTCGACATACATGGCCCTGATGCGGGCGGGGTCCTTGGCAGGGTCGAGCAGCGCCGCGTCGCGCAAGGCGTGGCTATGGTCACCGCCATAAAGCGTAGCTCGCGCGCTCCATCCGCCGCTGCCCGCCAGCCGCCCGTCCTGCTCGGCCAGCAAATAGGTGCCGTCGGCGATCAGCTGTGTATCCAGGCCCATGACCGAACGGCTGGCCGTGATCTCGGCAGCAGAAAGAAAGCCCTTTTGCAGTACGGAAATCGCCCGGTCCATCAATAGGGCGATGGCGGGAATGTCGGCGGTGTCGGCCCAGCGAAAGTTAAACATCGCGCTTCTTCGGGACATTTTTACGCAGACGTCAATGACGTCGGGTCGAACAGTTGCAATCGACACCACCGATTAGCTGCGATAAGCCGGTCGGATGGCAGACATTCCTCAGACCCCGCTGCTCGACACGGTCCACAATCCCGACGACCTGCGTCGCCTGGCCCCCGAGCAATTGCGGCAGCTCGCCGATGAATTGCGGACCGAGACGATCTCGGCCGTCGGCACCACCGGCGGCCATCTGGGCTCCGGGCTTGGTGTCGTCGAGCTGACGGTCGCGCTCCACTATGTCTTCAACACCCCCGACGACCGGCTGATCTGGGACGTCGGGCATCAATGCTATCCGCACAAGATCTTGACCGGGCGGCGCGATCGTATCCGCACCATCCGCCAGGGCGGCGGCCTGTCGGGCTTCACCAAGCGTTCGGAAAGTGAATACGACCCCTTCGGCGCGGCTCACAGCTCGACGTCGATTTCTGCGGCACTCGGCTTCGCGGTCGCCAACAAGCTGGCGGGCACGCCGGGTAAGGGCATCGCGGTGATCGGCGACGGCGCGATGTCCGCGGGCATGGCCTATGAGGCGATGAACAATGCGGAACAGGCGGGCAATCGCCTGATCGTCATCCTCAACGACAACGACATGTCGATCGCACCGCCGGTGGGCGGCCTGTCGGCCTATCTGTCGCGCATGGTGTCCAGCCGCGAATTTCTGGGCGTGCGCGATGTGCTCAAGAAGCTGGCCCGGCGCTTCCCGCGCCCGATCCAGAAGGCGGCGCAGAAGACCGACGAGTTCGCGCGCGGCATGACCATGGGGGGCACGCTGTTCGAGGAGCTCGGCTTTTATTATGTCGGTCCGATCGATGGGCATAATCTCGACCATCTGATCCCGGTGCTGGAGAATGTCCGCGACGCCGAGCAGGGGCCGATCCTGATCCATGTCGTCACCAAGAAGGGCAAGGGCTATGCCCCGGCCGAGGCGGCGGCGGACAAATATCACGGCGTCCAGAAGTTCGACGTGATCACCGGCGCGCAGGCCAAGGCGCCGCCGGGGCCACCCGCCTATCAGAATGTCTTTGGCGAAACGTTGGCGAAGGAGGCGGAAAGCGATCCGCGCATCTGCGCCATCACCGCCGCCATGCCATCGGGAACCGGGCTCGACAAATTTGCCAAGGCCCATCCGGCGCGTTTCTTCGACGTCGGCATCGCCGAGCAACATGCCGTCACCTTTGCCGCCGGTCTGGCGGCGCAGGGTATGCGGCCATTCTGCGCGATCTATTCGACCTTCCTCCAGCGCGCCTATGACCAGGTGGTGCATGACGTCGCGATCCAGAACCTGCCGGTCCGCTTCGCGATCGATCGGGCGGGCCTGGTGGGTGCGGACGGGGCGACCCATGCGGGCTCGTTCGACGTCACCTATCTTGCCAGCCTGCCCAACATGGTGGTGATGGCCGCCGCCGACGAGGCCGAACTGGTCCATATGGTCCATACCTGCGTCAACCATGACAGCGGCCCGATTGCGGTGCGCTATCCGCGCGGCAACGGCGTCGGCGTCGCGCTGCCCGAGACGCCGCAGTTGCTGGAGATCGGCAAGGGGCGCGTCGTGCGCGAAGGCAAGAAGGTCGCGATCCTCTCGCTCGGCACCCGCCTGGCCGAGGCGCTGCGTGCCGCCGATACGCTGGAGGCCAAGGGGCTGTCGACTTCGGTCGCCGACCTGCGCTTCGCCAAGCCGCTCGACGAGGCGCTGATCCGTCGGATGCTGACCACCCATGAGGTGGCGGTGACGATCGAGGAGAATGCGATCGGAGGCCTGGGTGCGCATGTCCTGACCATGGCGTCGGACGAGGGGCTGATTGATGGCGGCCTTAAGCTGCGCACCATGCGGCTGCCCGATCTCTTCCAGGATCAGGACAAGCCCGAGGTGCAATATGCCCAGGCCGGGCTGGACGCCGACGCGATCGTCGACACGGTGCTGAAGGCGCTGCGCCACAACAGCAGCCACGTCACCGAAGGCGCGCGCGCGTGATCCGTGGCTGGACCGCCGTCATCGTCTTCACGACGCTGGCGGTGGTCATGATGGTCGGGGTGAACGTCCGCATGTGGCGGCGGATGAAGGCCGCCACAGCGGCGGCGAAGGCGGAGCGGGAAGCGATGGAGGCCGGGGAAAACCATCAGGCCCGTTCAGCCTGATCCCCGTTCGCACTGAGCGAAGTCGAAGCGCACGCCTCGACATTCGCCGCCAAGCCCGCTTGCCTCACCGCCCCAGATAATGCGCCTGCGCCGCGTCGGTCGCATTGACCGCCAGTACGGCCCTTGCCTCGCTGGGCGACAGCGGGCCTGATGGCGACGGCCGGTCCGTCCCGCTCGCCGCGATCACCCGGCCGAGCAGTTCCTGTCCTTCCTGCCACCAGCCGAGACCGCTCGCGGCGTTGATATGCCCTTGCGGCCCGGCATCGACGAAATGGCTGCCCCAGTCGACCGCCAGGCTGTGCGCGCGGTCGATCGAGATCCACGGATCGTCCTGGCTGGCGACCAGAATGGACGGGAAGGGCAGGGGCGTGCGCGGCGAAGGCGCGAATGCCTTTAAAGCCTCGGGCGCATCAGGCCGGTCGACATCGGCCGGGGCGACCAACAGCGCGCCTGCCACCGGCCAGCCATAGGGTTGCGGCGACAGCTCCGCCCACCACGCGACGGCCAGACAGCCGAGCGAATGCGCCGCCAGGATCACCGGCGCCTGCGCCTGCCGGATCGCCTGGTCCAGCCGTGTGACCCAGGCGTTGCGATGCGGCGTCGACCACATGCCGAGTTCGACACGGACCGTGTCGGGCCGCGCCTCTTCCCACAGGGATTGCCAGTGCGAGCGGCCCGAGCCGCCGAGACCGGGGACGGTGAGGACCGTTGGCTTGCGGGCCTCATAGGATGCGAACGAACCCATATGGCATCTCCTCGATAGCGGAGAGGGTCGCGAGGCGGGCGCGATGCCCGATCGACTCCCGCTCCATGGCCTCAACATATTCCCACCAATTTAATAGGCAATAGGCGATGCGCTCGGCGGATGGTGGCTTGCGACGGGCGGAGGCGGCGGGTAGGGCCGAGGGATGGCCAAACAGCGTGTCGACCAGATGCTCGTGGATCGCGGACTCGTGGAATCCCGGTCCCGCGCGCAGGCCCTAGTGATGGCAGGCCTCGTCTTTTCGGGCGAAACGAAGATCGCCAAGCCCGGTCAGCAACTTGCCGAAGACGCCGCGCTCGATGTGCGCGGGCGCGATCATCCCTGGGTATCGCGCGGCGGGATCAAGCTGGCGCATGGGCTGGAGCATTTCGGCTGGGACGTCACGCACGCGGTCGCGATCGATGTCGGCAGTTCGACCGGCGGCTTTACCGACGTGCTGCTGCAAAAGGGCGCGGCTCGCGTCTATGCGGTCGACAGCGGCACCAACCAGCTCGCCTGGTCGCTCCGCCAGGACCCGCGCGTCATCGTCCATGAACAGACCAGCGCGCGCATCCTGACCGAGGCGCATATCCCCGAATCGGTCGACATCATCGTCTGCGACGCCAGCTTCATCGGACTGGCCAAGGTGCTGGAACGCCCCATGCGCTTCGCCAAACCCGGCGCACGGCTGCTCGCGCTCATCAAGCCGCAGTTCGAGGCCGGGCGCGAGGAAGTGGGCAAGGGTGGCGTGGTCCGTGATCCGGCGGTGCACCGACGCGTCTGCGACCAGGTGGACGCATGGTTGACCGACAGCGGCTGGCAGGTGGCAGGCGTGACGCAGAGCCCGATCACCGGACCAGAGGGAAATATCGAGTTTTTGGTGGCCGCATCCCGAATCTGAACGGGAAAGGGGCAAATAACGTTGACCTTTCCGTTTACTGTCTTCCGGCAGTGGGGCAGATCGACGGGCATCATGGCGAAAGAGGAACGAGTGGGGACGATCGCGTCGAAAGGGCAGTTGCGCATGTCATTCCTGCGCTGGGCGATCGTGATCGTTCCGCTGATCCTGCTGCTGGGCTTCGGCTCGGGTCGCTCGGTTCCTTCGGGAGCCGACAATGGCTGGTATCGTGCGCTCGCCAAGCCGGAGCTGACCCCGCCGGGCTGGGTGTTTCCGGTGGCCTGGACGACGCTCTATATCCTGATCGGACTGGCGCTGGCGATGATCGTCCATGCGCGTGGGGCCAAGGGGCGCGGCGCCGCGATCGGGTTGTTCGTCGGCCAGTTCGCGCTCAATCTTGCCTGGACCCCCTTGTTCTTCGGTGCCCATAAGGTCGGCCTGGCGCTGTTCGTCATCATTGCCATCCTGCTGTTGTCGATCGCCACCACCGTCGTCTTTTCTCGTATCCGCAAGGGTGCGGCATGGCTGATGCTACCCTATCTGGTGTGGCTGTCCTTTGCCGGCGTGCTCAACTGGCGGATCGGACAGCTCAATCCGGATGCGGAAAGGCTTGTGCCGGGGGCGCAGACCTCCCAAATGCTCTGAAACGATTTTGGGGATTTGATATGCAGGCCGACAACAAGCTGTTCGACGATTTCGCCAAGGTGATGAACGGTCTGGCGGGAACCGTGGCGGGCATGGGCCGTGAGGCGGAGGCGAGCGCCCGGTCCCGCGCGCGCGAGTGGATCGGTGGGCTCGACTTTGTCAGCCGCGAAGAGTTCGAGGTTGCCAAGGCGATGGCCGTTGCTGCGCGGGACGAGGCGGATGCGTTGAAGGCGCGCCTGGACGCGCTGGAAGCCCGGCTGGGCGGGACCACGACCGGGGCGGAATCCTGATCGTCCTGATATCTGAATGGAGCCTGTTCGGCCCGGGTGGTCGGACAGCTATCCACAGATTTCGGCGTCTGGCGGCTTGCCGCCCGGCCCCGCGCGGTGCAACCTGCGTCGGTCTGGGTTTGTTCGCAAGGGCCTGTGATGCTTGAATCGACCGATCATGAAGCCGAAGAATCGGCCCCCATCGACATGCTGGAGGCGTATTTCGCCGCCCACGGGTGGGAGCATGAACGCCACGACGAGGAGATCGTCGCGACGGTCAAGGGAAGTTGGGCGAGCTATGAGCTTCGCGCGCTGTGGCGGGATGACGACAGCGTCCTCCAGTTCCTGGCTTTTCCTGATATCAAGGTAACCGAAGACCGCCGCGCCAGCATCTATGAGGCGCTGGCGCTGGTTAACGAACAGCTCTGGATCGGCCATTTCGAGCTATGGTCCAACAGCGGTATCCTGCTCTATCGTCACGCCGCGATGGTGGATGGCGGCGAGGATGGCACCATCTCGCTCTCTGCGACCGAGTTGCTGGTCGAATCGGCGATCGAGGAGTGCGAGCGCTTCTACCCGGTATTCCAGTTCGTTCTGTGGGGTGGAAAGACCCCACGCGAGGCGCTGGCCGCCGCGCTGATCGAAACCCAGGGCGAAGCGTGAGTTTTCCTTCCGGGCCGATCTGGCTGATCGGATGCGGTAACATGGCGGGCGCGATGCTCCGCCGCTGGCTGGCCGAAGGGCTGGACCCCGTGCAAGTCACGGTCGTCACTCGCAGCGGTACGCGCGCGCCCGATGGCGTCCGCTCGCTGACCGCGCTGCCGGTCGATGAGACGCCTGCAATCCTGATGCTGGGGTTCAAGCCGCAGCAGCTCGACGACATCGCACCGACTTTGGCGCATCTCAACCCCGCAATCCTGTTGTCAATCCTGGCCGGGGTCGAAGAACCGGCGCTGGCCAGCCGTATTCCGGCCGGCGCGGTCGTGCGGATGATGCCCAATTTGCCGGTCGCGATCGGGCAGGGGGTGACGGCGCTCTACACCCGTTCCACCGATGTGGCCGTCCGCGATGCCGCCGAGGCGCTGGCCCGCCCACTGGGCGTTGCCCCTTGGGTGGAGGACGAGGCGCGCTTCGACGCCGTCACCGCGCTGGCGGGATGCGGACCTGCTTTCGTGTTCCGCTTCATCGACGCGCTGGCCCAGGCCGGGGTCGGGCTGGGGCTGGCACCTGAACTGGCGCAGCAACTGGCGCTGGCCACGGTCGACGGGGCAGGGGCGATGGCGATCGGAGCGGATGCGCCGCCCGCCGTGCTGGCGGATCAGGTCGCCAGCCCCGGCGGTTCCACCCGCGAAGGGCTGAACGTGCTGGATGCGGATGATGCGCTCAAGCGGCTCATGGCCGAAACGCTGACCGCTTCCGAACGACGCAATCGCGAAATGGCGGCCGCCGCGCGACGCTGAATTTGCGTTTGCGCGAAGCCGCGAAGAAGATCGTGGTCCGCCCGGAGGCGCAGAGGGGCGACGAGCGTAGCTCCGCGTTCCTTTAGCCTTGGCGCGCAAAAATTCTTTCTCTTCGCGCCGTAGCGTCTTCGCGCGGACAAAAGTCAGCCGTCGTTGGACCGCAGATCCTCGATCCGGGCGCGTTCATTCTCCGGGATGAACCCCTCCAGCACGGTCCAGAACCCCGTCACCGCCTGCTGCCCGGCCCGCGCATAGGCCTTGGACAGCTTTTCGCGCAGCGCGTCGAACAATTCGGCTTCCATCGCCGCCCCCGCCGGTGTCAGCCGGAGAAGCCGTTGGCGCCGGTCGCGATCGCCCGGACGCGTTTCGAGCAGGTCGCGCGTCGCCAGCTCGTTGAGCACACGGCCCAGCGACTGTTTGGTGATGGCGAGCAGTGACAGCAACTCGCTGACCGTCATGTCGGGCTTGCGGGCAATGAAATAGAGCGCGCGGTGATGGGCACGGCCCAACCCTTGCGCGGCGAGACCGCGATCGATGGAGCGCACAAGATGGCTATTGCCGAAGTACAGCAATTCCATACCCCTGCGGAGTTCTGGTTCGCGGAGAAACTGTGCCGATGCGGACTGGTTCGAGGCAGCCATGTTGACCCGTCTACTCACACGCCCTAGGCCACGGCAACCCAAAACAGAGAGATGACGATGGAAGTGCCCCAAGCCCTGACGTTTCGGTTTGATCCCTGTGCGGCCCCGGTCGCGGCGAGCGAACGGGCGGCGCGTCTGGTCGATCCGGGATTCGGCCGGGTGTTCACCGATCACATGGCGCTGATCCGCTATAGCGACGAAAAGGGCTGGCACGATGCGCAGATCACCGCGCGCGCGCCGCTTCAGCTCGATCCGGCCGCTTCGGTCCTGCATTATGCGCAGGAAATTTTCGAGGGCATGAAGGCTTATCGTCTGGCCGATGGCGGCGCCGCGCTGTTCCGGCCCGAGGCGAATGCCCGCCGCTTCCAAGACTCGGCGCGGCGCATGGCGATGCCCGAGCTGCCTGAAAACCTCTTCCTGGAATCGGTCGAGCGGCTTGTCGAGGTCGAGCGTGACTGGATTCCCGAACAGGATGGTGGTGCGCTGTATCTGCGTCCCTTCATGTTCGCCAGCGAGGTGTTCCTGGGGGTGAAGCCCTCGGCCGAATATCTCTATATGGTCATCGCCTCGTCGGTCGGCGCCTATTTCAAGGGCGGTGCGCCTGCGGTCTCGATCTGGGTGAGCCAGGGCTATACCCGCGCGGCCCCCGGCGGCACGGGCGCGGCCAAATGCGGTGGCAATTATGCCGCCAGCTTGCTGGCGCAGAAGGAAGCGATCGCCAATGGCTGCGACCAGGTGGTCTTCCTCGACGCGGTCGAGCGCCGCTGGGTGGAGGAGCTCGGCGGCATGAACGTCTTCTTCGTGTTCGACGACGGATCGCTCGTGACGCCGCCGCTGACCGGCACGATCCTGCCCGGCATCACCCGCGATTCGATCCTGACGATCGCGCGCGCCCAAGGCCTGACCGTGCGTGATGAGCCCTATGCGATCGACCAGTGGCGCGCCGACGCTGCGAGCGGCCGCCTGGTCGAGGCGTTCGCCTGCGGCACCGCCGCCGTCGTCACCCCGATCGGCAGTGTTGCCGAGCCCGCGGGCCGCTTCACCATCGGCAGCGGCGGCCCGGGCCAGCTGACCATGTCCTTGCGCGAACAGCTGGTATCGATCCAGCGCGGCCAAGCCCCCGACCCGCACGGCTGGATGCGCCGCCTGGGCTGACGATTTTCCCCGGAATAGGGGCTTTTCAAGAACGGCGCGCCGGGTATAAGGCGCGCCTCTCCACTGGGGCGTCGCCAAGCGGTAAGGCAACGGTTTTTGGTACCGTCATACGCAGGTTCGAATCCTGCCGCCCCAGCCATTGAATGTATTTTTCGCTGTTTTTCCCCAATTTCGGCTTGCGGGGCGCAGCGTTCCGCACCTTCTTCCGCAATTTGGTCTCTCTGCTTCTAGGTTTGCGACCGCAGAATCGGTGAGCGAGGCGGCATGGCTTGGTAAAGGTCGAGCATTCGGACGACCGGGGAGACGGTTCACCCAAGCATCGCGGCGATTTCCGATGGCGTCCGCCTGTGCCAGGACCGTGCGCGCGATGCTGCGCAAGTCGTGGAAATGCGGGCCGTTGCGATCCGCCTTCACCACCGTCTCCCGCCAGCGATGGTCGAAATTAACCGATCCCCATGGCTTTCCGTTACGGGTCGCGGCCGTGCGCGGCTGGGCGTTGAACAGGGTCTTTAGTGAGCGGGTGATCGGCATGTCGATGAAGCGCTTCCGCTTGGCCTGACGAAGTTGGATGCTAGCCGTCATAGGCGGCCCAGGTCAGATGTATCGTCAGCAACGGAGACGGCGGCGCTGGACGGATCACTACGCCGGGCAACTGGCTGCAAAGCCGGTTTCCGCGAGCGTGAGGTTTGTTGAAGCTGGCATCGCGCACGATTTGATTGAACTAGGCCAATTCGTTCTCATCGCGCAGGCGGATACGTACATCCCGATGCCGCTGGCGGCTTTCGGATCCTCAGGTGCCGCTCATCGGACACCCTCCGGGGCGCAGGGCTGGGCGCGTCTCGCGGCGGCTGACTGGGGTAAGCCGGCCGTTCCGAGGGGAGGGGTGTGGCACCGGTCAGGGCGTTCCCGGATCTGCGACCCCGCATCATTGCAATCGGGGCGGGCGGAAGAGGCGATTGACGGTAAGTTGGTAGGACTATGCTGTAACCGCGCATCGATCCCCGTGGCAGCCCCGGTTCCCGCCGTCGGACTCGGGCATTACCGTCGACGCGATCGATTGTTCGGAGGTGTCGGCTTAGTGGTCTGAGCTGACTTCGGTCACGATGCCTGCACCTGCTGGTGGGCCAGCGTATCCTTGCGCCTCACCGCCCCCTGGCCGGGCAGCGCCCGGCGCCCCGGTCGAGGCACGGACGGCCATCGTTGCCGGGACGATCACCGGTGCGGTGGATGGCGACTGGCCAGCTTGTTCCGCGATGACGAGACTGATCGCGTGGGCGGTGACGTCGGCGATTGGCTGGACCACCGCGGTCAGGGAAGGGTGGACGAAGCGGACGATCGGCGTGTCGTCGAAGCTGACAATCGACAGATCGGCCGGCACCTCCAGGCCCCGCTCGCGCGCCAGTTCCAAAGTCGCGAGCGCCATCTGGTCGCTGCTTGCGATGATCGCGGTCGGCGACACCGGCCCGTCGAGCAGCGCAAGCGTGGCGGCGCGGCCCGAGGCGAGGCCAAAGTCACCCTGCTCGAGCAGATGGTCGGTGGGCAGGTCCGCCGCTGCCATCGCCGCGCGCCAGCCGTCGACGCGCCTGCCGCTCAGTTCATATTCGTTGGGTCCGGCGATGAAGCCGATCCTGCGATGGCCGAGCGCAATCAGGTGATCGGTTGCGAGCCGCGCCGCGCCGGCGTCGTCCATAGCCACCGCAAAACCGGCGCCCGGCTTCACCGAGCCGATCCGCGCGAAACTGATGCCCTGTGCTTCCAACAGCTGCGTGATGTGCGGATTGTCGGAATGCGGCGGAGTCAGGATGACGCCGTCGGGCCGGATCGCGGCGATCGCGCCGAGTAGTTCGCGCGCGATATGATCGTTGTGCGTGTCGACAAGTTCGACAAGCAGGCGATAGCCATGCTCGGCGCAGGTCAGCATGCCGCCGAGCAACATCTGGTCGACCCAGTCGGTGCCTTCACGATTGCGCCAGCCGGCGATCGTGCGTTCGCGATCGTTGAGCGCGACGATCAGATAGGATCGCGACCCCGCCATGCGCTGGGCGGCGATCGAGGGAACGTAGCCCAGCTTGGCGATCGACGCCTGCACGCGCTCCATCATCTCGGGTCGGACGTTGGGCTCCTTGTTGATGACGCGGCTTACCGTCTGGAGCGAAACGCCCGCATCGGCGGCGACGTGACGGATCGTCACCGCTTGACGACGACGCGGCATCAGGCTGGCGCCGCGCCGCAATAGCGTGCGACGTACTCCGCATGGGGCGGCAGGCTGCGCACCGTCGTCGCGACACCTTGGCGCAGGCCGCCGAGGAATCGGGCGAGTTCGTCGTCGGGCAGCTTCGCGGCGATCGGATGATGCGTCTTCGGCACGATGCCCTGGCCGAGCATGACCTGGATCCAGCTGTTTTCCGCGAACAGTTCGTCATTGCGACGGAAGACGCGGCCGGTTTCGCGGAACAGGCCGATCTTTTGCGCGAGGCTGTCCGGGATTTCCATCGCGGCGCATTGGCGCCAAAACGGGCAGTCGCGGCGCTCGGTGACCTTGTAGTGCAGGATCAGGAAGTCGCGGATCTGGTCCATGTCGGTCAGCTGCTGGTCGTTGAACTCCGCAACGTCATGCGCGGAGATCGGGCCAGCGGGCGGCAGCAGGCGGATAAGGCGCAGGATGGCGCGCTGGATCAGGTGGATGCTGGTCGATTCCAGCGGCTCCATGAACCCACCGGCCAAGCCGATCGCAATGCAGTTGCGATGCCATTGCTTGCGCCGCGCACCGGTAACGAAGCGGATGTGGTTCGGCTCGGTCAGCACCGCGCCCTCGAGATTGCCGAGCAGACGCGCGAGCGCGGCGTCGCGATCGAGATAGCGGCTGCAATAGACGATACCGTTTCCGACCCGGTGCTGTAACGGAATGCGCCACTGCCAGCCGGCATCGTGCGCCATCGCGCGGGTGAAGGGGACGGGCGGACGCACGCTTTCCGTCTGCACTGCGATCGCCGCGTCGCAAGGCAGCCAATGCGTCCAGTCGTCATAGCCGACGTGGAGAGCCTGTTCGATGAGCAACGCGCGAAAGCCCGTGCAATCTAGGAACAGGTCGCCTTCGACCCGTATGCCGTTGTCGAGCGCAAGCGCGGCGATGTCACCGCTCTCGCCATCCAGCTCGACGCGCGCGATCCGGCCCTCGATCCGCGTAGCGCCGTCGCCCTCCGCCATGCGGCGCAGGAAGCGGCCGTAGAGCGTCGAATCGAGCTGATAGGCGTAGCTCATCCGGTCGTCGGGCAGATGCGCGAACTTGCCCTCGCGTGCGGCGACCAATTCGAGGCAGTAATCGTCATAAGGCTCGGTCTGGCCGCGCGCCTGGCCGTCGAGCCAGAAATGCTGGAAGCCAGCGGCCCAATGGTCTTTCCCGGTCAGACCGAATGCGTGAAAATAAGTGTCGTCCGGACCTTTCCAGCCGTCGAACTGAATGCCCAGTTTGAACGTCGCCTGCGTTGCCGCCATGAACTCGGCCTCGTTGATGCCGAGCAGCCGGTTGAAGGTGATGAGCGGCGGGATAGTCGATTCCCCGACGCCGATCGTGCCGATCGCATCGGATTCGACCAACGTCACGCTCGCGGTGCGGCCGAGCGTGCGGGTAAGTGCGGCGGCGGCCATCCAGCCGGCGGTGCCGCCACCGGCGACGACGATACGGCGCGGGGTCACGGCGTTCATCGGCTCAATGCCCGCAGCAGGAAGGCGCGCAGCCGGGCGGTCAGTTCAGGGGTCATTGGGTCGAGCACGCCGCGGCCGCCTTCGGGAATATGGGCGGTCACGCTGTCGTCGGGGTCGAAGACGTAATGGTCGAACATGTCGCGCCAATGCGCCTTCTGGTCGGCGGGCAGGTCGCGGATCGCCATAAGCGCATGGTTGAGCGCTTCCTGCGGCTGCCCCAGCCAACGCGGCGTGTCGCGCCACCAGTAATTGACCAGCACGTTAAAGTCGTCGAGCCCCTCGACATGGTGCCACCACAGCGCCGGGATGTAGAGCGCGTCGCCCGGCGCCATGTCGACGACCTGGCCGTGCGCGATCGCCTCGGCGAAGCGCGGGTGGCGGGCGAAGTCGGGCGAATGGAAATCGACCATGCTGACCGCGCGCCCGGCGGGGGTGTTGTCGATCGGGCCGAGGTACAAGTTGCGGAACTGGTCGCGCGGGAACAGCGTGAAGCGGCGGTGGCCGACCGCGACGACCGCCAGATTGTTCGGCACGTCGTTATGCGCGGCGATGCGCGTGCGGGTGCCGATCCAGATGCTGGCGAGCAACTCGCGGTCGCCCAGGTCGATGTGATTGGCGGCGTGGAGGCCGTCGAAGAACTGGTGCACGTCGATCGAGGCGAGATACACCGTCGGTGCGTCGGGATGGCCAGCGAATGAGGCTATGCGCGAGAAGATTTCGGGCAGCTTAGCGTCGAAGGTGCGGAAATTCATCGCCATCGCATCGTCATAGAATAGCCGTCCGCCGATGCCGGGCTGGCTGACCGAGACGGTGAACGGTCGGTCGCGATGATGGTGCAACAGATAGGTGCGAGCCATGTCCGCCGAGTGCAAACCCGCGCGCACCAGCGGCCAGTCCGCGGCGAGGCCACGGATCACGAAGGGCGTGGTGGCGGTACGCAGGGTCGCATCGAGATCGGCGACGTCGTTCACCGTCACCTCGGGCACCGGCGACAGGCCGGCGAGCGGAACTGAATCGGTCTCAGCCATGGGCCAACCGGCGATTGCGGCGTGCGACGAGGTCGCCGAGATGCGCGAGCGAGGCGATTGCCATGTAGATCGGCAGCAGGTGGCCGTCGGCGTGGAGCTCCGCCAGCGCTGCGGCGTCGAGCGCGGCCAGCCGGTCCTCGTCGATGATGTGGAAGCCGACCAGCAGGTTGCGCGCGCCGTCGTCCAGCGTCACGTCGAGTGTGAACGGTTCGAGCAGTTGGTGTCGTTGCAGCGCGTCGAAGAAGGCAGGGGCGGCGCGATAGCCGTCGTCGAGCATGCCCAGCTGATCCGCGATGCGGTCCAGATAAGGGGTCGGCTGGCCGTGCTCGTCGAACAGGCGGGCGCCGTTGCCGTCCGTCGCGATCCGCGGCGAAGCGAGATCGATGTGGACCTGACCGGGGCCTTCATGCGTCGCGCTGCCCCCGATCAGGAACGGCTGGATCGCCATCGCCAGCGGTCGATAGCGCGCATCCCAGCGGCCATCCTCTAGGAACAGGTTTTCACTGTTCTCGAACCCGAACATGGCGAGTGCGGTGAAATGGTCGCGTGTGTCGCTGAGGCGGAACAGAATCGGATAGCTGGCCTGCACCGCGCGAAATTCGGACGGCACGGTGATACAGCACATCTGCGCGTCGCCAAGCGCTGGCCCGTGGTCGGTACGGATGGCGAGATCGCGGTGCGCCTCTGCGGTCAGGATCGCGTGCTGGCTGGTCATCGAACGCAACTCTCGGTCAGGATCTTGTATCGCGCCGGCGTGCCGTCCCGGCGCAAAAAAAGCCAGCCTTCTCTCACGAGGAGGCTGGCAGGTTGTCGGGAAATTAGAAGGTGAAGCGTACGCCCGCGGAATAGCGCGCGTCCTGCTTGGTCACGAACGTGATGTTGCGATCCGAACGCAGGTGTCCGCCACGATTTTCGCCGAGGATGTTGATGCCTTCGGCAAAGATCGTAACATGCGGCGTGATCGCATAGCTCGTGCTGGCATCGAGCTGGCCATAGGTGTTGATGTACACGGGGTTGGTGCCCGCGCCCGCCAGATAGCCTTTGCGCCAGTTGTACGCCGCACGCGCGTTGATCCCGAACTTGTCGAAGAATAGAACGGCATTGGCGCTGTCCGACAGGCCGGTGATCGCGAACTGCGACACGCTGGAGGGCAGCGTGTTGTCGTACTTCCGGTTACCGTTGACGATCGTGTAGTTGAGGATCGTACCGAAGCCGGTGTTCCAGAAGTTGTGCTGGATCGCAAATTCGAACCCGTCGACCGCTGCGGTCTGGTTGCTGTTGAACGGTGTCGAGACGATGAAATTGACCAGCGGATCGTTGGCCTGTGCGACGATCGTCCCATTTACGACCGACCCCGGATAGGCGGTGCCGATGTAATCGCGGATATTGGCGAACGTGAGGTCTCTGCCCTGCGCCGTCAGCGCCGCGACTGCCGCTTGGTAACGCGGGCCGTTATAGGGCGTGGTGATACCCGGGATCGTCGTGTTGACTTGGGTCGTGCCGATGTAGTTCGACACGTCCTTGTGGAAATAGCCGACCGAAAAATAGCTATCCCGCGTGTAATACCATTCCGCCGAAAGATCGATGTTCTTCGACTTATACGGAATCAGGTTCGGGTTGCCGACCGCCCCGGTGCCGCCGCCGACGCGGAACAGCTGATCGATGCGGCGCCCACCTTGCAGGCTGTTATAATCGGCGCGGGTGATTGTGTGGCTGTACGAGGCGCGCAGCTTGACGTTTTCGAGTGGCTGGAAGTCGAAGTCCACTGACGGCAGCCAGTTCTGGTAGCTCCCCTTGAAGGTTGTGAAGCCGCTACCCTGGAACAGCACGTTGAACTCGTTCTGCGAATTCTGGCGCGCGCCGACCGGGGTCGGCACCAGCGCCGACGCCGAGACGTTGGTATTCTCGAACCGCAGGCCTGCGATCAGATGGGCCGTGCGTGAGAAAAGATCGAACTTGCCGTTGAACTGCGCATAGGCCGCCATCGTCTTTTCGTGGATGCGCGAATCCGTGTTGTACGGGATGAGGCACTGACCGTTGCCGCCGCAGATCTTGTACGCCTGGTCGAGCAGCTTGACGACGCTCGGCAGGTCGAAGCTGTAGAACGACTTGATGATGTTGGGATCGTTCGCACCGCTGATCCCGCCGAACTTGTCGGGAATGCTGGTCAGCTGGAACAGATTGTCGGGCAACAGCGCCGCCGCCGCCGCGCGCTGCGCCGGGCTGTCGCCGCCGGTGCCGCCCCAGGTGTCGTTCTGCAGGACGCTATAGGCCGAACGCACCTTGTTGTCGGTATATTCGGTGCCCCAATCCAGGCTGTCCATGAAGCCGTGGCCGTGGTCGTAATGCCCGCGCAGCTGGACCTGGTTGATTTCGTCGCGGAAATAGGCGTTGCGGAAGGCATTGCCGGTGGGAACGATGTTCGCGGCGTTGAGCGGGTCGATCCCCGGGTACATGTTGTACGAGATCACCGGCAGTTGATGATCGAAGTTCAGCGTCTGGTTCTGGATGCCGAAGACGGCGGTGCCGACGGAGTTGCTGATGCCATAGGGGCTGTTTGGCTTCGATTCCGCGGTCGAATGATGCGCGTCGAGCGTCATCGTGACGCCGCCCGGCGCCTTCCACGTCAGGTTGCCGCCAAGCGACTTGTTCTCGTTGCGCACCGACGTCTGCGAGGCGGAATAGGCTAGGTCCTTCGCCTCGCCCGCACCGAAGCGCTCGGTGTAGAAGATCGGGCCGGCGATCGGGCCGTTGGTCCAGGCGCTCAACGTGTCGTTGTGATTGTACCAGATGCCGACGCTGTTGTCGCGAATGTCGATCGTATTGCGAGAATAGGTGTAATCGATCGTCGCGGTCAGATCGTCGGTCGGGCGGAATTGCAGCACTGCCTGGCCGTTGATGCGTTCGCGCCGGCCGTTAACGACGTCGTAGCCGCCGTTCTGCGGCACCTGATAGACATCGGTCGCCTTGGGGCGGTTGGTGATGTTGGCGTAGCGCGGATCGCCCGGCATCGCCAGCGAACCCCAGTTATTCTCGTTGCCGAGATAGCCGTCGCGCCAGCCGATGTTCGCCGAATTGGCGCTGAAGTTGCGGCGCTGATAGGCGCCGTTGATCAGGATGCCGATGCGGTCGTCGGCGAAGGTGTCGGAAATAATGCCCGAAATTTCGGGCGTGATGTCCTTGCCGCCGTTCTGCGAGGTGTCGACGACGCCACGCGCCGCGATCGACCCGCGCAGGCCGGGCTTGTCGAAGGGGCGGGGGCTGCGGATATTGATCGTCGCGCCGATGCCGCCCGACGGCACGCTGGCGCGACCGGACTTGTAGACCTCCAGCGCCGCGACGCCTTCGGACGCGAGGTTGGCGAAGTCGAACGCGCGCGATCCCGGTGCGCTGTTGCCGTCGCCGATCGTCGAGGTCGGCATCTGCCGGCCGTTGAGCGTGACGAGGTTGTAGTCGGGGCCGAAGCCGCGGACCGTGACGAACTGGCCTTCGCCGTTCGACCGGTCGATCGACACACCGGTGATGCGCTGCATAGATTCGGCGAGGTTGGTGTCCGGGAACTTACCCATGTCCTCGGCGCTGATCGCGTCGACGATGCCCTGCGCATTGCGCTTGATGTTGACCGAGTCGCGCAAGCTGGCTCGAATCCCGGTGACGACGATGTCGCCGTCCGTCTGACCTGCGGTGCCGTCGGCGGTCGTTGGCTGCGGATCGGTCTGTGCGGGACCCGTCTGACCGACGGTCGCAGCCGCATCCTGCGCCGCGGCGGCGGCCGGCAGCATGAGGGCGATGGTCGAGACACCGATGGCGAAATGCGAAAGCAGGCGAGCGTGAGCGCTGCGCATGAAGAACCTCCCCAATAGCAAAGGGCGCGGTGGATCCGCGCTTCTTGAGAACGTTCACCTGTGCGATCGCTTCGCCCGTGTCAAGCGAGGCTTGTGCTTGAATCGCAACAGTTGTGAACGTTCATCCGATGTGCTTGTGTATTCTCGAACAATCGTGGCGCGCAGGACACACCGCGCCAAGGGGAGGACTTATGACGACGCATTTCGCCCGCTGGGCAACCGCCGCGACCCTGGCGATCGCCATCGGCGGCACGGGCACTGTCGCCATCGCTGGTCAGACGAAGGGACAAGGGCAGGCGGCCCGAACGACGGCTGGCGCCGCTGCCCGCGCGCGCGCCGAGGCGCTGGTCGCGCGCATGACGTTGGATGAAAAGATCGCGTTGGTCCACGGGCTCTTCCCGCCGCTCGCCGCTGGCAAGACGGCGAACGAGCTGATCCCGTCCGCTGGCCATATCGATGGTATCCCCCGGCTCGGTATCCCGCTGGTGCGCGAGAGCGACGCTTCGCTCGGCGTCGCCAATCAGGTCGAACAGCGCAAGGGCGACGTCGCGACCGCCTTGCCTTCCGGCCTCGCGACTGCGGCGAGCTTCGATCCCGCCATCGCGCGAGCAGGCGGTGCGATGATCGGGGCGGAAGCGCGCGACAAGCGCTTCAACGTGTTGCTGGCAGGCGGCGTCAACCTGACGCGTGATCCGTGGAACGGCCGCAACTTCGAATATCTGGGCGAGGATCCGTTGCTCGCCGGCATTCTGGGCGGCGCGCATATCGCCGGCGTTCAGTCGAACCGCATCGTTTCGACGATCAAGCATTACGTGCTGAACGCGCAGGAAACCGGCCGTAACGTCGTCGATGCGCGGATCGGCGAGGCGGCGCTGCGGATGAGCGACCTGCTCGCCTTCGAGATCGCGATCGAGCGCGGCAACCCGGGGTCGGTGATGTGCGCCTACAACAAGATCAACGGCGACTGGGCGTGCGAGAACAAGCACCTCCTGACCGACGTATTGAAGCGTGACTGGGGCTATCGTGGCTGGGTGATGAGCGACTGGGGCGCCGTCCATAGCGCCGCAAAGGCCGCCAATGCCGGGCTCGACCAGGAATCGGGTCAGGAACTCGACAAGGAGATTTACTTCGGCGCTCCGCTGAAGGCGGCGGTCGAAAAGGGCCAGGTGCCGATGGCGCGGCTCGACGACATGGTCGCGCGCTACCTGACCGGGCTGATCGAAACGGGCACCTTCATCGACCCGATGCCAACTCAGGCGATCACCCCCGACTATGCCGCACATGCCGAGGTGGCGCAGCGCGCCGCAGAGGCCGGGATCGTGCTGCTGAAGAACGACGGCGACCTGTTGCCGGTTGCGCGCACCGCCAAGCGCATCGTCGTGATCGGCGGCAATGCCGATGTCGGCGTGCTGTCGGGCGGAGGGTCCAGTCAGGTCCGCTCGGTCGGCGGCGCGCCGGTCGAGATCGCTCTTTCGACAGGATCGTCGGCCTCATTCGCGCGCATAACCTATCACGCCTCGTCGCCGCTGCTTGCCTTGCGCAAGGCGCTGCCCGGCGTGCAGGTCGACTGGGTCGACGGGCGCAGTCTGAATGCGACGGTGGAAGCTGCGAAGAACGCCGATCTCGCCATCGTCTTCGCGACGCAATGGACGACCGAGGCCGACGACGTCCCGGACCTGCGCCTGCCCAGCCAGCAGGATGCGCTGATCGCGGCGGTCGCGGCAGCGCAGCCGAAGACGGTCGCGGTGATGGAGACGGGTGGGCCGGTGCTGATGCCATGGATCGCCAAGGTGCCCGCGGTGGTGCAGGCCTGGTATCCAGGCCAGCGCGGCGGCGAGGCGCTGGCGGCAATCCTGACCGGCGCGGTCAATCCGTCGGGTCGCCTGCCGATCACCTTTCCCGCCGACGCCTCGCAGCCGCCCCGTTCGCGCCCCGTCGGGCTCGACACGCTCAACGGATTGGAGGCGAAGGCCGCCGCCGATCCCGCGAATGCCGCGCGCTACGTGCTCCCCAGCTTCCCGGTCGATTATGTCGAGGGCGCCGATGTCGGCTATCGCTGGTATGAGAAAAAGGGACTGAAACCCCTGTTCCCGTTCGGGCATGGCCTGACCTACACGCGCTTCGCCTATCGCAACCCGGTGGTTCGCGGCGGCCGGACGCTGAGCGTGACGTTCGAGGTGACCAACACCGGCGCCCGCGCCGGCATTGAGGTGCCGCAGATGTATGTCGCTCGCGACGGCAGCGGCGAACCGATGCGGCTAGGCGCCTTCACCCGCGTCGCGCTGAAGCCGGGCGAGACGCGCCGGATCACGCTGACCGCCGAACCGCGCATCGTCGCGGATTACGATACCAGCTTGCCCGGCTGGCGGATCGCGGGCGGCCGCTATCGCGTCGCGCTGGCGCAGGATGCCACCGATCGGACCATGGTGTCGACCGCGACGCTGGAGGCACAGACAATGAAACCGTGACGGGCCGAGGCCCGTTGCCCGCGTGCGTAAACGGGGGCAGGGGAGGATGATGGTCCGTCGCTTTCCCTTGCGTTCGCCCGGTTTTCTCGGCGCGGTGGCGCTGGCCAATGCCGGTGGCGTCATCGCCTATCTGCCGCTGCTGACGCTGCTGCTGCCGATCAAGGTCGAGGGGTTGAGCGGCGACGCACGCATCGGCGTCTTCACCGCCACCGTCGTTGCTGGCGCGATCGCGGCCAGCCTGTCGAACATCTTGTTCGGGTGGCTCAGCGATCGGTCGGTGGCGCGGGGCGGGGGTCGGCGAGGGTGGCTGGCGGGCGGGGTCGTCGCGACGGCGGCGAGCTATGCGGGCATCGCGCTCGCGGCAACGCCGGTGGCGCTGGTCGCGGCGATCGTCGGCTTCCAGGCCGCGGTCAACGCGCTGCTCGCGCCACTGATGGCGATCATGGCAGAGGAAGTGCCCGATTCCCAGAAGGGCGTCGCCGGCGGTCTGTTCGCATTGGGCAGCCCGATGGCATCGGGATTTTCCGTGCTGCTCGTGGGGCAGGCGATGCTGACGGAAACCGCGCGGTTCGCGATTTTGCCTGCCGCGATCACCGCCTGCATGCTGCCGATCCTCCTGGCGAAGCGCCGGATCGCAGTGGCTAACGACGGCGACGGCCTAGTCTGGCCGCGGCACAACTTGATCGTCGCCGGGATTGCGCGGCTGCTCATCCAGATCGCTGGCGTCGTCACCCAGACCTATCTCCTCTATTATTTCGAGAGCATCGTGCCTGGATCGGCCAGCGCGGCCCTGCCGAAGCAGATCGGCCATCTGCTGATCGTCGCGTACCTGATCCCGTTGCCGGTCGCGCTGATCCTCGGTCGCGTCTCCGACCTGACGCAAGGCTACAAGCCGGCGCTGCTGATCGCGGCGCTGGTCGCCGCGGCAGGACTGACCGGTATGGCGCTGGCCCGCAGCTGGCCGGTGGGGGCGGTGGCCTTCGCCATCTACGCCACGGGGTCGTCGGTGTTCGTCGCGCTGCACGCCGGGGTTGCGATGCAACTGCTACCCAATCCGCGCCACCGTGGCCGCGATCTGGGCCTGCTCAACCTGTCGAACACGCTGCCCTCGCTGCTCGGGCCGCCACTGGCTTGGTTGTTCGCGACGCCGCAGAGTTTCGTAACCACGATGTTGATCCTCGCCGCGTTGTCCTTGGCCGGGGGGCTGGCAATGATGGGCGTAAAGCGGACGGCGGTTGGCGGCGGGTAACGCCGGCAGGGGCTTCGTCAAACCAAGATGGCAGACGGGAAGGCGACTGAGGACGGTTGAGGACGAGGCGGAAATCAAGGGCGTTGCTGCCTGGGATCAGGACTCATTGATGTGAGCGTCACGATCGGATTCAGGCTCGGCAAGGAGACCGGAATGAGCGACCCGTTTTGGCTGACGGATGAGCAGATGGATCGCTGTGACCGTCCTTTCCCAAGAGCCACGGCAAGCCGCGCGCGGATGATCGTCGGGTGCTGAGCGGCAGCGCTGCTCTATGACATGCCCAAGGCGCAATGGCTGCTCGGCGATCGCGGCTGCGACGCCGACTGGTTCGAGGGACGCCCTGCAAGCCAAAGGCATTCAGCTCTGCATCCCGGGCCAGCGATCACGCCACGAGCCGGTCAGACGAGTGGCGCTATCGGCAACGAAGCCATATCGAGATCATGTTCGGTCGTCTCAAGAGCCTGCGCCCGGTGCGTTCGAGCGCCTCGACGATGCGGCGGCGTTCCAATGCGGCGACTTCCTCTTCGAGGCTTTGAGGGGGGCGGGGGCGGCGACACTCTCTACCGGGAATGGCCCGTCGCCGACCGCGAAGCTGAGGTTGGCAGCGGTGACGACGGTGCCCGCCGCGCCCGGGACCGCCCGCACGGCGGCGCATTCGACAGCGGCACGCAATTCACGGACGTTGCCGGGCCAGGATCGGCCCGTCAGCCAATTCAGCGCGTCCGGCGAGAAGCTGGTCCGGCCTTGGCTCGTCCTCCGCAGGAACAGGCTGGCGAGCAGCGGCACATCGGCTGCCCGCTCGGCCAGCGGCGGTGTCGGTGTGCGTAACACGACGCCCTTGAGCCGGTAGAACAGGTCTTCGCGGAAACTGCCCTCCGTCACCGCGGCGGCGAGGTCGTGATGCGTTGCGGCGACGATCCGCACGTCCGCCTCGCGCGGGGCACGGGCGCCGACCGGCTGATAGCTGCCGTCGTTCAGGAAGCGCAGCAGCTTGACCTGCATCGTAGGCTGCTTCTCGCCGATTTCGTCCAGGAACAGCGTACCGCCATGCGCGGTTTCGATCAGGCCAGGGCGGTCGGCGGTGGCACCCGCGGGGCAAGGTGGCGTGGATCGCGCGGATGACCAGTTCCTTGCCTGTGCCGCTCGGTCCCAGCAACAGCGCGGGCAGGCGAGTTGGGGCGGCGCGGCGGAGCAGGTCGGGATTGACCGGCTTGGCAAGGAAATCCCACGCGCCAGCCTCGATCGCCTTCAGAGCCAGTGCGTGATCGGCATGGCCGGTCACCACCACCACCGCTGCGGGCGCGAAAGCGGAGCAGCCGTTGCGCACATTTGTGCAGCCGATCGAAGTGGCCGTGTCCTTGCCACCGCCATCACCAGCTGCGCCCTCGCCCGCTAACGAGATATCCTACGGGCGATATCGAGCGGTCTCGGTATCCCGAGGAGTGGATGCACGGCAAGCCGGTCGAGGCAGCGGAGCGCGTTGCCGATCTGCGGGTCGTAACGACCCTCCGAATTTCTCTCGTGACGTGAAACGCACCCTGCTGCCGACCAACATATCTGCTATGCTGGATATATGGATAACGATTCGGCTGTCGCTACGCTCGGCGCTCTCGCCCAGGGAACACGGCTTGACGTGTTTCGCCTGCTGGTCGGTCACGAACCAGCCGGTCTAGCGGCAGGGGAGATCGCCCGGCGTCTCGACGTGCCGCAGAACACCATGTCGGCGCATCTGGGGATCCTCGCCCGCGCCGGTCTAGTCCGCTCCGAGCGCCACAGCCGCTCAATCGTCTACCGCGCCGATCTGGATGGGCTGCGCGCGCTGACCCTGTTCCTCGTCAAGGATTGCTGCGGCGGCCGTGCCGAGCTGTGTGCGCCGCTGGTCGCTGAACTTACCCCTTGCTGCTGAAAGGACCGGCCGTGGCCGTCGATGTCGTCATCTATCACAATCCCGAATGCGGGACGTCGCGCAATGCGCTGGCGATGATTCGCAATGCGGGCATCGAGCCGCATGTCGTCGAGTATCTGAAGTCGCCGCCCTCGCGTGCGCTGCTGGTGCAACTGATCGCCCGTGCCGATATGACGCCGCGCGATCTGCTCCGCGAGAAGGACACGCCCTATGCCCAGCTGGGTCTGGGCGACACGTCGCTGTCCGACGCGGCGCTGGTGGATGCGATGATGGCGCATCCGATCCTCATCAACCGGCCGCTCGTCGTGTCGCCCTTGGGCGTGAAGCTGTGCCGTCCATCCGAAGCCGTGCTCGATCTGCTTCCGGTCGCCCAGCAAGGGGCGTTTGCCAAGGAAGATGGCGAGCAGGTCGTGGATGCCGCCGGTCAGCGGGTAAGCTGAATCATGTCGAGCATTGTCACCGGGGCCGCGCCCCCGCGCCCTGCGATGGGGCGGTTCGAGCGCTATCTTTCGCTCTGGGTCGGGCTTTGCATCGTAGCTGGCATTGGCCTGGGGCATCTGCTGCCCGGCCTGTTCGCGCGCGTTGCCGCTGCCGAGGTCGCACGCGTCAACCTGATCGTCGCGGTCCTGATCTGGCTGATGATCGTACCCATGCTGCTCAAGATCGACTTCGGCGCGCTCGGATCGGTCCGCCAGCACTGGAAGGGCGTGGGGGTCACGCTGTTCATCAACTGGGCGGTAAAGCCCTTTTCGATGGCGGCACTGGGGGCGCTGTTCATCGGCTGGCTGTTCGCGCCGCTGCTGCCCGCCGGGGAAGGATCATCCTATATTGCGGGCCTGATCCTGCTGGCCGCCGCGCCCTGTACCGCGATGGTGTTCGTCTGGTCGAACCTGTGCGACGGCGAGCCGACCTATACGCTCAGCCAGGTTGCGTTGAACGACGTCATCATGGTGTTCCTGTTCGCGCCGCTGGTCGGCCTGCTGCTCGGCGTCGCCTCGGTGACGGTGCCGTGGGACACGCTCCTGATCTCGGTCGTGCTCTATATCATCGTCCCGGTGGTGGTAGCGCAGGTCGTGCGGCGCGTCGTGCTGGCCCAAGGGGGAGAGATCGCGCTTGATCGACTGCTTCGCCGCCTCGGTCCGGTGTCGTTGGTATCGCTGCTGGCGACGCTGGTGCTGCTGTTCGGCTTCCAGGGCGAGGCGATCATCGCGCAGCCGCTGGTGATCGGTTTGCTCGCAGTGCCAATCCTCATCCAGGTCTATCTCAATGCGGGCCTTGCCTATTGGCTGTCGCGGCGGTTCGGCGTCGCGTGGTGCGTGGCGGCTCCGGCGGCGTTGATCGGCGCATCGAACTTCTTCGAGCTGGCCGTCGCCGCCGCAATCTCGCTGTTTGGGTTGAACTCTGGCGCAGCGTTGGCGACGGTCGTCGGTGTGCTGGTCGAGGTGCCGGTCATGCTGTCGGTTGTCGCCATCGTGAAGCGGTCGCAAGGCTGGTATGAGCGAGGCATGCCCGCGGATATATGAGGGGCATGCTAGGCCTCGCGGGACGTCTGGCTGACGCCGCAGCGCCAACACATTAGCCGCGCCAAAGCCACCATTGCCACGCCTGCCAGCGATGCCGCCGGCAAACCCAACCCCGCCCCGATCACCCCGCCGCCCTAGCGCCGCGCCGATGGCGTTACCCAGGTTGAATGCGTCGATGTTCGTCACGGAGGCGAGGTTCGGCGCGTCCGACGCGGCGTCCATCACCCGCATCTGCGAGCGCAATCCGGCCCGCATGTCGCCGCCCCAGTCGGGGGAAGCGCCGGCCGTGCAAGACGCGCACACTACATCGCGATCGCACCCACGCCGGCGGTCCCGGCAAAGACGGTGCGCCAGCCGATCCCACGCGGAAGAACGCGCCATGGTTGAACGAGTTACCGAGGTACGAACCGCGCCGCCATGATCACCCTGATGACCGCAAGGGGGCGGAGGTGGGCATGAGAGCATTCCTGACTGGGAACCGCGAGCAAGATGGCCAAGACGTTCCCCGTCGGGTGGCATTTCGAGAAGCGCCATGGCGGTAAATTGTAATAGCCGTGCAAGTGGCCGCTACTCGTCCGATCCCTTCCACCACCGGAGCGTCATCCCTCGTATGCTCGCGACGAGCCAGTCGAGGAACTCCTGGTCGCGCGCCGGGTCGCCTGCGTCGACCCAGGTGAGATAGGCGTCCAGCAGGAAGCTCGACACGATCTGTGCCAACATGGCCGGATCGCCGGCCATGGCCACCGGTTCGCCCAGCACCGCGCGGATGCGGCAGATGGTGCGTTCAGCGAGGACCGCGTGCAGATGGTCGACATGGCGCCCGAAGCGCGGGTCATGGGGGGCCTGGCGCAGCAACACCCGCAAGGCCGCGCGCTTTTGCCGTGCCAGCGCCAGCGTATGGGGCAGGCGCTCACCCCAGTTTTCAACCGGCATGGCGTCGACCCCCAGCAGCGCTTCGACCATTTCGGCCAACACCGCATCGATCAGCCCGTCCTTCGACTTGAAATAGCGGTAGAGCACGACCTTGGCGACGCCCGCATGTTCGGCGATCGCGTCGATGGTGACGCTGCGCAAGCCGTGCACATCGAGCGCATCCGCAGCCTGTCCCAGCAGCATCGCCCGCCGGTTGATCCGGTGCTCGTCGATCATCTCAGCATAAGTACCGGCCATGATGCGGCAGATATTCATACACGGGACAGGAACAAGGTGTTACTATATGGTAACATCATCGGATCGGATGCTGAAAAAGGGGAAAGACGCCATGCGATTGCTCGGAACGGCCATAACCTTTTCGTTGATCGCCGCGACGGTCGTCGGCGCGGCAGATGCGCAGCCCCGGTTGCTGGACCGACTGCGTGAGATACGCGCGGCGCGCTCCGGCAAGACCGGCGCGGCGGGCGCGGTGTCGCAGACGATACGGGTCGGCGCGCTCGATCGCAGCTACCTGTTGCTCGACGCCCATCGCGGCGCGGCGCCGGTGCCGCTGGTGATCGTGCTGCACGGCGGCGGCGGCAGCCCGGAGACGATGATCCCGCGTTGGGCGGACAAGGCGCGCGCCGCCGGGCTGGTGATCGCTGCGCCCAAGGGGATCGGGCGCAGCGACAGGGTGGGCACCTGGAACGCCGGCGGCTGCTGCGGTGAGGCGGTGGCGAAGGGCGTTGACGATGTCGCCTTCGTCCGCGCGGTAATCGACGACGTGTCAAGGAAGGCGGCGATCGACCCGCGCCGCATCTACATCACGGGATTCTCGAACGGGGGAATGCTGACACATCGTGTCGCGATCGCGCTGGGCGACAGGATCGCGGCGGCGGCGGTGGTATCCGGCGCGATGTTCGGCAACGAAAGCGCCGCGCGCACGCCGGTGCCGATGTTGGTCATCCATGGCGAGCAGGACGCGGTCGTCGGCTTCACCGGTGGGATGAGCCGAACCGGCTTTGTCGCTAGGGCGCAGACGATCCCGTTCAAGCCGGTGCGCTATGCGGTCGATTTCTGGCGTGGTGCGAACGGCTGCACCAGGGCGCCGGTGGTGACACAGCAGAAGGGGTATACGACCGAGCGCAGCAGCGGTTGTCGCGATGATGCCGAAGTCGTTTTCTATGATCTGCCGCAGGGCGGGCATGACTGGCCCGGATCGACTGGCGGTCGGGCGCGGTTCGGCCGGTTTGGTGGCGGTGGGACAGCCGGTGGCGACTCCGGCCCAGCACCGATCGATGCGACCGATGTCATCTGGTCTTTCTTTCAGGCCCATACACGCTGAGTCCGCGCGGCTGCGGACGGTGCATGGTCATCGTCCCCCGTTTTGGCGGACACGCTGGGTTATCCCCTCATGCGCTGCCCGGCCTGTTGGGGGAGAGATCGCCGATAGCCGAATGCACGCGGTTTCGATTATAGTAGCCCTTGATATATCCACCCAGGGCTTGCCTGGCTTCAGCCTGCGTCGCCCACCGGCACTGGCCGCATATTGGGACCCATGGCCGGATTGGCAGATGAGACCGCGCACTGGTCGTTGCCGCTGGGTGGCCATCGTCAGCGCCGCCAGCCGCAGTTCCGTTCGCACATGGTCGTGCAGGGCCGGAACCGGCGGCCGGCCAGCGCGCGAATACGATGCGGACGCATCAGCCGCTCGACGAAGCCTCGCTCCCGTGCTGCTTGCCCGGCCAGCGACGCAGCATCGGGGGCACGATGCCCAACTCAGCCGCAATCTCGGTCTGCGGTTGGTCCTTGTCAAAAGCGCGAACATGGCTGATGTCCGAAGGCCGGGGGACCAGACGATGCTGGTCGCCGATCTCGCGCTCGACGATGGCGTCGCGAGTTGCAGCAAGGATGGCCAGTATCTGGACGTCGGCGTCGGTCAGCCGACGATCCGCATCGATGCGATGATGGTCGGCGGCGCGTCCTGACCACGCTCCCTTCCCAGCGATCGACCGCCCCCTTACCGAAAAAAGAGAATAAGCATGACCATGATCCACTCCGATCCCGGCACGTCGCTGGCGTCGGTCGACGCAGCGGCGCGGGATCGTCTCCAGCTTCTGGTGTTTAGCGCGACCTGGTGCGGCCCCTGCAAGGCGATGGCGCCCGCAGTCGAGGATATCGCGCAGGTCTATGCCGAGGACCTGGTCGTCGCCCGGATCGACATTGAGGCATCACCGGAGCTTGCTCAGGCGTTTGCAGTGCGTGGCGTGCCCACGCTGGTCACGCGCCGTGGCGACACGGTGATCGATCGCCATGTCGGCAGCCTTACCCGGACGCGGCTGGCGATGATGATCGACGATGCGCTGGAGCGGGGCAGGGTTGGGCAGTGAGCGGCGCGCCGACCTCTCTGGCGATGGCGACGCTGCGTCGCGCTTTGCAGGTGAAGGAGCCCGTCTCCGTTCCGGCCGGGACCGACGACACGACCCGCTTGGCCTGTTGGATGCTGACGGCGATCCAGCCATGGCCCGAGGCGGTGCGCGAGGTGATGGACGGACTGCTCGCCGCGCATCGCGAGGCGCAGGCGGACGGCGCCGTCTGGCGGCGCCTGCGCCGCGCCGCCGTCACGCTCGGCGATGACGCGGATGTCGAAGTTCAGGCTTACGGCCAGGTCGCGGAAGCGGCGGCCTGGCCGCTCGCCACGGCACAAGCCGGGCTTGTCGAGATGATGCAGGCCATCTGCCAATTGCGGGCACGGCAGGCCTCCACCGCGAGCGGCTGGACACCCGAGGACGAGCAGGCGGCGCATGCCATCCTCGGCAGGATCGCGGACGGGGACGGTATGACCCGGCCCGCGAGGAGATACCAGGGCTGTCATCGACGCGGCGGCTCTGTCGCCGAGCGGGCTTGCCCGGATAGCTGCGCTCGACCCCGCCACCTTACCGGCGACCGAGGGCACGCCACGCTACGGCGTTCCGGTGGCCGGCACGCGCAAATTCGTAGCCATCGGCCTGAACTATGCCGACCATGCGGCCGAATCCAATCTGCCGATCCCCGACGAGCCGGTCGTCTTCAACAAATGGGTCAGTTGCCTGCAGGGGCCTGACGACCCCGGCACCATTCCTCGCGGTTCGGCCAAGACCGATTGGGAGGTGGAACTGGGCGTGGTGATCGGTTCCCCCGCCTTTGAGGTAAGCGAGGAAGACGCGCTGTCGCATGTTGCCGGCTATTGCGTGGTCAACGACGTATCCGAACGCAGCTGGCAGCAGGAGCGCGGCGCGACCTGGGACAAGGGCAAGGGCTTTCCGACATTTGGGCCGGTCGGCCCCTGGCTGGTCACGCGGGACGAGATTTCCGACCGGCAGTCGCTGGCGATGTGGCTGGAGGTGAACGGGCGACGCGTGCAGGACGGACATACCGCGACCATGATCTTCTCGGTCGCGCAGATCGATCGCCGGTCCGCCTTCCCTCTATGCCGTATATGACGGCGAGATCGGTAAGACAGGATCCCTGACCCACTATTGCCGCATGATAAGCCACCGATTTTGCGCCGCCGTCGAACGCGTCTGCCAGCGATCTCCATGGTGAGGGCTATAATAGAAGGTTAGAAATAGCCGTGAGCTCGAGCGTGATGCTTTGGGGCTAGACGTAGTCAGATCCGGACGACCCATTGCCGACCGTCGATCGTCCCCTTGCGGTTTCCCGAAACCGGTTACGCATTCATCGGAGAACGGCGAACATCGATGCGGGCCACAGGATAGCCGCGGACAGGCTTGACTCTTAAATCTACATATGTTGCTGTGAGTCATGGCTCGTAACAGACAACCTTCGAAGCAAATGCGCCTCGTTCTGGCAATCCTTGCGGAGCAGCTGGGCGAATGGCGTCATGGCTATGATCTGATGAAGGCGACAGGGCTGCTGTCGGGCACATTATATCCTCTCCTGATGAGGATGACCGACAATGGGCTGGTCGAGGCGGAATGGCGCGAGCCTGCGCAGCAGGGGCGTCCGCCGCGCCATGTCTACCGATTGACCGCCGCGGGTTTCGCGCTGGCCATCGAGCTGACCCGTGAGAGCGCCCCTCTATCCGGCAAGGAGATGCTGGCATGACGATATTCCTGGCTCGGTTGCTCATGACGCTCGCATCGACGTGCATGGGTGATGACCGCCGCGACTGGTCGCTCGCGATGCAGGCGGAATATGAGGTTGCTGCAGCCGACGGGCAGGCGCTGTCCTTTGCATCCGGCTGCCTGGTTGCCGCCTGGCGAGAGCTGCTAGCGAGCCCACAGGGGCGCTTTACCCTGACCAACTACGTCGCGGCACTCGGGATCATGCTGCCGATGGCTGCGCTACAGATCGGATGCGCGGTTTTCGGCCTGCCTTATCTCTATCCCGGCGAGCATGGCCTGCCCGGCGCGATGTTGGTCGGCGGCTCGCACGAAGCATTGCTACGCAGCATCTATCTGGGCGCCGTTCCTACGCTGGCGCTGATCCAACTGATAACCGGGATCGGACATGTCCGGCTGGCGTGGCTGCTGGTGGAGCGCGATTGGCCCGGCGCGATACGGTGGGCTTTGTGGACGCTGGCCGGAGCGACCGCCCTCGTCATCTTCATGAGCGTGCTTTTCCTCGATGCCCAGCAAGCGTTGCTGCAAGCCGCGATTGTCGGCCTCGAGGTGGCCGCTATCGCGATCGGCATCACGCGACACGCCGAGATAGCGGCCGTACGTAACCCTACCGGCTGAACCCCTTCACTCGCACGATACCAAAGCCGACCTGCACATCCTCCGAGGACGTTCCTCGGGGCCGGCTGGCTCACGCCCAACCGAATCCGATTACTTCTCATCCCCGCGCCAGGACCTGGGCCTGGCCCATCAAGGAGAGGTTGCATGTTCTATCTGCCTGTACGCCCACTGGCCCTCCTCCTGTCCGCGACCATGAGCGTCGCTGCGCTTCATGGTGAAGCGATGGCACAGGCGACGGGAATTTCCCCGCAGGGTGTCCCAACGTCGCCGTTCCTCGGGCGCTGGGAACTCGATCTGACCCGGATGCCCGACAGCTACGGCCCACCGCCCAAGCGCGTCGTTTACGATTTTCAGGTCCTTGCGAGCGGCAAGTGGCGCACCACCATCGATATTACCGCGCCCAACGACAGCGTGCGCCACATGATGGTGGAGTATAGGCCCGACGGTACGTTCGCGCCCGGCGGGGGCGACACCAGCGAGGCAGACAGCGCCGCGATCATGGTCCCGACGCCGAACGTGCTCGTCATGAACCTGGCTAAGAACAAGAGGCTGGGGTCCGTGCGCGTCTACACGGTGTCGGCCGATGGCAAGGAGATGATCGAATCCGCTGCCGCGATCAACCCGCTGGGCAAGCCGTTCGTCCGCAACTTCCGCTATAAACGCCTGCCCTGACGGTCGGATCGGATCGGCTGCGGCCGGTCACCCCAAGGTAGAGGCAAGGAGCGCACCGCCCGCCCAACGGCCGCGCGCGGCCCGCCCAGTTCACCGCCCGCCCGCGTGCCGACCACGCCACGGTCGTGGCCGCCCATCGCCCGGAGAAGGTTATGAAAATGCCCCTTTTGTCGCTTCCTCTATTGCTGTCCGCGTGCGCAACGGCGGGCGCCGTTGCCACATCGCCTCCAGACCTGATCGTCGCCTATCGGGATCTTGCGCTGGATACGACTGCGGGACGCGCTGAACTCGTCCGTCGCACCGAACGGGCCGTACAATATTTCTGCGCGGCGTATGACCCTGAGGACGAAACCGCGATATTCGACGTACGGCTGGCGAGCACCCGGCTTTGTCCTGGTGCTGCGACCCACATGTTAAGGAGAAAAATGCCTGCCTCGGTCCGCAGAGCCTATCGCGCAGGCGTCGAAGCTATTCAGAACCTTCGGCGCCCTCCGAAGCAATGACCCCATTCTCCCTTCCATCGCCTTATTCACCATTGTCCTCATGGCCGCCGTCATCTTCTTGCCGTGATATACGCGTTCCTGGCCGTAGATTGAGCGAACTCACCGATCATCGCCGTCGTCGTTTTGATATTCATAGATCCGAGTCGCACCGTCTAGCCAGGCGGCGACCTCGGCGCGGAAGCTGCCATAGGCGGCATTGGCGGCGGTCAGATTGAGGGAGAAGCGTTTCTCCAGAGCGGGGTCTTCTTGCGTGAACAGCCACATGGTTCGACAGGTCACGCAACATCCCGCCGTCATCGACAAGGCAGGGTATCTCATGGCCGACGGGGCCGGTGCGGCAGAGCTTCATGATGTCTCCTCATGAGATTTTGCTTCGGCGGCCAGGATCCGACGATCGATCGCGTCGATGCTCGACACGCCGGTCAGGGTCATGGCGACGCGCATTTCCCGCTCGATCAGGTCGAGCAGATGGGCCACTCCCGCCTCGCCGGCGGCCGCCATGGCAAAAAGCCAGGCCCGCCCCAACAGGACGCCGCGAGCGCCCAGTGCGATCAGGCGGACGACATCCAGCCCCGAGCGCACCCCCGAATCCGCGAGTACGGTCAGCCGATCACCGACCGCATCGGCAATGGCGGGCAGCGCCTGAGCGGTCGACATCACGCCGTCAAGCTGGCGGCCGCCGTGATTGGATATGACGATCCCATCGGCCCCCATGGCCGCCGCCTCGCGCGCATCCTCTACATCGAGAATGCCCTTGATGATGAGCGGCCCGTCCCAGCATTCGCGAATCCAGCTGAGATCACGCCACTGGATCGACGGATCGAAATTGGCGCCTAGCCAGCCCATATAGTCGCTCATGCCACTGGCGCTGCCCAGAACGGGTTCCAGATTGCCCAGCCGGTGCGGACGCCCCTTCAGCCCCACGTCCCATGCCCAATGTGGTTTGCCGATCGCCTGCAGCGCGCGACGCAGCGGGCCGTAGCGGCCCGACATGCCCGAGCGAGTATCGCGATAGCGGATGCCGGGCGTCGGCATGTCGACGGTGAAGACCAGGGCCTCGGCTCCCGCTTCGCGCGCGGTGGCGATCAGGTCGCGCATGAAATCGCGATCGCGAATGACATAGAGCTGGAACCAGAGCGGTCCGTCGGCGGCCATGGATCGCACCTCACCTACCGAACAGATCGAGACGGTCGATACGGTGAAGGGTAAGCTGCGGCGATGAGCGGCGCGTGCTGCCTGGGTCTCGCCACGGCGGCGGAACATTCCGCCGATGCCGATCGGGCCGAGCATCACCGGCAGCGGCTGGTGTCTTCCGAACAGGGTGGTGCCGACGTCGAGATTCGCCACATCCTGCAACACGCGCTGGCGCAGGCGAATGCGCCGCAAATCTCCGACATTGGCGTTCAGCGTCAGTTCGTCGAACGCGCCGCCATCGGCATAATCGAACAGGAAGCGTGGCAGGCGACGACGCGCCGCATCGCGAAAATGGGCGGCGGAGACAATATGGTCCAGGCTACTCATGCCATCGTCCATCCGCCATCGATCGCACGCAGAATGACGGTGGTATAGGCGTTTTCATCGCTGGCGAGATACGAAGCTAGCATGGCGAACTCCTGCGCGGCCCCCGACCTGCCCATGCGCTGGCGTGCGATGACTGCGGGGCGCGCAGCGTGGGCATCGCCGGTGGCCGCCAGCCGCTCGTCGAGCCAAGGCGACTGGACCGTGCCGGGGCAGATCGCATTGCAGCGTATGCCATGATCCCTATAATCCATCGCGACGGACCGGGTGATGCCCCCAAGGCGGCTTTGGACGCGCAGTAGGCGAAGCGGTTGGGGACGCCGATCATCATACCCGCGACCGAGGCGATGTTGAGACCGAGCCGCCGCCATGGGCGATCGTCGCGGGACGCAGCGCGCGGACCATTTGCGCCGTGGCCCGAATGTCGAGATCGAACGACACGTCCAGCCCGGCGTCGGTAAAGGACAGGATGTCGCCGTCGTCGACATAGCCCGCGCGATTCACCAGGACATCGATTCTGCCCGCTCCTTTTCCAAAACGCGTGATGACGGTTCCCTCCAGCAAATCGATCACGACCGGCTCGCAACCCTCCAATTCGGTCGGGGCCTCGCGCTTGACGTCCAGCGCCAGCGCGCGGGCTTCGTCGCGCGCGAAGGTCAACGCGATGGCGCGGCCAATCCCCTGCGCGGCCCCGGTGACGACCGCAGTTTTTCGGACAAGTCGGGCCACACGCTTATTCCTCGTTCAGGACGTTGTGATCGGACTGGCGAAAAACCCGCACAGCTTCCGGCCAGTTTCGTCCATCGGCAAAGGGCGGCCGCTGCATCGCCCCATCTGCCGGTGCCATGCGATCAAGACGGGATTGCTGGCGCTTTCTGCCTCGATGCCGGCCGGATCGAATGCTTCGGTGACGTGCATCAGCATCACCAAACGATTGTCCGCGCGAAAGATTTCCAGATCCGCGATGCCGTGACGGCGTTGCATGTCCAGCACGGCCGGAGGCGTATGCCCGACCCGGTGGGCCTGTTCATAGGTGGCGATCGTTGCAGGATCGTCGGGCATGTCCGTGATCCTGACGATGCAGCGGGTAGGCGCGGGTGCGTCGGTATATCCCGTCATTGGACGGGCTTTACCGGCTGGATGCCGCTTCGCTCGATGACATGGCGGGCTTCCTGGGGCCATGCCGTGCCTTTGACCGCCATGTTGTCGCTGACGCGGTTGTTGAGATACGGGCTCCACTCGCCGTTCAGACGCCCCGAATTATACCAGTTGCCGGTCGCGACATTGTCGAGGGCGGTGCGCCGGGGCGCGATATGGGATTGGGAGTTCAGATTCAGCCAGACGCCGCCCACCCGGTCGACAACGTTGTTGCGCACGGTGACATAGCGCGACCCTTCGTCGAGATAGATGGCGATGCCGCCGCTGCCCTTAACATCCGACACATAGTTTTCGGCAATCAGCGCGCCGGGGTCGGCCGATAGGTGATAGATGGCGCCGCCATCCGGGAACCATTGTTTCACCCGCGAAACGCGGTTGCCGACGATGACGGAATCGCGCAGGGTCGTGGGCGTGTCATAGACCAGGTTGCCGGGCTGATCGTAATAGCCGCGTTGCTGACGCCAATATTCCGCGCTTCCGCCCGGATCGTTGGTCCCCCAGCCCCATCCGACATCGATCCCGTCATAGGGCGTGTCGGAGACATCGTTGTTCATGATCACCGTGCCCGACGCATAGGTCACCAGGATCGCCGACTGTTCCTTATAATCGTGCGATATGCTTCGTATCCGGTTGTTCCGGATGACGATGTCGCGCAGGCCCATTTCGGGCCGTGAGGGGTGATGCGCGTCGGGCCGGACTCCGCCGACCATGATGGCGCCGCCGGCAAGGTCGGTGAACTCGCTGCGCGTCACCTCGATGGCGGATGTGCCCAGCCCGATGCCGCTGTCGTTCGCGTCCGGATTGTTGCCGATGCCGAGCGCGATCTGGCCGAGCTGCGAAAAGCTGTCGTCGTCGAACACCACGCGCGTGGCTGCGGCGACCTGAATCGCGGAGGGTTGCTGGTTCCAGCGGTTGCGCATCCGCTCGAAGGCCCAGCATCCCCAACTGCAATCGCGGATCGGGTCGCCCGGATAGTCGGTCAACTCGCCCGTCAGATAGGAGCCGCTCTGCTGACTGGCATAGCCTTGCGGCCCCGAGGGCTGAAGCCAGCTGGTATGGCGAAAGCTTAGGTGTCGGAATTGCAGATCGCGGACCGGCTGGTCATAGCTGCCGCTGATCGAGACGAGCCGTTCGAGGCGCGGCAGGACGACGTCAATCCGCGCCATATCCTGGCCGGGCCGAGGCTTATAGTAAAGCATTCCCGCCTTGGCATCGGCATACCATTGGCCCGGCTCTCGCAGGAAATCGAGCGAATTGACCAGGAACATGCGCGCGACCTCGGCCGAGACGGGGCTTGCAAAGGTATCGTAGCCGACGAGATTGTTGCGCCATCCGGGTTGCTGCATCACGATGCGATTGCCCTCGACATGATCCACCATGGCGTGCCGATGGGTAAACCAGCTCATCCCCTCCACCTCGATCCGGTTCTGATCGGGAAGGGCGGCAAGCGCGCTCCAGGCCGGATTCTTGATCTCCAGGCCCCAGCTGTGGAACGACACCGCCGCACGGGGGATTTCGATTGCGGCACGGCGCGCCAATTGGCCGTTGACGGTCAACTGGCGCGGATCGGTCGCTTGGGGGATGCGGGCGCTCCAGATATCACGGTTCCTGTCGGCCAGTTGCCAGCCGGTGACGGGCACGCCGCCGGAAAGAATTGGGCGCGCCCCGTCGGTGCCCTGCCAGCGGACGGTAAAGCCGTTCTGCCCGCCGTCCGCTGCGGTGAAGCGCAGCGGTGCTGCAAGTCGATAGGTGCCGCTGGCCACGATGACCGTCACGTCATGGTCGCGGTTCGAGCGACGCACCGCTTCCTGCGCGCGGCCGAAGCTCGCAAAGGGATGCGCTGCTGATCCGTCGCCGTCGTCCGACCCGTTTGGCGAAAGGTGGAGGACGATGGGTATGGGGGCCGGCCGGTTCGGGATCACGATCTTGAAGTGATGATCGGGATCGCGGACCGGGGCCGCGACGACAGGCAGGTTGGACCGCGGCGGAAGTTGCGCGAGCGCCGGCGTGGTGATCGGCGTGAACGTCGCCAGCAGCAGCATGGCTTTGCGCGTGCGCATCGCTTATCCCCTCCAGATCGTGATGTGGTTGTGCGCCCATGTCGGGCGCCTCTCACTGGCATGGCGCCGCGGCGCGGCCGGGTTGGCGGCCTCGGACGTTTCGACCAGCGGGGCCAGCGCCGGTCCCGAAGAGGCGTCTATTATCGCCGGGCCTATGGCGCGCGGATCAGGGCAAAGAATGCCGTCGAGATACGCGGCGCCGGCCCGAACCGGACGCCGCGTCCCATGCCGGGGCCGAGCGACGGCCGGCGGGCAGTTCAGGCCATGCCGAGAAGGCGTTGCAGCGCCTGCTGGAAGTGAGCGGTCAGCGCCGCTTCCGCAGTATCCGCGTCGCGTCGCGCACAGGCGTTGAGAACGTCCAGATGCTCTCGCAAGGTCCGCAGCGCCAACGGTGCGGTGACCAGCCAGTCCAGCCGCACCAGCGTCACGTAATTCTTGAGCCGCCGTGCGGTAGTCTCGATCAGGGGATTGCGAAGCGCACCCAACAAGGCGCCGTGGAACCGGTCTTCCAATGCGCCCAGCGTCTCGCTCTGGCGGATGCCCAGCCCCTCGGCCTCGATCTCGCTCATCAAGCGGCGATGGTCGTCGATCAACGCCTCGATGATCTGCGCATCGCCGGTTTCGGCAAAGGTCCGCGCACCGGCGCGCTCGATCAGCGAGCGAAACTGATAGGTCGCACGCGACAGTTCCAGATCCGCCTTGACGAAGCGGATGCAGGACCGGGCATGGATCGTTACCAGCCCTTCGGTCTCCAGTTTCAAAAGCGCGTCGCGCAATGGCTGAGCGGTCAGGTTCAGCTTTGCCGCCAGTTCGGACTGTGACAATTCCGCACCGGCAGGAATGGTCCGGTCGAACAACCCCTGGAGGATGGCGCGGTACGCCTTGTCCGCGAGCGGCATTTCCTGGCCGGGTCGCTTTGCGGCCGGGGCCGGGACCTTGGGCGATCGGGAAGGGGTGCGTGGCATGGATCGACAAGTACCGCCTGCAATCGTGATGAATCAACCGGCGAAGCGGATTGGCAGCTTGGGCAGTCATCGAACCGACCGGATCGGCAGCACCAGGAACGCGCCCGCAAGAACGAAGAGGCCAGCCGTCACGAATAGCGCGGCATAGTTGTTGCCGGTCGCGGTCAGGAGCATCGCCGCGATGACCGGGCTGATGATCTGCGGCACGTTGACCGCCGTGGTCAGGATGCCCAGATCCTTCCCGGTGGCATCGTCGCCCTCGCCCCGATCGGGCAGCACCTGCGTCATCAGGGCCAGATCGACCTACATGAAGGTGCCGTAACCGATCCCGATCAGGACGGCATAGACCATCATGCCGCCTAGCGACGGGGCGACCAGCGGGGCGGCCACGGCCGCCGCCATGACGAGCCCGGCCGCGAATACCAGCGGCTTGCGACGGCGCATCCTGTCCGACAGCCATCCCGCGCCCAGCCCCGAAATGACCAAGGCGACAAAGGTGACCGACGACAGCCGGGCGATCGTCGCATTGGCGTGATCCTGATCGAAACCGATATGATCCTGAAGGATATAAAGGAGGTACGTCAGGATCGCCTGATAGCCCATGTAGATCGTGAAGCGTCCGGCAAAGGCCCAGGCGAAATCGGGATGCCGGCGCGGGCTGACCCAGAAACCGCTCACGAAGGCGCCGAGACGAAACGGGGCGGGACGGGGGCCGTCCACTGGCTGCTCGGGGTTGATGACCACGAAAAGCAGGCAGACGACAAGGATCGCCAGCCCGAGGACGAAATAGGCAAAATTCAACTGTGCGGCGAACAAGCCGCCGAAGATCGTGCCCGCCGACACACCGGCGGTCATCGCCGCGCCGACCACGCCCGAGGCAACACCACGTTCGGCTGGCACGAAACGATCCGCCACAATGGCCGTGACCGCAGGCTGCATCGAATTGAGGCAGACCGTCGCCACCAGCCACAATAGCGTCACCGCGACCAATCCGCTGACCAGCGGCACCAGCATCAGCGCACCGCCGCCGATTCCTGCGCCGACCACGATCCATGGCGTGCGCCGCCCGAAACGCGTGCGCGTGCGATCGGACAAAGCGCCCGAGATCGGCGTGGCCAGCGTGCTGAAGACGGAAGTGATGGCGTAGATCACCCCCAGCGTCGTGGTCTTGTTAGCAGGATCCATATTTTGGATCTGGTTGGGCAGCAGAACACCGAGGATGGCCGAATATAGGGTCAGCAACACGAAGAAGAGCAGGCCAAGCGAGACGAGAAGCCGCCGTTTCGTGCTGTTTGACAAGGATGTCGCGCCCGATATGTCCACGGCCGGTATCGTCATGCCACCGACACTGACGCGGGGGCGGCTGCTATGCCGGTCTCTAGCGAAGGGCGGGCATGATGTTGGCGTGCTGCCTGGCTGAGCTTCAGTCCGTGGCCGGGCATGTCATGTGCCCGGATCAGGCCATTGTCGATTTTGAACGGCTGTTCGACCAGATGGTCGAAATTCTGGAAGCTGTATTCGAGCCACCGCACGCCGGGCAGCGCGGCAGCCATGTTCAGTCCGATTTCCAGGAAGCTGTTGCCCAACGTGACCTCGACATTCGCCTCATTGGCAAGCCAACCCGCGCGCATCACATCGCTCACCTGGCCATGGACGTTCAACATGTCGCAGGCTCGCGCCTCCAGAAGCCGGCGCTTGCCGGTCAAGTCGAGATATTCCCCCGCATTGACGCGTGTCAGGCCGAGTTGCCGGATCATGCGCAGCCCGTCGAAATCCTCCCGCGGGATGGGATCCTCCATCCAGTAGATCGAATGCCCCTCACGCTTGAACAGCTTCAGCGCATCGATCGTCTCCTGCGCGCTCCACGCCTCATTGGAATCAATCATGACGGGGCGGGCGCCTCCCGTCACCTGGCGAAGCAGGTTCAGCCGGTGAAGGTCGCGGCCGATATCCGGATGGCCGACCTTGATCTTGAAACCCCGAAATCCGCGCTCGGCAGCGCGTCCGAACAGTTCGGCGAAGTCATGGTCCGACAGGTGATAGTCCAGGCCACTGGCATAAACGCCGACTTCCGGACGCTCGGCGCCCAGCATCTTCCACAGCGGCAGGTCCATCTGCTGTGCGAATAGATCCCAGGTCGCATGCTGCAGCGCTTCCTCGAAGGGCAGCGACATGCGGCGAACGTTGCCGCCCCGCACCCGATTGACCCTCAGCGCCAGCGCTGCCGGTTCGCGCCCCTCCAAGGCGGGCCAGGCTTCGCTGGCGAATATCCGGGTAACTTCGTCCTGGTCGGGCATCGGCGTGAACAGCGTCTGGCAAAAGCCCAGGCCCGACCGGCCGGAGCCATCGACAAGCTCGATCGCTGCGACATGCGTCGCGTCGGAGCGAACCTGCGAGTCCCCGATCACACGGTCGCGAGCGAACGCAAAGCGAGTGATGCGGAAACCGTCGATCGCATTCGCAGTCATTCCTGCTCCTAAACTAAAATATCAATATCCGACTTATGGTCTCGCAAAATGGGCTTTGGTGCAACCGAATAAAGCCGATTTGGCGCGCAGGCCAAATATTTTCCGACCTTATCTCCCGCACTTGCGAATCCAAGCCAGCTGACCGTATCGTAGATGAGATAAACTGATATATCAGGAGATGGATATGCGCACGGGGATTTTGGCTACGGCCGGTATCTGGTCGCTGGGCTTCATATTGGCGGGGGCACAGGCGCAGGAGGGGGCCTCGGTCCCCGCTGACGCCCGACCTCACCCGTCCCAGGAACAAGCAGTCGCGCCTGCCGCCGATCAGGAGGGTGGCGAACGGGCAGGCGGAACGCAGGCCGATATGTCGGCCGAGATCGTCGTCACGGGACTGCGCGCCAGCCAGCAGGCCGCCATCGACCTGAAACGCAATGCGGTCAACGTGATCGATTCGATCACGACGCAGGATATCGGGCGCCTGCCCGAGCAGAATGTCGCGGAGTCGCTACAGCGAATTCCCGGTCTCGCTATCAGCCGCAACGGCGGCGATGGACAGTTCATCTCGGTGCGCGGCCTGGGTCCACAATTCAACGTGGTGACACTGAACGGGCGCACGCTGGCAACCGACAATGTCGGCCGGGAATTCAGCTTTGACATTCTGCCGTCCGAACTGATCGGCGGGGCCGACGTATACAAGAGCCCGCTGGCCAGCTTGAACGGCGCCAGTATCGGCGCGACCGTGAACATTCGAACGCTGCGACCGCTGGAGCAGAAGGCGCTGGTCCTGGCAGGTTCGTTCGACATGCAGTACGACGAACTGCCCGGTAAATGGAACCCGCGCGCGGCGGGCGTCTTCAGCTGGCACAATGCCGACAACACGCTGGGCGTATCGCTGGTCGCCAGCTATCAAAAGCGGGACGTTCGCGTCGATACGTTCGAGATCGGTGCCGGATGGGTACGTCACAGCAGTGACGACAGCTATTATCGGGGCCGGGTGGCGCCGGAGGTGGGCGCGTTCAGCAACGTCATCATGCCCTCCAACCTGTCGCCGGGCTATAATCTGTCGAGCCGCGAGCGTATCGGCGTCAGTGGCACGGTCCAGGCCAAGCCGACCCCGGAACTGACCTTCACCTCCGACATCTTCCTGTCCAAGCTGGATCAGGTCGATCGCAATATCGGCTTCACCTTCGACTTTTCGGGCGGCACATTGGCCGAGCAGGTCGTCGGTGCGGACAATCGGGCCGTGTACCAGCGCTACACCAACGGCTTTGTCGATCAGGTCGGTTTCCGCCAGCGGCGGGATGCCCTGACCTTCCTATTCGGTCAGAATGTCACGTGGGAACGCGACGGCGTGAAGCTGTTTGCCGATCTGTCTGCTTCGCGCGCCACGCGGAAAGGGAATGACGACACGTATTTCACCACGGCACGCCGAACGGGCATGACAACCGAATGGGACGCCCGGACGGGCAGCCCCATCTTCGACTTTCGCGCCAGCAACCCGACCTATGCCAACGCACCGACCGACTTCGACCATCTGGGCGCGCATTTCATGTCGGTCGGCGGCACCAACACGACCGACAAGACGCTGGAGGCGCGCGCTGGCGGCGAGTGGGAAAGCGACAACGGAACGAAATTGTCCTTCGGCCTGGCCCGTCAAAATCGGGACAAGATCGGCGTCAACGTCAGCCAGCCTGTCGCATCGCAATGCGGGTTCTGCGGCGGCACGATCTTTGCCCCGCTACCCTCTTCGCTGTTTACGCTGACGGCGGACAATTGGTTTCCGGGATATGGCGGCAACACGACCCGCCAATGGGTCCAGTATGACGAACGCGCGCTGACCCAGGCGCTGACCGAATATACCGCGGCGCGCAACGATCCCAATTTCGTAGGCTATCGAGCGCCGGTCTACAGCCCATCGCAGAGTTCGGCGGTCAGAGAGCGCGTCTGGACCGGGTATCTCATGCTCGACGTCAAGACCGAGCTTGGCACGTTGCCGCTGGCGCTCAATGCGGGCGTGCGGGTGGAGGACACCAGCTTCACCTCCGACGGGGCCGCGCAGACCATCATCAGCGCGCGTCCCAATGGCCAGGGCCAAAACCTGATCGTCCTTTCGGGTGTCGTTCCGGTCGGATTCCGCGGCCATTATACCGACATCCTGCCATCGATGAACGCACGGCTGGACCTGACCGACACGCTGGTCATCCGCGGCGCGGCATCGCGGGTCATGAGCCGTCCCACACTGACCGATCTTTCCCCCGCCCAGAGCATCCTGTCCAATCCGGGGAACGAGCAGATTTCCCGCGGCAATCCTGATTTGAAACCGTTCCGCGCGTCGCAGGCCGAGCTTTCGGTGGAATGGTATTTCGACCGCTTCTCGCTGTTGTCGGCGGCCGCATTCTACAAGAACATCGACAGTTTCGTCGCGCGCAGCACGACCCCGCAGATCGTCGATCAAGTCCGGTTTCAGGTGACGACCCCGACCAATGGCGAAGGCGCGACCGTGAAGGGGCTGGAGCTTAGCTATCGCCAGGCATTCCGTAACCTGCCCGGCGCGCTGAACGGCTTGGGCGTGCAGGCAAGCTATACCTTCGTCGATAGCAGCGCGCGCTATTCGAACCAGGTCGCGGGGACGAGCTATGGGCTGGAGGGGCTGTCGAAGCATTCCTACAGTGTCGTCGGCTTCTATGAGAAATTCGGGGTTCAGGCGCGGGCCGCCTATACCTGGCGCGGTCGCTATCTGGCCCAGGCCAATGGGCGCAACGGCCTGCCACTCTATTCCAACGACTATGGCCAGTTGGACGCCAGCATCAGCTATGATCTGACGTCCAATCTGACCTTGATGGCGAACGCGCTGAATCTGAACAACGCCAAGGAATTCACTTATTCCGACGTGATGGAGCAGACATTCCGATACGGTTTGACGGGCCGGCGCTACCTGTTCGGCGTCAGGGCACGTTTCTGAGGCGCGACAGGCCCCCGACCAGACGGCGGTCGGGGGCAAGTTTCAAGACAAGATCGGCGCGCATCGGCATTTCGTCGAGGATGTGGCGCGTCAACCGTTCATAATGGCTGACGAAGCGTGCGACCTCGGCATCCTCCATCACGCCGGCCCCCGAGGCGCCTGTCGCGCGCAGGGCATGTTCCTGCTGCAGGCGCCAGCCCAACACCGTATCCCAGCCGGGTGCGGCGAGCATCACGAGGCGGTCGACTAACCCGAATAACGGCGGATAGACCTCTCGCAGCGCCGCGTTCCAGCTGCGGCGCCATGTTGCGTCGCTGTCTTCCTTGCGTTCCAGGTCGTTGATCGGGACGTCGAGATCCTCGTCCGCAACGGGCAAGGCACCGATGCACCACCCCTCGAACAGGATCAGCTGCGCCGACGACATGATCGGCCATCGTTCGTGGGGCGATCGATCATCCCGCGCCTTGTCGAAACGGGGAAGCGCCGCGGACTTGCCATCCCGCAACGCTTTCAGTGTGGCGATGCCCAGGGGGACGTCATGCGTACCCGGCACGCCGCGCGTCGCGAAAAGCGGGTGGACCTTGCAGGCCAGCCGTTCGCGCTCGCGTTTCGTCAGATACAGATCGTCGAGCGATATCACTGCCGTGCCCGGGATATGGGCGGCGATCGCAGCCGACAGAGTGGATTTGCCGCTTCCCTGCGATCCGCACAGCCCGATGACGAGCGGCCTATCGCGCCGCTCGCTCATGGCGCTCGCAACGAAGTTCAGCAGCGCCGTTTCAGGCGACACGATTGGGTGCCTGGCCGTTATCGAAGAACGCATCGAGATTGGCCGCCACCTGCATCCCCATCGCCGTGCGGGTCTCGATCGTGGCGCTGCCCAAATGCGGCAGCAGCACCGAGCGGGGATGGGCGAGCAAGCGGGGGTTGATCATCGGCTCCTGCGCATACACGTCCAGCGCCACGGCGCCGATCGCGCCGCGTTCCAGGCCATCGGCAACCGCCTCTTCGTCCAGGATCGTGCCACGGGCGGTGTTCACCAGGATCATGCCGGGTTTGAGATGACGGATCAGGGCCGCGTCGATCAGGTGACGCGTATCGGTGCCGCCCGGCACGTGCAATGACAGGACGTCTGCCCTTGCGGCCAATGCCTCCAGCGTTGGTACGCGCTCTGCCATCAATGCGATTGCGAGGGCGGTGGACGGAGCGCTGCGGTTGAAGAAGGCGATATTCATTCCGAAAGCCCGCGCCTTGGCGGCCGTGCTCTGCGCAATCCGGCCAAACCCCACGAGGCCGAGGGTCTTGCCGGCCAGCCCTTGTCCAACCAGATGCGTCGGCCGCCACCCGGTCCACGCGCCCCGACGCAACTCGCGCTCCCCTTCGCTGGCCCGGCGCGCGGCCATCAGCATCAGAAGGATCGCGATTTCGGCGGTCGCTTCGGTCAGAGCGTCCGGGGTGTTTGTCACGGTCAAGCCCGCAGACCGCGCTGCGTTGAGGTCGATATGATCGAGGCCGGCGCCAAAATTCGCCAGAATGCGAACGCGTCGTTCCGGATTGGCGATCAATGCGGCATCGATCCGATCGGTGATCGTCGGCACCAGTGCGTCATAGCGGCAGAGCGCCTCGATCAGTTCCGACCGAGCCAATGGGCGATCGTCCAGATTGAGCGTGACGTCATAATGACGCGCAAGATGCGCCTCGACCGCTTCAGGCAATCGGCGCGTGACCAGCACGGTCGGACGGTTCATCAATGGCTCCCTATGGAAGATGAGGGCGGGTCGGGGCGCAGCAGGCTCTTGTCGCGTAGCTGTGCCCCGAAATCGACTGGAATGGGATGGTCTATCCAGCCGACGCTCTGACCGACCTGATGGGGGTCACGAAAGCCTGCGACGACATGGGATATGGCGGGATAGCCAAGCGGAAATTGCAAGGCTGCGACGGCGAGCGGAACATCATGGCGGGCGGCTACCGCCTCCATCTGCGAAACCCCGCGGATGGTCGCCGCGCGTCCTTCGCCCGATATCGTGCACAGAAGCAGATCGACATGCGCCAAGCCAAGCTTGTGAAGGCTGGCCTCGTGCGAACGGAGAATGCCATCGCCGCGATAATCATAAATAGGACGAAACGACATCGGAGAGAGGAAGTCGTTGCTTCGCCGGTATTCATCTGCCCCACGGGTCACTTCGACCGGCCGACCTTGGTGGATAGGATGAAACCGTGTCGCCGGCGCAAGACATCGCGCAAGCGACGCTCGCTGAGCGCGCGGCCATAATGTGGCACGGTACATCAATGGGTTGTCCCGAGTTCCCGTCTCCGCCTGACGGTCGCGCAAACGAGACCCCCGTCCAGACGTTTCCAAAAATTTGCCCAACGGACCGCATCTGCAGGAGGGCCTGGACGAGCGGCCGACAGGAGAGAGTATCGTCATACAGTGACTATCAGAAAGTATGACTGATATCTCAAACGAAAATGACGTAGTGCGTCGAGAATTGCAGGCCGATTGGGGGGCGTCGCCCAAGCAGCCTGTGACCCGCTGAACCGGGGGTATCCGCCGGCCCCCCGACGATCACAGCGGCGCTACGGATCGCCATGAAGGGCCGTGATCGCTACCCGAAGGTGAACCCTAAGCCTGCCAGCCGCCGCCCAAGGCGAGGAAAAGCTGTACCTGATCCGCTGCCAGGCGGCTGTCTGCAGCGGCCAATGTCTGTTCGGCATTGATCAGCGTGCGCTGTGCATCGAGGACGGGCAGGAAGCCCGTGCGCCCGGCCCTGAACAGCCGCTCCGCATCGCTCGCTGCGCGGGCGGACTGGTCGCGGGCAGCGTTCAGCGCCGTGCGGCGATCAAGGTCACGTGCGTACAGGGTGAGCGCGGTTTCGGTCTCGCGCAAGGCGCCGAGCACCGTCCCATCGAATTTCGCATAGGCGGCATCGGCGTCCGCTTGAGCGCTGGCAATGCGCGCACGCACGCGCTCGCGGTTGGGGAATTCCCAGCGGATCAGCGGACCCAGCGAAAATTTATAGGTGTCGCTGCTCAACGCACTGCGCAGCAGGCCCGCCGATCCTGCCGACGCCCCAAGGACGATGCGTGGATAGAGTTCCGCCTCCGCGACCCCGATCCTGGCCGTAGCCGCGTGCAGTTCCAGCTCGGCGCGGCGCACATCCGGACGTCGCCGCAGCAGGGCGGCGCCGTCACCGATCGGAATCGCCCGGTCGAGATGGGGCTCATGCGTACAGGCCGCGACCGTACGATCGAATTCGGCAGGCGGGCGCCCGGTCAGCGTCGCCAGACGGAATAGCGCGATCTGCCTGGCACCGCGCAAGCTCGGCAACGTGGCGCGGACCTGTTCCTCCTGCGCCCGCGACCTGGTCGCGTCCAGCGAGATGCCCCGTCCGGCGTGGATCAGCCGCTGCGTCAGGGTGGTCGTGCGCGATTGCAACGCCACCGCCTGCTGCGCGACGTCGATCTCCCGGCCAGCCGCGCAGGCATCCAGATAGGCGCGGGTCGTATCCGCCACCACGGTGGCGCGGGTCGCGTCATAGGCCGCCTGGGTCGCCGCGACGTCCGCCCCGGCCGCTTCGACGGCGCGCCTGACCTGCCCCGCAAGGTCGACCTGGTAGGAAATGCCCGCCCCCACCGAATAGACCAAGGCGGAGGGGAGGGGGGCGCCGGGCCGCAATTGCTCCTCTGCCGATGGCTGGGCATAGCCGGGCGCGGCCTCGATCTGTGTCGCTGGCTTGCGGGCTTCCTCGGCAAGACCAAGCGCGGCATTCGCTCGTGCGATGTTGGCACTGGCGATGCGCAGATCGGTATTATGCGCGAGTGCGTCCTCGACCAGTCGGTCGAGAACCGGATCGCTGTATAGCTTCCACCAGTGGTCCGGCAGCGGGGTGGGCGTGAACGCAGCGCCGGTGCCGCTGACAAAGGCACCCGTCGCACTGGGACGTTCCGCGATGGCTGTGGCGGGCCTATGATAATTGGGACCCGCCACGGTGCAGCCCGCGAGCAGTGTCGCCATGATGGAAGGGACAAGCCGGTAGAGCGTCATGCCCGTGCTCCCGGCATATGGGTCGGCTTCGCTGGCGGCAGCACCTCGACGGTCGCCGTGCGGCCGACCACCAACTCGGTCCCGGCGGGCAGCCGATCGATGGCGACGCGGACGGGGATGCGCTGCGCCAGCCGCACCCAACTGAAGGTCGGATTCACATTGGCCAGCAGGTTTGCGCCGGAATTGCGATCGCGGTCCTCGATGCCGCCAGCGATGCTTTGGACATGCCCTGCAATCATGCTCGCATCGCCCATCAGGCGCACCTGCACCGGATCGCCGACATGGATACGGGCCAGCTTCGTTTCCTCGAAATAGCCGATGATATGGAGCGAGCTTCTGTCGATGATCGCAAATTCCGGATGGCCAGCGGTGGCGTAGTCGCCGGGGCGCAAGTCCAGGTTGGTCACTGTCCCCGCCACGCTCGCGCGAACCACCGTCCGGGCGAGGTTGAGGCGGGCGGTGTCCAGGGCCGTCCGTGCTTGCGCCAGAGACGCGTCGAGTTGGGCGACTTTGGACAGGCTCTGTTCCCGAACTTCTCCGGCAACGAGATCGCCCAACGACTGGTTGCGCCTTGCCTCGCGCCGAGCCTGGGCGAGCTGTACCTGCTGGGCCGCGACGGCCGCCTGCGCCTGCGCCACGGCCAGCTGGTACCGTGGCCGGTCGACTTCGAACAGCGGCGCGCCGCTGGCCACCTGCTGATTGTCGCGAACAAGGACCCTGGTGATCAACCCGGACACGTCGGGTGCCACCTGGACCACATCGGCCCGGACGCGCCCGTCGCGGGTCCATGGATCCTCCTCGTAATGAGCCCACAGGCGTTGCCCCGCGAGACCGGCAAGGACCACGACCATCAGCGTCACGGCGACGCGCAGAAATGCAGTCTTGTTCATTTTTCTAACCGAAAAGGGCAGCGACATTGCCGCCGTTGAGGAGCGAGGCGAAGCCAGCCCAAAAGAGAACGATAAGCGCCACGTCGAACAGGCCGCGATGCCAGACAAAGCGATAGAGGCGCAGGCGTCCGAGCAGCCAGCCGACGGCCTCCGCGGCAACGAACGCCAGAATGGCGGCGATCAGCAGCGGGTGGACGTAAACCCCGGCCAGATCGACTTCCCCCATCACGCCGCCTCCCTCTGCGTTTCCCAGCCGGGCGCGTGCGGAAAGAAGTTTCGCCGCAGCCCGGTCAGCGCGATGAGCTCGTTCGATCGGGTTTCCGAGATGGGCAGGTCGATCGCGGACGCGATGGCCGCATCGATCCGTACAAGCAGCGTGGGGGCCGGCACCGCTGCCGCTTCGACGGCGCAGGTGCGGAAATATGCTGCGATGTCCGATCGCAATGCCGCGATCTCCGGGGTGTCGCCGACCCGTTCGGGTGCGAGCTGTGCCACATTCATGCCTACCCGCAATTCGCGCAACGCCGCCATCCCGACATCCCGATCCGCCCGGTCGATATCGCCCACGCGCGCGGCGAGCAGTCCCACCCGGTCGAACATCCGGCTCCTCCACGTCGCGATCGCAAGGCTGGATGGGCGGGACGCGAGATCGGCGAGTTCGCGCCAGCCCGCGCGACGCAGCCGACGAATGCCGGTTCCGGCGCCGAGACTGCGAAAGAGCCGGGTTGCGAGGATCGCGGCCGCGACCCCGATGAGCTGGGCGATGCCGCCATTGAAGAAACCTACCGCGTCGGCGGAGAAGGTGTTGGTCAACGCAAGGCCGCCCGCCAGACCGAGGATCATCGGCATCATCCGGCCATACCAATGGGGCAACGCAAGCAGCGCGCCGGAAATCAGCAGCGCCGGTGCCAGCACCAGCGCCAACATTTCGAAGCTGTGCACCAGCGGAAGAAGCGCGAAGAGGTAAAGCGCCGTCAGCGGCAGCGACACGGCGGTCCAGATCAGGAATCCTCGTTGGGCAGGAACCGGATCGTCCATCGTCGCAAAGAAACAGCATACGACCGCAGCGATCATTGCCGCGACCGCCCCTTCGGGCCAGGAGGTGACGATCCAGAAGGCGCAGCAGCCCAGGATCGCGATCGCCGTCGCGACGGCGGATAACAGCGCCAGGGCATAGTCTCGGTGAAGCGGCCGCCGCTGCCGCTCGCGCAGCAGGGAGCGGACATGCTCCGGTATCGGCGCGTCGGGCGCCGTCACCTGCGCGGCAACATGCCGGGTCGTGTCCAACGCCGTGACCAACTCACCGAGGCGGTCGAGCAGATTGACGATCAGCAGGTCTGCCCAAGTCCGCATGGGTTGGTCGGCGGACAGCGCCGCGCAGCGCGCGGCGAGGGCAGCCGGCGTGGCACTGTCCGGCGCACGGGACCAGCGGCGGACATCGTCAACAAGCGCAGCCACGGGGGCAGGGATGGCGTCGATTGCCGCAACGCTGCGGATCCGGTCCTCGACGGCGGACACGAGGGGAATAAGCAGTACGAACCGGTCCTGCAGTGCCGCGAGCACGGCTTTGGTCGGCCGCTGCGTCGCGGTATCGAACGGCACATGCGTGGCCATCACATGCAGTTCCGTGACGTCCGCCGCGAGGCGGCGTCGCTTGGCATCGGTACGTGCCAGCTTCTGGGGGGCGAGCGAGTCGGCGATCCAGCTTTCCGCCTCGTCGAGTACAGCCTGAAGCCGCGTCCGCAGCAATGTCGTGACGCTGCGCGGCCAGAAGACGGCGTGGATGACGGCCGCGCAAGTGACGCCGATGCCGATCTCCTGTGCGCGGAGCACGGCGACCTGGAAAATCGCCTCCGGGTGGGTGACGCTCGGAAAGCCGACGATCGCCGCGGTATAGCCGGCAAGCATGAAGAGGTAGGAACGGGGCGTTCGGTCGAGCAGCGAGACGAACTGGCAACCCGCAACCCAGAGCGCGAGCGCCAGCGACAGCAATACCGGCGCGTTGACCAGCAACGGTACGAGCACCACGGTGGCGCTCGCCCCGACGATCGTGCCGATCAGGCGGAACACCGCCTTGGAGCGCACCGCACCGCTCAGCGGCTGGCTGGTGATGTATACGGTGGCCATCGCCCAGAATGGCCGATCCAGCCCGAGCCGGAACGACACGACCAGCGCCAGCATCGCCGCCGCGAAGCAATTGACGGAAAACGCCGCCTCCCGCACCCCGATGCGCATATGCTCAATCCGTCTCGGAGGAGCCGATCGCCTGGCCAAGCCGCTCCAGCACGCCGATCGCGATGGCCAGATCACCGGCCGGGACACCGGCAAAGAGCGCAGCCCGGATTTCCGTGGAGCGGACCTCCGCCTGTGCGGCGAGCGCGCGGCCGGCTGATGTAAGGTGGATCGTCTTGGCGCGCTTGTCGGTCGCATCGGCGCGCCGCTCGGCCAGTCCTGCCCGTTCGATTTGGTCGACGAGCGGTACGACCGATGGACCTTCCACGCCAAGCTGCTCCGCCAACATGCCCTGGCGCACGCCGTCCTCCATGCGACCGAGCAACATCACCGCGAGGGCGGACGAGTGCGAAAGTGACAGCTCCGCCAACGCTCGATCGAGATGCCGCCGGTAGCTGCGCGCCAGCGGGATGAGCGCCGTCGCCAAGCGGCGTTCGAGCTGGCTTCGAGAATCAGACATATAAGAAGATAGATAGCTATCTATCTAGATCGAAGCAAATTGTCTTTTAACCGGGCGCTCCATGCACGCCTCGCTTGCAGCGCTGATGCCGCATAGCGCGGCCACCCAATGAGGCCGTCTTGCATCAGCTTTTCTGCCATCTATCGCCTCGTGAGGCGATGCCCCCACAGCGCGGTGGCCGCAAAGCACAGCAGGCTGCTCATATGCAAAAAATAGTGAGGGGCGCCGCCGGTGCCTGACAGCATCAGCAACGCCATGTCTCCGATAGGGATGAGGATCGTGGCGGCGCAGAGGATGGTCAACGCCCGAATGTTTTCGGCCCGAGCCAGCCCGATCAGATAGGCGGACAATGCAAGATCGCGAATGGCGACAGCGCGGACATAGATCAGCGCGCTCCGATCGTTACCGGGCACGCCGTAAATAGCGGCCCCCGCTTCGGGTGCACAGACGAACAATCCACCGAGCAGCAGGAACACAGCCGCCAGCACGCCAGTAAGTACCAGGAAGGCGCGTTTGCGGTTCATGAGGCGGTATTCCCTGTCTCAGGCGGCCGCCGGCGGATAGACGCCGATGATCGACAGCGTGCCCGCTCTGGCCAAGGCTTTTACCGCCCACCGTAGCGCCTGAGTCGGGGCGTCTCCTGGCATGAAGGGTGGGGTGTCTCGGTAATCGGGAGCGATCTGGTCGAGCTGATCCGCGTCCTTATCGCTATCGGCCCGTTCGGCGGCGGAACCATGATGCGCATGTTCCGCCTCCACGCCGATCACATCGGTGGGTTCCTGTATGCGGATATCGCCGATGTCATGCCATATGACGGCTTTCATGGCTCGCTCCTTGCTGCTGGAAGACACAACAGGGGCAAGATCGCGTCGTTCCGAAATGGCGGGGCATCAACCGGCTATCACAGATCAGCACAGGGGCGATGAGGAAAGGCGAAGGGACGACTCGCTCGATCATCCATACGGCTAGGGCGCTGCCTCAGAGATAAACGGATTCAAAGGGATAGGCCCCGCCATCACTTCACATGGATTATGGCACATGGCGCGATCCGGATTAGGGTCGCCCGACCAGGCGGTGGAGGGTCATGTGGCGCAATGGCGGCCGGGGAGGGTGATGGTCTTGGCCTGTCTGATCAGCGCGTGCGGCAAGGAGGCGCGTGACATCGGACCGACCGTGGCACAAACCGCGCCGGTCGGTAAGAAGGACCCGCGCATCGCCCTGTTCCAGGGCAATGTGTGGCAGATCGCGCAGGGCGGCCGATATTTTCAATATTATGGCTGTGCCGGCTGCCACCACGACGGCGCTCCCGGAACACGCGACCTCGCCGACGGGCTGCGGCGGGGGGCCGACTTCCCAGCTGTCTTCGCATCGATCGCACATGGCCATGGCGATCGGTCTTACGCCACGCGCATCCCCGACGAACAGCTCTGGCAATTGACCGCCTATGTCCGGGACCTGGAGCGGCACACGCCTCAGAAACGGCGGCGGCAGATGCTCGATCAAAGATCCGAACCCCAAGCCGCGACATGGCGGGGGCCGCAATGACACGGATCGGCGTGGTGGCCATCATCCTCTTGCTCGCCGGATGCCAGGGGGTGCAGTCGCCGCTGGCGCCCAGCGGCGATCAGGCGACGGCGTTGCACAATCTATTCCTGCTCATGATGGCGGTGTGCGGCGGAATCTATGCGCTGGTCCTCGTCGGACTGGGCTGGAGCCTGCTGCGCGTCCGTTCGGCGGGCCAGGCCGCAGAGGTGCCGGAGCGCAGTCTCTGGGGGGCAGCCATCGTCATCGTCATCGGCCTGACCGTCCTGATCGTCGGCAGCTTCGTGGCCGACCGCGCCGTATTCGCCTCGCGGAGGCAGGGCGCGATGATGGTGCGCGTCACCGGGCATCAATGGTGGTGGCGGATCGAATATCGCGATCCCGCGACCGGGCGATGGATCGAAACCGCCAATGAACTCCATCTGCCGCTGGACCGGACGACGCGCGTCGCTCTGGGCTCGGCGGACGTGATCCATAGCTTTTGGGTGCCCAATGTCGCGGGCAAGCTCGACATGATCCCCGGCCGCCGCAACGTGCTCGACCTGACGCCCCGTCGCGTCGGCTGGTTTCGCGGCCAATGCGCGGAGTTTTGCGGGACGCAGCACGCCCATATGGCGCTCGACGTGAAGGTGGAGAGTGTCGCTGCGTTTGAGGCCTGGCTGACGGAGCAGGCGCGGCCCGCCCCATCACCGGCCTCGCGCGGCGCGGCGGTATTCGCGAACGCCTGCGCCGTCTGCCACGCCATTCGCGGAACGGGGGCGTCGGGGCGCGTCGGGCCGGACCTGACACATCTCGCGTCGCGAAAGTCGATCGCGGCGGGCACGCTGACCATGACGCGTGGCAACCTGCAGGGATGGATCACGCAGCCTCAGGCGTTGAAGCCGGGCACGTCGATGCCGGCCGTGCCCCTATCGGGTCCTGACGCCGACGCGCTCGCCGCCTATATGGAGAGCCTGAAATGAGGCCCGATCAGGATCGGCTCGACCGCCTGTCGCTGACCTGGCGCGATCCCCCGGGGCTATGGGGTTTCCTGACTACGGTCGATCACAAGCGGATCGCGGCGCGCTATATCGTAACCGCGCTGCTGTTGATGTTTCTGGCAGGCATGCTGGCGCTCGACATGCGGTGGCAACTGTCGACGCCCGAAAATGTCCGGATGGGGCCGCAGCTCTACAATGAAAGCTTCTCGCTGCACGGGTCGACGATGCTGTTCCTTGTCTCGGTGCCGGTGATGGAGGCCATGGCCCTATGGCTGGTCCCGCTGATGCTGGGGCAACGCAACATGGCCTTTCCCCGGCTGGGGGCCTTCAGCTACTGGCTGTATCTGGGCGGGGTGCTGACGCTGTGGATCAGCCATGCGCTGGACATCACCCCCGATCTCGGCTGGTTCGAATATCCGCCGCTCAGCGGCCCGGCCTATGCGCCCGGCCACCGGGCCGACATCTGGGCGCAGATGATCACCTTCACCGAGGTTGCCGCGCTCGCCGCTTCGGTCAACGTCGCCGCGACCATCCTGAAGATGCGCCCACCCGGCATGACTTTGGCCAGAATGCCCGTCTTTCTTTGGGCCATGCTCGTCGCGTCGATCATGACGATCCTCTCGATGCCCGCGATCATGCTGGTGACGTCGATGCTGATCGCCGACCGGCTGGTCTCCACCCATTTCTTCTCGCCCGCCAGCGGCGGAGACGTACTGCTCTTCCAGCACCTTTTCTGGTTTTTCGGCCATCCGGAGGTGTACATCATCTTCGTGCCCGCAACCGGCTTCGTCTCGGCGATCGTCGAGACGTTTTCGCGTCGTCCGCTGTTCGGCCATTCGGTGATCGTGCTGGCGATCCTGTCGATCGGTGCACTCGCCTTTGGTCTGTGGGTGCACCACATGTTCGCGGTCGGGCTTCCGCGCCTCGGCAACAATTTCTACACGGCCGCCAGCCTGGCGATCGCGCTGCCCGCAGGGCTCCAGATATTCTGCTGGATCGCGACCATGTGGAGCGGGCGGCCCTGGCTGGCGACGCCGATGCTGTGGGTGATCGGGTTCGTCACGACCTTCGTGATCGGCGGACTGTCGGGCGTGATGACGGCGTCGGCGGCGCTCGATCTGCAGCTGACCGACAGCTACTTCATCGTGGCGCATTTCCATTATGTGCTGGTCGGCGGCGCAATGTTCCCGCTCTTCGGCGCGTTCTGCTACTGGTACCCCAAGGCGACGGGGCGGATGATGTCGGAGCGCTGGGGGAGGATAGCCTTCGCGCTGATCGTCGGCGGGTTCAATCTGGGTTTCTTCCCGATGCATCTGCTCGGCCTCATGGGAATGCCGCGCCGGGTCTATACCTATCCGGCGGGCATGGGCTGGGAGGGGCTGAACCAGGTCGCGACCCTGGGCAGCGTCATCGCGGTGGCGGGCGGGCTGGTGTTTGTCGCCAATGCGCTGGTCAGCTATTGGCGGGGCGCGCCATCGGGCGGCGATCCTTGGGGCGGATCAACGCTCGAATGGGCGGGCGAGGCGCCTGCGCCCTCGTGGAACCTGGCCTATACGCCGATGGTCGACGGCCTGACCCCAATGTGGAACGGCGGTCGTCCGCTGCGTGTCGCGGACGGGGTGGCGATCGCGCGGCGGGAGGTCCTCATCACCTCGGTCACCGACGCCGATCCGCTCTATCGGCAGAAAAGCGCGTCGCCCTCCATATGGCCGCTCCTGTCGGCGCTGGCGGTCAGCGCGATGTTCATCGCCAGCATCTTCACGCCCTGGGCCATTGTGGTCGGCGCGGTTCCGATCGGTGCAGCCCTGACCGGATGGTTCTGGCCCCAGCGACCGCGGAGGAGCGGCGCATGACCACGCCCCCCCGCGAATTCCAGGTCGTCGCGGACGTGTCGAGCCTGCCGTCGGGTGCCATTGGCGCGCGGCACCTGGTCTGGTGGGGCAATATCGGCTTCATGGTGATTGAGGGGACGGGCTTCGCGCTGGCGGCGGCAGCCTATCTCTATCTGATGACGCAAAGCCCCACCTGGCCGCCGGTGGGCGACGCCCTGCCGGGGCTCTTGTGGAGCGGCATCTTCACCGCCGCGCTGGCGCTCAGCACGGTGCCGAACCTCTGGGTGCTGCGCTGCGCCCGCGCCAAGAAGGCGGCGGCGGTGCGCTGGGGAGTGGCTGGGATGGTGCTGATCGGCCTGATCCTGATGGCGCTGCGTGGGGTCGAGTTTGCGCATCTGGGCGTGTCGTGGGATCGTGACGGCTATGGCTCGGTGTTGTGGTTGCTGCTGGTTCTGCACACGACGCATATCGTGACCGAATGGGCCGAATGCGCGGTGCAGGCGGTCTGGCTGTTCACTCATGAGATCGGCGACGACCAATTCTCGGATGTGGAGGACAATGCCAATTACTGGAGCTTCGTCGTCCTGACCTGGATGCCGCTTTATGCGCTGATCTATTGGGCGCCGCGGGCGCTATGAGGCTTGGCGCCCGCGCCTGGACCGCCCTGGCGGTGCCGCCTGTCACCTGGTTCGTGTTCGAGCAGGGTCTGTCGGCGGTGTTGCACAGCGATTGCGGGCGATCCGGGCTGGGTGTGGCCTGGGGGGCTGCCAGCCTCGCGGTCTGCCTCGGCGCCCTTTGGTTCGGCTGGCCGTATCGGACGCGGCGGAGTTCGCTCTCAAATGTCTGGCTTGCGCGGTCGGCCATGCTGGTGGCCGGCTTCTTCGCGCTCGCCATTGGGTTTCAGACGCTCGCTGTCTTATGGGTGCCGCCATGCGTCGCCTGATCGGTGCGGTCGTTCCCGCGCTCCTTGCCGCCCCGGCTTGGGCACATGACTCCGGACAGCCGCATGATGAGCCGCCGGGCTGGACGCTCGATCCCGGGATCATCGTCCCGCTGCTCGTCGCGTTGCTGCTCTTCGTGGTCGGATGGCGGCGGCTGGCCAGGCGTTCGGGGCAGGGCATGGAGCGATGGGGGCGGAACGCGCGTCTGTTCGGCACGGGCTGGCTGATCCTCGGCATCGCGCTGGTCTCGCCCCTCCACGAAGCGGGGGAGCGATCCTTTGCCGCGCATATGTTCGAGCATGAGGTGATCATGCTGGTTGCCGCCCCGTTGCTGGTGTTGTCGCGGCCGCTGCCGGTGATGCTCTGGGCCTTTCCGGCGGCGGGACGGCGGGCGATCGGTCGATTGGTCGCGTCGCCGGCCGTGGCGGTGCCATGGCGCACCTTGTCCGCGCCGTTCACCGCCACGCTGGTGCAGGCAGCGGCATTGTGGTTGTGGCACGCGCCCGCGCTGTTCGACCTGGCGCTCGCCCATGACGGGTGGCACGCCGCGCAGCATCTGTCGTTCCTCGTCAGCGCCCTGTTCTTCTGGAGCGCGATGCTGGGCCGTCACACGGCCGCCGGGACCGCTGCGCTGTGCTTGGTCGCGACATCGATCGTCTCGGGCGCGCTGGGGGCCTTGATGGCCTTCGCGACCAGCCCCTGGTATGCCGGCTATGCCAGGCTGGGCCTTGCCCCCTGGGGCCTGACACCCGCCGAGGATCAGCAATTGGCAGGACTCCTGATGTGGGTTCCGGGCGGCCTGGTTCATGCCGGGGCCGCGCTGATCGTCATGCGACGTCTGTTGAGGACGGCCCATGGCTAGACGTTCTGTCCCACCGACGCTGGCCTGGCTGGCCATGCTGATCGGCCTTGCGGTGCTCGCCGCCTTCATCGGAGGCGTGACGCTTTATGTCGAGGCCCGCGTCAGAAGCCGAACCCAGGCCCAGGCCATCACCGGCGGGCATGTCGATGCCGGGCGCACCGCCATCACGCGGCGCGGCTGCGGAAGCTGTCATGATATTCCTGGCATCACCGGGGCATCCGGCATGGTCGGGCCGCCATTGTCGAAGATCGCGACCCGCCGACACATTGCGGGCGGCTTGCCCAACGATCCCGAGACGATGATCCGCTGGCTGATGCACCCCCGGCAGATGCGCCCCGGCACCGCCATGCCGGAACAGGGACTGAGCGAGGCGGAGGCCCGATCGATCTCGGCCTATCTCTATACCCTCGATTAGGCGATGATCGGTGGAGGATGTCGGCCATCCGATACCGCCGCTGTCCGGAGGTCGTGTCGAGGCCGTTCGCGCGCCCGCCAGCGGATCGATGGCGACCAGTGCCTCTGTCCGATTACCATGCTAGGGGCGGACCATGTCCAAGTCCCAAATTCAGGCCGGTAGCGTGAACGTCGATGGCGTCGCCTATGACTGGCGCCTACAGCGCGAGCCACATCTGTCGGACGACGAGGGGTGGAAGGGAATGACGATTTCCCTGCTCCAGCAGGACGCCAAGCGTGAGGCACTGGTCGAGTTTCCGGCCCCGAAGCGGCTTTTGAAGGGGCTGCCGCGCGGTAGGCTTCAGCTTGATGACGCGACCATCTCGCGGTGCGTACGCTCCGCGATAGCGGCGGGCTGGGATCCGATGTCGCGCGGCAGACCGGTTGTCTTCACGGTCGACGCCGAAGGAAATTGATCCGCCCGCCACGGGGCTGGCCCCCCGCCGCCGACGCTCGCCGTACGCCCCGGCCTGCGCGGCGCTCGGGGGCGCCCTGATCGCGATCGGTTGGACGATAGCCGCCGAGGGCGCTGGCGAATTCGCCCGTTTGCCGACATAGCGGTGGCCATGTCTTTGCCCCGACTCTCGCCATCCTGGTTCCGCCACCGGGTCCGATCGAGCGAGGCCAGTCTCGTCCTGCTCGCCATCGCGATCGGGGCGGCGGCGGGATTGCTCAGCGTCGCGCAGGGGGCGATCGCGTTGGGTTTGCACCGTGTGCTGTTCGCCCTAGACGGCGATCAGCGGCTCAGTGCTACCCCGGCAGTTCCGGCCTGGGGGCTGCTCGCGTTGCCGCTGGGGGGACTGGTGCTGGTCCTGTTCTCGCGGGTCACGGGCGCGCGCAAGCGGCGACTGGTCGACGCGGTGGAGGCCAATGCGCTGCATGGCGGGCGCGTGTCCTGGTCGGACAGCCTGGTGATTTCCGGGCAGACCATCATCTCCAACGGCTTTGGCGCTTCGGTCGGACTGGAGGCCGCCTATGCCCAGCTGGGCGCGGGACTGGCCTCCATCACCGGCGGCTGGCTCCGGCTACGGCGCGGCGATCTGCGCGTGCTGGTCGGGGCGGGCACGGGGGCGGCTATCGCGGGAGCGTTCGGCGCGCCGTTGGCGGGGGCCTTCTACGCGTTTGAGATCGTCATCGGCGCCTATACCCCCGCCGCCATCGCGCCCGTCGCCGCCGCGACGCTGACCGGCGTGCTGGTCGCCCAGATGCTGGGAGCGCAGCCCTATCTGCTCAACGCCGTCGCAGGCGAGCTGGTGCTGACCCATCACTACATCGTCTATGCCGGGCTGGGTGCGGTTGCCGCTGCGCTGGGCATCGCGCTGATGCGTGCGGTGGCCGAAATGGAAGCATTGACCCGCCGCCTGCCGGTTCGCGCGGCATGGCGGCCGGTGGTCGGCGGGTTCCTGTTGATCCCGCTCGCGTGGTTGACCCCGCAGGTATTGTCGGCGGGACATGGCGCGCTGCATCTCGACTTGGAATATGCTCTGCCGCTCGGCTTTCTGGCTGCGATTTTCGTCATGAAGAGCGCCGCCTCGATCGTATCGCTGGGCTTCGGCTTTCGCGGCGGTTTGTTCTTCGCCTCGCTGTTCCTCGGCAGCCTGCTCGGCCATATCTATGCCGACCTGATCGGTTGGGCAGCGGGGTCGCCGGTCGTCGATCCGCGGAATGCCGCGCTGGTCGGTATGGCGGCCTTTGCGGTGGCGGTGGTTGGCGGGCCGATGACCATGGCGATGCTGGTTCTGGAGGCGACGCACGACTTTTCGCTGGCGGGGGCGGCGATCGCGGCGTCGCTCGTCACCACGACCATCGTGCGCGAGACGTTCGGCTATTCCTTCTCGACCTGGCGGCTTCATCTGCGCGGCGAGACGATCAAAAGCGCGCGCGATGTCGGCTGGATGCGCACGCTGACCGCGGGCAGGATGATGCGCCGGGTCGAGCGCGCCACGCCCGCGAAGTGGAGCATCGCCGAGTTTCGCCGCGCCTTCCCCCTCGGCTCGACCAGCCGCGTCGTACTGGTCGACGATCAGGACCATTATGCCGGGATCGTCCAGACCGCACGCGCCTATGTCGACGGCCTGGATCCGGCCGAGCCGATCGCGACGCTCGCCATCCATCAGGACCGGGCGCTGTCGCCGGATACCGATGTGCAGGCGGTCATGCGCGCCTTCGACACCGCCGGAGCCGATGAGATGGCGGTGATCGAGGCGGACCGGACGGTTCTGGGCCTGTTGTCCGAACCCTATGTCCGCCGCCGCTATGCCGAGGAGCTGGACAAGGCGCAGCGGGCGCTGTTCGGCGAGGATTGACCCGGCTCAGCGCGTGCCGTCGATATAGCGGGTCACATTCTCGGCCAGGACGTTCAGCGGCACGTTGCCGCCATCGACCACCGCCTGGTCGAAATCGCGCAGATCATAGCGGGGGCCGAGCGCCTTCTGGGCGCGGGTCCGCTGCGATACGATCTCGGCCCGTCCGACCTCGTAGCCGCAGGCCTGGCCGGGCCAGGCGCAATAGCGATCCACCTCGCTCTCGGCATTGCTGCGCGGCAGGCCGGTGGCGGCGATGAACTCGGCCAGCGCCTGATCGCGCGACCAGCCGATCGCATGGATCCCGGTATCGACGATCAGCCGCACCGCGCGCCACGCCAGCCCCATCAGATAGCCCAGCCGACCGGCGGGATCGTCGCGGTACATGCCCAGTTCGTCGGCAAGCTGTTCGGAATAGAGCGCCCAACCTTCCGAATAGGCATTGAACGCCAGGATGGAGCGGATCAGCGGCAGGCGCTGCGCATATTCGCCCTGCCAGACATGACCGGGAATCCCTTCATGATAGACGAGGTCGGGAATGGTCACGCGGTTGTGGATCGACGGATCGCCCAAGTTAACCCAGACCTTGCCCGGTACGCTGCCGTCGATCGTGCCGGGACCGCCATAAGCGGCGGGTGCGCCCGGTTCCTGGGCCTGCGGCATACGCCGGATTTCCAAATGGCCGCGCGCCAAACGGCGGAACGCATCGGGCAGGCGCGGGCGGATCGCATCGATCCGGCCCTGCATATAGGCGATGATCTGCCGCCGTCCTTCATCGCCATCGGGAAAGCCGATGCCGGGCCGCTTCTGGTACGCGATGGCACGCTCGGCGACGCTGCCCTGGGTCAACCCTTGCTTGCGCAGGATCGCATCCATCTGGGCTTGGAGATCGGCGAGCCTTGCCTTGCCCATGGCGTGGAGATCGGCGGCGCTGCGCTTCGTCGTGGTCCCGGCGCGCAGGCCCCAGCCATACCATTCGGGGCCGTGGGGGCGGACGTTCAGGCCGGGCGCGGATACCGCCACCGCGCGTTCGGCCTGCAACTCGGCCAATTGCCGCTTAAGCGCGGGCACGATCGCCGCCCGGACGATCTGCGCAGCGCGATTCGTCCAGTCGCCCGGGATCGCGCTGGTCTTGCGGGCGAGTGGGCCGATCAGCGGGCCGTCTGCCTTCGCGGCCTCGGCGATGGTGGCGGCCATGCCCTTGATAGTCTTGTCGAGCAGGAAGGACGGGGGCACCAGCCCCTGCTCGCGTGCGTGGCGGATGCGCAACGTCTCGCCGTCCAGCTGCGCGGGCATGGCGGCGAGGCGCGCGAGATAGGCCTCCGCATCGGTCTTGTCGCGCACCGGCTGGTCGCCGTCCAGCATCTGCGGCACGTCGAGCCATGCACCGACATTCTGGATGACGGCATAGGGCGTATTGCGCCAGTCGCCGATGGTCGCGACCCCGTATGGCAGCGCCATGCCGTCGAGCGCAGTCCGGAACGCGCTTTCGACCACCGCAAGGCTGGTCAGCGTCGAGGGATCGAGCCCGACGCGCGGCACCTGCGCCACCTGTTTCAGCGCATCGGTCAGGAAATTCTGGCGCGCCGAGATGCCGGTGGGCGAGCGATCTTCCAGCCTGCGGCGCAGATCGCCGTGGGTGCCGGTATCCACCCCCAGCGTGGTCGCCCGCTCGGGCAAAAGTTCAAGCAACTGCCAAGCCAGGCGATCGAGCAGCGCCCCGGCATCACTGGTGGAGGCGGCCGCCCGGACGGAGGCGGTGGCGGAGAGGGCGGTGATGCCTGCAAGGGTTTCGCGACGGGAGAAAACACTGGTCATGCCCGCAGGATGACCGGCGCCTGTCCCCACGTCAAACGGGGATGCGGGCGACTTGGCACTGTCACATAATGTTCATGCCTGTGTCGCTTTCCTGACTTCCAGCCGACCTACCGACGCTGGGAAAGCGAAAGGGGGGGGGTTTATGAAAAGTTTTGCGCGGCTTGTGGGGGCCTCTGGCTTGGGCCTGTTGCTGGCGGGAACGGCAGCGGCACAGGAGCCCGCCGCGCCGCCGGGGCTGAAGCTCGACCGGGTGGTCCTGCTGATGCGGCACGGCGTCCGCCCGCCGACGAAATCGCCCCCCATGCCCGAGGGCACCACGAACCAGCCCTGGCCGAGCTGGCCGGTCGCGCCCGGCTATCTGACCCCGCATGGGCGCGTGGGCGTGGAGCGGCTGGGCGGCTATGACCGTCGCATCTGGACGGCGGCAAGCGTGCTGCCGCGCTCGGGTTGTGCCGCGATCCGGATCGTCGCCGACAGCGATGAACGCACGATCCGCACGGCCGAGGCTTATGCCGGGGCGCTGGCGCCGGGCTGCACCGTCGCGATCGAACATAAACCGCAGGATGTGGCCGACCCGATCTTCTCGCCGATCGACGAGCGGGCCGTGCCCTTCGATGCTGGCAAGGCACGCGAGGCGGTGCTGGCGGGGGCAGGGGGCGAGGCGGGGCTTGCGGCGCTCGACAAGCGGCTGGCACCCGAACTGGCGCGGCTGGATGCACTCCTCTGCGCGCCCGCCGCGCCGACCTGCGGCGTGCGGCAGAAGCCGACCGGCCTGGCCCCCGCCAAGCCTGACAAGCGACCCAAGCTGACCGGCGCAGTCGACCGCGCCTCGACCGCCGCGCAAATCCTGCTGCTGGAATATGCCGAGGGGAAGCCTATGGTCGAGGTCGGCTGGGGCCGCGCCACGCCCGCCGATATCGAGCGGCTGGGCGTCTTTCATGCCGAGGAATTCCGCCTGCTGGCTCGGCCGCGCTACGTCGCCAAGGCCAATATGGCGGGGATCGTCCCGTTGATCGCTCAGGGGCTGAAGACGGACCGGGGGCCGGTCGTGACCATGATCTCGGGCCATGATACCAATATCGCGAGCCTGGGCGGGCTGCTCGATTTGCATTGGAAGGTGCCGGGGCTGGCGGCAGACGATCCCGCGCCGGGCGGGGCGATCGTGCTGGAGCGACTGGTCGATGCGCAGGGACAGACCTATGTCCGTGCGCTCTATCGCGCGCAGACGGTCGAGCAGCTTCGCAAGCTGGCCGATCCGGCGGCGGAGGTCCCCTATGTCGCGGTGCTGCCAATCGCGGGCTGCAAGGCGAGGGGTATCGAGGGGCTGTGCACGATGCAGGCGTTTGAGGCGCAGCTGACCCGTTAAGTCAAAAGGGGGTGCCGTTGTCGGAACGGCACCCCCTTCGTGATTACCAGGTCAGGTTCAACCGCCCGTAAAGCTGCCGTCCGTTGAAGCCGAAGGGCGAGTAGTAGGGGAAGGCCGTCACGCCGTTGTTGTTCAGCGCGGCGGGCGTCGTGCGGGGATAGACGTCGAACAGGTTCGACGCCCCAAGCGCTAGCGACACATTATCATTGAAGCGGTAACGGCCTTCCAGATCGACGATCGTCCGCGGGCCGGTATAGAGGTCGTTGGCGACCACCGAGCCGGGTTGCAACACATCGCCATAATGGACCGCGCGCAGCGTCGCGCCCACCGCCTGACGAGTCCAGTCGACCGAGCCCACGATCTTGTTGCGTGGTGTTCCCTGCTCGATGGTCAGGATGCGGTTGCGTGCGAACAGGCTTGGCGCAGGGTTCAGCGCGGCCGTCGATGTCGGCACCCGATCGACCGACAGGTCGTTGATGTTCGCCGCCGCGCTCAGGTTGAAGCTGCCCAGCGTCTCGCTGCGCCAGTTATAGGCGGCGACGATGTCCAGGCCCTTGGTCGTGGTCTGGACGCCGTTGATGAAGAAGCGCGCCGCCTGCACGCCGAACGGCGACAGCAAGCCCGCGACCTGCGGGCTGGCCGAGGTTTGGATATTCTCCGACAGCACGATCTGGTTGCGGATACGGATACGATAGCCGTCGACGGTCAGGCTGAACCCGCCGAAGCGCACGACGGTGCCCAGCGAATAGTTGCGCGACTTTTCGGGCTCCAGCGGCAGCGCGCCCAGCTTCCGGGCAATGTCGTCGCTGACCGGATAGAGGCCGGTTTCCAGGATCTGGCCGTTCGTCACCAGCGTCTGGGTCGAGGTGTAATATTGCTGTTGCAGTGACGGCGCGCGGAAGCCGGTCGACAGCGTGCCACGGAAGGCCAGCCAGGGTGCCACATCATAACGCGCCGAGAATTTGGCGGTCGCGGTTTCGCCGAAATCCGAATAGCTCTCGCCGCGCACCGCCGCGCCCAGAGTCAGGCGATCCCACAGCTTGGCCTCGACATCCAGATACAGGCTGCCGTTGCTGCGATGCGCGTCGACCTGGTTTTCGGGTCGGAACCCGACAAAGCCCTGCGCGCCCGAGGCCAGATTGGCGGCGGCGCCGGGTGCGCGGTTATAGCTTTCGGGCTGGCCCGCATCGATCTTGAAGCCCTCGCGCCGATATTCCGCCCCCGCCGCGACGTTGAAGACCGCTGCACCCAGCGTATATTCGCGCGACAGGTCCAGCCCGGTGACGAGCTGGTCATAAGTCAGGCGACCGTCATCGAAGTCGCGCAGCGTCGCATTGCCATAGGTCGAGTTGGCCGAGTTCAGCGTCGCAAAGTCGATCGTGTTGCGGCCATAGCTAACGGTGAGGTCAGCATTCCAGTCGCCGATCGTGCCGCGCACGCCGCCGGTCGCGTTATAGTCGCGCGAGGTCGTGCCGATCAGCGGCAGGAAGCCGTCTGGGTAGAGGCCCCGCACCGCCTCGGCATTCACGTTGTTTGCGCCCGCGACACGCGGGAAGGCTGCGCTCTCGCTGTCACGCTGCTGGAAACCACCATTGGCATAGGCGGTCCAGCCGCTGTCGCCGAGCGGCAGCGCGGCGTTGAGGTACACCGTGCCCTGCTCGATCTGCGGATCGCCGAAGCGCGCGCGGATGCGCTGCGGCGCGGGGCCGCGCGGATCGATATCGGCGCGGTTGGTCGGTTGGCGCGCGACATATTCGCCCGACAAGGTGAGGAAGCCGTCGCTGCCCAGGCCGAAGCCCTTCCAGCCGCTGACCGACACGGACTCACCGTCCCGGACGGAGCGCGAGGTGCGCGCCGCGTCATATTGGGTGGCGAAGGTCCCGAAGGTCACGTTGGCACCGCCGCCCGAGCGGGCCTCGCGCAGCCGCAGATTGACCACGCCCGCGATCGCGTCCGAGCCATATTGCGCCGAAGCGCCATCGCGCAGCACCTCGACGCGGTCGAGCGCCACGGTCGGGATGGTGTTCAGGTCGACCGCCGCGGCCCCGCGCCCGATCGAGCCGTTGATGTTGAGCAGCGCAGACGTGTGCGCGCGGGTGCCGTTGATCAGCACCAGCGTCTGGTCGGGCGACAGGCCGCGCAGCGTGGCCGGGCGGATCGCATCGGTTCCGTCGACCGCCGCCTGACGCGGGAAATCGATCGAGGGCGCGACGCTCGACAGCGCCTGGGCCAGCTCGGTCGTGCCCTGTGCTCGCAGCGCCTGACCGCTCAGCACATCGACCGGCGAGACGGAGTCAAGGCGGCTGCGCGCCTGGGCGCGGGTGCCGGTGACGACGATGTCGTTCTGCGCGGTCGCGGCGGCCGGTTCGGCCTCGGCGGATGCATCGGTGGTGTTTTGGGCGAGAGCAGGTGCCGCCAGCAGCGGCGTCAGCAACATGGAGCTGGCAAGCAGCAGGGATCGCGCGGTGCGCACAGGTACATTCCCCCTATTATTATAAAGATGAGCCTTGTTGCTCCTATCTCTACACCGATGCTGGGAATTGGGGCGCAAGGCTTCCTTGGGGGGCGATAAGGTTGGCTTGGCGATGACGGATGGTAATCGCGCTGGCGTTTTTTACTCCCTCTCCCCTGGAAAGGGGAGAGGGTTAGCGAAGCTTGCCAGCTCTGCTGGATAGCGCAGCTTGGGTGAGGGGTTGAGCGAGCCTTTGGCTCGCGCGCTCGCTTGGGCGAGCGCTCACCCCTCACCCAGCTCCGACTAAGCCTTTGCTTTCGCAAAGACCAAGTCTGCGCAACCCTCTCCCCTCGGTGAGGGGAGAGGGGAAGATTGGCCACCTCAGGCGCTTACCAGACGTGGACGCGCTGTTCGGGCGTCAGGTACAGTTTCTGACCCGGCTGGACCTTGAACGGGCCGTACCAGGCGTCAAGGTTGCGCACGGTCAGTACACGCCATGGCGCCGGGGCGTGCACATCGGTCGCGATCCGTGCCCGCAGCGCTTTCTCGCGCATCTTGGTCCGCCAGCTCTGCGCAAAGGCCAGGAAGAAGCGCTGGTCGCCGCTCAGTCCGTCGATGACCGGCGCGGGCTTGCCGCCCAGCGAGGCCTTGTACGCTTCATAGGAGGCGGTCAGCCCGGCGACATCGGCGATATTCTCGCCCAGTTCCTGCTCACCGTTCAGGTGAAGGCCGGGCAGCGCCTCATAGGCGCTATATTGCGCGACCAGGGCCTGACCGGCGCCCTCGAACCGCTTGAGGTCGGCGGGCGTCCACCAATTGTGCAGGCGCCCGGTGGAGTCGAAATCGGCGCCCAGATTGTCGAAGCTGTGGCTGATCTCATGCCCGATCACCGATCCGATCGCGCCGTAATTGGCCGCCGTGTCGAATTTGGGATCGAAATAGGGGCTCTCCAGGATCGCGGCGGGGAAGTTCAGCGCGTTCTGCAGCGGCAGGTTGACCGCGTTGACTGTCTGCGGTGTCATCCACCACTCGCTGCGATCGACTGGCTTGCCGAGTTTGCCGACATGATAGCGATAAAGGGCGAGCTTGGCGCGCTGGGCATTGCCGACCGGATCGTCGGCGCGGACCTCGAACTTCGGATAATTCCACCAATGGTCGGGATAGCCGACGCCGACCTTCAGCACCGCCAGCTTGGCGCGCGCTTCCTTCTTGGTCGCGGGTGCCATCCAGTCGAGCGCGGCGATGCGCCGGTCGAAAGCGGCGACGATGTTCTTCACCATCTTCTGGATTTCGACCTTGGACGAGGCCGGGAAATAGCGGGCGGCGTAGATCTTCCCGACCGCTTCGCCCAGCGCGCCGTTGACGGCGGAGATGCCCCGCTTCTCGCGCGGCTGCTGCGCGGGCGTGCCGTTCAGCGTGCGGCCGTAAAAGCCGAAGGATGCGTCGTCGATCGCCTTGGGCAGCGAACCCGTGACCTGGTTGATCGTGTGGAACGCGTACCAGTCCTGCCAGCTTTGCAGCGGCTCGCTGGCAACCAGTGTCGACAGCTTGGTGATCGCGTCCGGCTGCCACGCGATGAAGTCGCGCTGGCTGGCAGGCACGCCCGAGGCCGTCCAGAAGGCGTTCCAGTCGATGCCGGGCGCCTTGGTGTCGAAGTCGGCGCGCGTCCAGGGATTGTTGCCCTTATGCGCATCCTGGCTGGCGATGATGTCGGTCTGCGCGGCGGCGATCTTCATCTCCAGCGCGAAGACGCGGTCGGCGCGGCCCTGGGGATCGGACAGTCCGGCCAGCTGCATCAGCTGGGTCAGATAGGCGCGATAGGCGGTGCGTATCTCCGCCATTTCCGGCTTGTCGGACAGATAATAGTCGCGGTCGGGCAGGCCCAACCCACCCTGCATCAGATACGGCACGTTGCGGGTCGGCTGGTTCATGTCTTGGCTGACGAACAGGCCGAACAGGTCGTTGGTGCTGGCATAATTATTGTTGTTGAAGGGGTCGGTGTCCGACCGCATCGCCGCACCGATCGCGCGCGACAGGTCGCGTTTGTCCTTGATCGCCGCAATGGCGGCCAGATCGCCCTGGATCGGCTTCAGCCCGCGCGCCTCGATCCCGGCGGTATCGGTATAGGCGGCATAGTAATCGGCGATGCGCTGCTCGTCGCTACCCGGTGCGCCCTTCGCCGAAGCCGCACCCTTGATGATCGCGGCGGTACGCGCCTCGGCCCGTAGCGAGACATCCAGGCCGACGCCGATCGACGAACGATCGGACGGAATCTGCGCGGTCTTGATCCACGTCCCATTGGCATAGTCGTTGAAATTGTCGCCGGGTTTGACGCTGTCGTCGATCAGCGCCTTATCGACGCCGGGCAACAGACCCGTCTGGGCGATGGCGGCAGAAGAGGCGAGGAGGGCGACGGCAAAGGCAAAGCGCTTCATGATGATCCTGAAAACGGGAGTCTATGCCCGATGGAGCACCCGTTGCGCCGCTCAAGTCAAGGATCATAACATGAACTCGGTGTCATGATCCCCGGCCGTCGCCCCTTGATGCTTATGGGAAGCCCGTGCCTCCATGTGCGCCAACGGCGGTGCCGGTGGAGAAGGTCGCTTCACCCGAGGCCAGCGCGACATAGAGCGACGCCAGTTCGGCGGGTTGCCCCGCGCGGCCCAGCGACGTGTCCTGGCCGAACTCGTGCATCTTGCCGGGCAACTGCCCGCCCGCGACCTGAAGCGGGGTCCAGACCGGGCCGGGCGACACGGCGTTGACGCGGATACCCTTCTTGGCCAACTGCTTGGCCATGCCGCGGGTCAAATTCTGGATCGCCGCCTTGGTCGAGGCATAGTCGATCAGGTCCTCGCCCGGGTCATAGCTGTTCTGGGAAATGGTATTGATGATGACCGATCCCGGCGGCATCGACGGGATCGCCGCCTTGGAAAAGCGAAAGACGTGGAAGACGTTGGTCTCATAGGTGCGGACGAACTGTTCGTCGCTGATCTCGGAGATGTCAGCCTTGGATTGCTGATAGGCGGCATTGTTGACCAGCAGGTCGAGCCCGCCGAGCTGCGCGATCGCCTTGCGCACCACCTCCTCGCAGGCCTTTTGCGTGCGGATGTCGGCGGGCAGCAGCACCGCCTTGCGCCCCGCCTGCCGGATCAGGTCGGCGACCTCACGCGCGTCGGGCTCCTCGCTGGGGTGATAATTGATCGCGACATCGGCGCCCTCACGGGCAAAGGCGATGGCCGCGGCGCGCCCGATGCCGCTGTCGCCGCCGGTCAGCAATGCCTTGCGTCCGGTCAGCTTGCCCGAGCCGCGATAGCTGGTCTCGCCATGATCGGGCCGCGGGGTCATCTTGCTGGCGAGCGCGGGCCAGGGCTGGCGCTGCTCGGGAAAGGGGGTGCGGGTATAGGCGGAGCGCGGATCGCGCAGGCTGGGGACGCCGCTGCCGCTCGATTGCGCCAGCGCGGCGCCGGGGGCCGCACCGGCGGCCAGACCCAGCGCGGCTCCGCCCAAAATGCCGCGACGCGAGGTTTCGATATCGGTCATGTCGAGTCCTTCACGACAGGGAAGAGGTTCAGGCGGCGATCTCGCCCTCGTCATCGCCATTCCAATAGCGGATGCGCTCGGCGTGGATCCGGATCATCACCACGCCCGGCGTATCGATCCCGTCGGGGAAATAGCGGTCCAGATCCTTGGTCCAATGCGCCTCAAACTGCGCGCGATCGGCGATCAGCGAGGCGTGGCCCTCAATTGCCACGAACAGCGGCGGCCCGCCGAGCATTCCGACCGGGCCGGTATAGCTGAGCGTCACCAGCGGCTGCGCCTGGATTTCGGCGACTTTGCGTGACTGGCCATAGGCGAAGAAATAACTGTCGCCATCATAGTCGACATCGCCATTGTTGCTCATCGGCCGCGCGGTCATCGCGCCGGAGCTCCCTTGCGTCGCCAGCATCGCGAAATCGAGCTTGGCCATCTTCTTTGCCAGTTCCGGCAGCGTCATCGTCGCCATGCGGTCATTCTCCCGGCAATGTCGCAGGCGATGGCAAAAGGCCAAATACCTGAGATTGCGTCGAAACGTAACGGGCGAAAGCCGATAGGGTTCATCGGGGCGAATGATGCGCGATACCCAAATGATCTGGTCCCCGTTTCACCGAACGGGTTCAAACGGTTGCTGAAAATCGGTGCGCGAGGGTCGCGCGCATGGTGCCGAAGCGGGCACGGACATAAGCCTATGTTCAGAGGGAAAGCCCCAAACCTCCTTCTGGACTCAAATCCGTCCGGTCGAAATGGGGGGGGCAGTTCACCTGCAAACCAACCGCGATCGAGACGGCCACTGCATTTTCGATTGCGGTGAAGGTTCTGAGCACAAGAAAAGCGAGGCGGGTTTAAACTGATGGTCGGTGGCCGGGCAGAGGCGATATAGCAACGATAAGTCGACCGGTAGCAGTCTGGCGATCTTTGCAGGCTGCTACCGGAAGTGAGCATCGGGCACTCGTTTCTCCAACCGCTGGATTCCATTTGGTGAAACGGGTGCAGGATCAAAGTGCGCCCCCCAACCGATAACCGATAGGGCCTGACCATCGGTGGGGCTAGGTATAGGGCGCGTACATTAGCCCATCTGTTCGGCGAAAAATGCCCTTACATCGGCTGCCAACAGTTCGGGCTGTTCCGATGGTGCAAAATGACCACCCTTTGGCATGACCGTCCACCGCGCGACGTTCGCATGCTGCTCGGCCAGCTTACGGGGCAGGAGCAGAAGGTCTCGCGGAAAGATGCCGAACGCAGTGGGCGCAGGCAAGGTCTTGCCGTCGTGGCGTGGCTTGAAGGGGTGGAGATGCGCTTCTTCGTAAAAACGGGCAGCAGTGCCCACGGTCTGGGTGTACCAATAGATCGACACGCCCGTCAGCAGCACGTCTTTCGACAAGACCTCCTCGAAATCATGCTCCCAGTCGCTCCACAGGCGGCGGCGTTCGACAATCCAGGATGCAAGGCCTAGCGGGGAGTCATTCAAGGCGTAGCCGATAGTCTGTGGCGCCGCCGAGTTGACCATGCTGTGCGCATAGGCCGTTGCCATACGTGCGGTCCATCGCTCGTACCAGCCTTCTTCGCCCGGCCCGTCATAATCCTCAGCTGTCAGCTTGCTGAAATCCAGTCCCGGTATCGCCGAGAGCGACAGATAAGCGCCATAAAGTCGATCGGCATGGGCGTGGTTGAGATTGGCCGTGACGAACGCGCCCCAGTCCCCGCCTACCGCGCCGAATTTGTCATAACCCAACATGGTCATGAGCTTTGCCCACAAGTCGGCGGTGGTTGTGGGGTTGAGGCCCGTCTTGCATAGCGGAGATGAGTAGCCGAAGCCGGGCAGAGACGGTATGACGAGGTCATATGCGGGTCCCTCTTCCGGATCGGACAAAAGCGGAATGACGCCTTTATAATCCCAGAACGTCCATGGCCAACCATGGGTAAGGATCAGTGCGCCACTGGAAGGCTTTTTGGCTTTGACCCAGATAAAGTGGATCGGAACGTCATCGATAACGACGCGAAAATGATCGTAGGAGTTTATTTCGGCCTCGTGCTTTCTCCAGTCATATTCCGTAACCCAATAGTCCGCAAGTTCCCGAAGATAGCTTTGCGGCATGCCGTATTTCCACGATTCATTTTCGAAATCGTCTAGCCACCGCGTGTTCCTGATCCTCGACTTCAGGTCATCGATTTCTGCATCGCTGACATTCACGGTAAAAGGCTTGATCGCCCTGTCTGTCATGTCTTGATCCATTCCTTGAGGTTATGGCGATTACAGCGTGCCGACGCCACGCAGCGAGGCTTCCGCCCCGCCGTCGATGTAGATGATCTGACCAGTGATATGGGTGTTCTCCGGACCGGCGAACCACGCCAAGGCGCGTGCGATATCGTCGGCTTCGGCGATGCCGTTGAGGGGCATCGGTACGCGTTCCAGCATGGCGCGCCGGACCTCCGGCAACTTGATCTGCTCGGAGATCATTGGCGTCATCACCATGCCTGGAGCGATCGCATTCAGGGCGATCCCTGCGCCCGCCCATTCGGACGTCGGTGCGTGACGTTTAACCCACCGCGCGACAGCTCGCTTCGAAGTGCTGTAAATGGCCCCTGGTTGGTCGGTTATCGCTTCGGCCCGGACAATGGCTGCCGCTTCATCATATCCTTCGAAGGCACCAAGGAGATCGGCGTCGGCATCGAAAAGAACTGCGACGCTCGCAAGCACGACCGCGCGGGGCGCCGCCGAATTCGCAAGAAATGGCCGTAGGCCGATCAGCGTGGCCAGCGTTCCATAATAGTTGACCTGTGCCGTCACCGGCGCGTCCAGGCCCAGCCCCGCCGCGCAGATCAGGCCATCGACGGTATCTGTCAGTTTCGCAACAGCATCCACCAGTTCCTTCCGGCCATCAGCTGTACTAAGATCGGCAACGATATTGGCGTGACTGCGGTCGACGCCGATTACCGTGTGACCCAATTTTACCAGCAGATTCGTAGTGGCCTGACCTATTCCTGACGCGCTTCCGGTAACGACATATGTTCTGGACATAATGATAATCCCTACAGAAGGTAATCCCTAGAGAAGTTTAATGATTGCGTGCGTAAAATCCGCTAATACGCTGATTGTGTCAGAGTTCGTTAGAATAGAAGCGTCGCCATCATTCCAACATTCAGGGCGTCGGCATATTTCCCCGTAAACGAGGGATGCACGATATACGCGATGCTTGGCGTGGCGTAGAGGCCGGGTCGAATATGGTAGGCGTAATTTGCGCCGATGGAAAACTGGTTGCTTTCGGTCCTAACACCGACCCCAGAAAACTGCCTGCGTGCGTCCTGGCTATACTTGTTGAACGACGCTGTTAGACTGATGGCATCGGTCGGTCGGGCATCCGTCGGACCCAACCAATAGGCGCGCAACTCGTAATTCTGGCTAATGACATTGACGTTTTCGGCCGCCACCTGTGCGGACGCCCCAAGATAGAGCCCCCGATAAGGCAGCATGGGATCAGGCTGCAGGGTCTGATAGTCGCCGAGGATGTAGAAGGCCTGATTGTCGGATTTATCGGTCGACCCGAAAACCGCGTAATCCGACGTGTTGTAAATATAGCCGGTGCGTAACCAGAGCCGTCGCGTCCCCATCGAGGCGGGGCGGTTATAACCGACTTCCCCGACCATCAGCACCTTTGCTCCGGTGCTATTCTCCAGGAATTTGATGGAATGGGGGTTGGAATAGGTTGCAGCAACAAGCCCCGCGGGGTTCAGGCTGCGCTGGACGGCCCCCTTGATGTAAAGATTGTTCTTGAGGTCATAGGAGAGTTCGAACGCGGGCGTCACCGAGCTTGGTAATGTCATGCCCGCTTGCACCGGTATCAAGCCCGAAAGTCCGGAGGCCAGAACCGGATTCCCCCCCGTGAAGACGCCGGCGAAATCGAAGAGCAGCGGAAAATAGCCCGCCTTTACGAGCAGACGATCGCCGATCGTTTGGGCATAATAGGCGTTGAGAAGCTGCGTGGACCCGGATTTGCCGTTGATCTGCGGAAAGTTCGTCCAACCGATCGCTGATACGCCGAGACCGATGTAGGAGTTCGGCAACCCGGCCGAGCTCAGGCCGAATTCCGCCTTTAGCAGGAGGCCCGCCGGGGGCAGCGTAAACGTCTGACCATTGTACGCGCGGGGAAGCCCCTTGGCGTTGTCGAGAATGTTGTAGACTGCATTGGGGCCGACCTGTCCCTCGAAGCTGATGTCGCGGTCGGACAGCCAACTGCGAAATCCCCCGACATCGCCGAGCAATGAATCGATCGAGCCTGGAAACTGGGTCGTAACGCCTTTTTCCCGCCACCTGTCGAAATGCTGGTAGAGGGCAGGGTCCCGTCCGAAGGTCACCTTGGCAAGCTTCGCCTGCATTTCCGGCGTCATCGCGGGTGGAGTTTGGGGCGCGGTGGGCGCGGGAGGTTGATTGGCCAAGTCGGTGACGCCGACCTTCACATCGGTCGACGGGCTATTTGCGGCAACCGGAGGCACCGGCGCCTGCTGTGCGGTGGCGGGGACGCTCACCCAACAGGCGGCGAGTGCAAGAATGCCGCCGTATGACAGGCGATGGCGTTGCTGCTTGCGTAGGCGCGCCGTAATGACGGCCTGATGGCATTGCGAACTGGATTTCAAGCTCATCTTGATCCCCCCGGGATGGATGTTCCGGTATCAGTGCTATGGCGGTCGCCCTTTGAAATGCGGCGGCGAGAGCGGAATCCTCGGGCAGGGTGCGAGCCACAGTGATGCGACGCCGTCCGACGAGTTCGGCTAGTCGCGGTCATCCCCCAGCTCTGCTGTCATGAGTCCGCCCTGGGCGTCAGCCGGGCATCTGGCGCTGCCCTAGCCGCCGCCGATCCGGACCACCGCTTTCGTCGCTGAATGCGGCAACCCACGGAATAACTCGTCGACATCCTCCTTGCTGCGGAGGTCTTCCCAATCGACAATGATGGTACCGGGTGGCGGCGAGCTTTTCATCCCGGCGGCCATTCCCTCCAGCGACGCTTGCCAGTCACCGCGCGCCCAACCGCCCCGCAGCGGTTCGCTTCCGAAGAAGAAGCCGAAGTGTCGCAGCGTCAATTCCTTCAGCCACGGCGACAAAGGGTCGATATTCCCGAACGGTGCCGCGCCATACGCACGCAGAATCACGACAGTTCCCTGGATACGGCTCACGTTATAAGCGTGCCGCAGGTAATTCTGAGCGGCCGGGACATAGTCTTCCATGCAGACAAACGACACGTCGGCGCCGCGCGGCATATGATCCCGGATAGCCGCTTCGACATTCTCGACTTCAGGATCGACCACCGCGGTCGCGCCAAGGGCGAGCGCCGCCCGACGACGGACCTCCTCTGGGTCGACAACCACGATCTGGCGCGCGCCGCCGCGTTTGAGCCATTCCACGGCGAACAGGCCGTAATCCTCAGCGCCGAAGACGACGACGTCGTCATGGACCGAAAAGCCCGATAGGCGAACCGCTCGCGTGGCGCAGGACATCGCCTCGGCCAGTGCGGCCTCCATCATGCCCACATGATCCGGCAATTGGTGGCACGTATATGCCGGTGACACGAAAAGATCGGCAAAAGCGCCATCGGGACCATTGCCGATACCCATGAAGCTGGGCGCCTGCTCACACAGGAGCATGGCACCGCCCCGACATTGCGGGCATTCCCCGCAATATCGCCTGGGATCCACCGAGACCAAGTCCCCCGGCTTCCAATCGGCAACGCCGTCTCCGACAGCCTGGACAATAGCGCTGACCTCATGGCCTATCACCAGTCCGTCGGCGTAACTGCCCGCGCCCACCAAGCCTTCGTAGCAATGTTTGTCAGAAAAGCACACGCCTGTGTAGGCGGGCCGCAGCAGCAGATCGCCCGCGCCGGGCTTCGGCTCGGGTCGCTCCTCGATAACGAAGTTTCCCGCACCCCGGCTTACCAATGCCTTCATGCCTCTTCTCCTAATTCCGCAATGCCGTTTTCGGCTTCATCGGGATATCTGGCCCGGTACAAACAAGGGCCAGCTATCGCTCGACGGTCGCGGCGGGGCTCGTCGAGTCACAGGAATACTAGCGCTGCCACTGCAAAATGCAACCCGTCAGTATTATTAAATAGCGAGATGATGCCGCGCCGGAAGATGGCAAGGCGCGGCGAGGCGCTGCCACCCGCTCTATTTCGTAGTCAGGAGAGAAGGGCAGGACATTGCCCTATCGACGGCTCAGGCGCGGGCGATGCGTTCGAACGCCCGCCAACGGCCCTCAAACAGCTGGGCCAGATGCGCTGGCTCAGGCAAGCATGGCTCAAGAGCGATCCGATCGAGTGGGGTCGCGATCAGGTCGATAAGGATATCGGTCAGAAATTCGGCAGCGAATTCCTTGCCGATCTCGCCTGCTTCTTGGCACTGGGACACCAAGGCAACGAGCGGCGCCTCCAGGACCAATCGCCATTGCGACATCTGGTCTGCGATGAACGGCTTTGTGGCTGCCTCACCGTATAACAGCTTGCGAAATGCCAATTCGTCGGGGACCGACGTGTAGTCGAACAGAAGCTGGGCCGCCACCCTCAGTGCGTCCAGTGTAGGACGGGATGCGAGCGTGGCGTCCCGGACGAAGCGTTCCAGCTTTGCCACTTCCCCATCGATCATCGCCATCAGCAACGCTTCCTTGCTTTTGTAGCGCTTGTAGATCGTGGGTTTCGCCGCACCGATCCGGTTGGCGATCTCGCTCATCGAAGCGGCCTGAAATCCGTATTCGAGGAACGCGGCTCTTGCTGCCGCCAGGACCATGACATCGAGACGTTCGGCGTCTTCCTTCGTAGGCCTGCCCGACGTGCGACGGCGCTCATTCATACCCTTAGATGGCCCCTGCTGTGCTTTGCCCTCGGGTACATGGTGTACGGCCGGCGGAGGTGTTTGGCGTCTGCCATTGGTATGGCCGCCGCGATGTTCCGCAGCAGTGGCATGGGGGTCATCCGGCTGTCAACGAATGCGGCCAGCCGGAACGGCACCGGTACGAAGCCCGGCGCCGCCTCTCGATCATCGGCAAACCCGTAAAAGTTCACGTCATAGCTGGCGTGGCGAGCAGGAGTGCTGGACTAGCAAGTTCCCGGCCCACCTCGGCCAGAAACGTAGCGCCGGGAACGCCGTCGATCGCACGATGATCGATCGTCAGCGATGCGGTCATGACCTCGCCGCGCACCCGCCCGATCCCCAGGATCGCGACCTGGGGTAGGTTGATGATCGGCGTGAACGCATCGATCCCGAAGCTGCCAAGATTGGTGACTGAGAACGTCCCGTCGGTCATGTCCTTGAAGTTCAAAGACCCCGACCGCGCCTGCTCGGTCAGGTGAGCCACACGCGTGCCGAGTTCACCCGCGCTCAATTCCTGGGCGTCCCGCAGGACCGGCACCACCAGCCCAGCGTCCAATGCCACCGCAAAGCCGAGATTGACCCTATCCCGATGCTGGATGGTACCGTTTTCGAGAGTTGCATTGATGTCGGGCCGCCGGGCAAGAACGCGGGCGACAGCCGTCAGGATCAGCGTATTGATGCTGACCTTTTCGCTCAGCGTCTTACGCAGCGCCAGCATCGCGCCGACCTCGAATTCGGTATGCAGCGTGAGCTGTGGAGCGGACTGGAGACTGGCGCTCATCGCACTAGCGATGGCACCCCGCATCCCCCGCAGCTTTGTTTCCCTTGGCACGGGGCTGATCTCTTCTGCCATGGGACTAGCTCTCGATGATGCAGAGAACGTCGCCGACCGGTATCTCTTCGCCCTCCTGCGCGACGATCTCGACCAGCCGGCCTGCGTCCGATGCTTCGACTGCACCATTCGCCTTTGCGGCTTCCACCTCGACGATCTCCTCGCCGACCTGGATATCGTCACCCACGGACTTCAGCCATTTCGTGACGGTGCCTTCGTTCATGCCCATGCCCCACTGGGGCATTTTCACTTCGATACGTGCCATGGCTTCAAATTTCCTTCCCGCGATATTCGAACGTTGATTTGATGGCCTCAGCCACGGCTTCCCGGCTTGGCAGCAGCGCCTTCTCCAACTGCGGGCTGAACGCCAGGTGCATGTCGGGTGCGGTGACGCGCTTTGGCGGGGCCAGCAGGCGGCCGTGAAAATGTTCGGCAACGGTGGCTAGAATTTCGCCAGCAACGCCGCATGTCATGGGTCCGTTGTCGACGACGACGACACGGCGCGTCTTGTCCACCGAAGCGAGCACCGTTTTCCAATCGAAGGGGCACAGGCTCCGGGGGTCGATCACTTCGATCGAGATGCCATCCTTGCCGAGAAGCTTGATGGCCTGATCGACCGTACGCAAGCTCTGGCCAATACCGATGACGGTAACGTCCGACCCCTGCTGCCGGATCTCGGCCTCGCCCAGCGGTATAATGAAATCTGGATCGACCGGCACGTCCCCGCGTGTTCCCCACAGCGTCGAATCCTCGAACACCAGGACGGGATCGTTCGACCTGATTGCTGCCCGCATCAGGCCCTTCGCGTTTACAGGAGAACTCGGCACCACAATCTTGAGGCCCGGCACATGCATGAACATGGCGTAGGCCCGGTCGTTATGGTGCGCGGCCTGCGATGATCCGTAGAACATCGTGCATCGGATGACGAGCGGGAGCCGGGCCTGGCCTCCAAACAGAAAGCGGCTTTTTGCCGCTTGATTCACGATCTGGTCCATCGCGGAATACAGGAAGGTGGCGATGGTCATGTCCAGAACGGGGCGCATGCCCGTCATCGCGGAGCCAATTGCCGCGCCGACATTTGCTGCCTCAGAGATTGGCAGGCTTCTGACGCGTTCGCCGAACTCTGCGAGAGGATAGGCGCCGTAAACTCCACCGCGTATATCTTGACCCATGGTGAATACCGTTGGATCCGCTCGCATTTCCTCGACGATCGTCGCGACCGTTGCCTCGAGAAAGGTCTGCTTGACCGTGCTGTTGCTCGAATCCTGATGGACTTCGTCGGATAGGATGGATGACATGGAAATGTTGTCCTTTCAGTGCCGGGGGGCGACGGCGTCGACGAACAGAAAATCAAACGCCGTCGAAACGTCCGGAAATGCGCTCGCCCGGGCGAAATCTACGGCCTCGTCCACTTCGCTTATGACCTGCGCGCGGACGGACGCGACACCGTCTTCGTCGAGGACTTCGCCTTCGATGAGGATCTTGGCAAACATATCGATGGGGTCGCGCTTGCGTGCCGCCTCGACCTCTTCCTTGGAACGATAAGATGCGACTGAGTCACCCATCTTGCCGAACTCGGCATGATCACGGTAGCGATACGTCCTGACGTCCAGGAGGGTCGGCCCCGCGCCCGATTGCGCCCGCTTGACGGCACGCGATGTCGCTTCGTGGACGCTCAGTACATTCTGCCCGTCAACGACCTCCCCGGGGATGGCGTAAGCAGTCGCGCGGTCGGCGATGTTCTCCACCGCGACCATATCACTGGCGCGTGTCACCACGGCGTACCCGTTGTTCTCGCATAGGAAGATGACGGGCAACTTCCAGATTGCCGCCAGATTCAGCGACTCGTGAAACGGCCCTGTATTAGATGCGCCATCGCCGAAGAATGTCAGGGCGACTTGGTCGGTGCCGCGCAACTTGGCGCTGAGGGCCGCACCGGTCGCAATCGGCATGCCGGCACCGACGATACCGGATTCGCCAAGGCTTCCGATTGCAAAATCGGCAAGATGCATCGAACCGCCGCGCCCTTTGCAAACGCCCGTTTCCTTACCCAGCAACTCAGCCATCAGCGGTCCGAGTGGTGCGCCCTTGCCGATCGGATGCCCATGGGATCGATGATTGCCGGTCATATAGTCTTGCCGGGACAGCGCCATGCACGCGCCCACCACCTCGGCCTCCTGACCGATCGACGTATGAAGCGGGCCTGGTATTTCACCCTTGGCCTGAAGCTCGGAAGCGACCTCGTCGAAAATACGAATGCGAAGCATCCGTCTCAACATCTCGATCTTCGCTTCACGCGATAGTTCCACCATGGATCGGGTTTCCTTCATCTGGAGGACGACCCATTCCCCGACGATCCGCTGATGCCGTAGTTCGGATTGAGCAGGCTTCGCTGATCGCCACGCCCAACGGGCGCGAACTGGAACGGGACGTCCATCGCTCTGTGCATTCCTCTCCGCTCGACCATTTTCGGGCCGAACCCCATTATTGATACCCGAAGGTATCATTGACGGCAAGGGAAAGATGATGGGGTCCAGGATGACGCCGATTGGCGCGGCCGAATGAGGCGGACGGTACGCTGAGCCGTGAGATGGGGATCCAGGTGAAGACGGATGCGAAGTGGCGCACGCGGGCAACCGTCGAGGATTTGAAGACCGGGTCAAAAGCCCTTTCTCCACCACCCTGTCCGAGGTCGAGGAGGCAATGGATGGGACGTTCCGGCAGAACACAGTGCTGCCGCTGGACGACAAGGCCGACCGCCCGACAACGCTGCTGAAAGCTGTGCCTTACCGCATCCACACCATCCTGACGGACAATCGCATTCAGTTCGCTGAGCAGCCACGTAGTCGCAACACCGCTTGGTCGCGGCAGATGCGCTTCGACATGATCTGCGAGGCAAACGGTATCGAGCCCCGACTGACGAAGCCGCCCGACCCATGGACCAACGGCTAGGTCGAACGAATGAACCGGACCATCCAGCAAGCGACCGTCAAACGCTTCCATTATGACAGCCACGACCAACGGCGGACGCACCTCGCCGACTTCATGGCCGCCTACAACTTTGCCTGCCGGCTCAAGACGCTCAGCGGGCTCACACCCTGGGAATACATCGCCAAGCTCTCGACGTCAGAGCCAGACCGGTTCATCGTCAACCCGATCCAGATGCCCGGAATGAACACCTCGTGCGCGGAGGCGATTGCAGTTTTGTCGAAAGCACGAAATTTGCGTATGGAAACGGTAGCCATCTGACGGTTAGTGCCAAAAGTCGCCCTTTGGATCGCCGAGAAGGCCCGATTGCGATCGCCCGCCAGGTGGACGTTCGTTTTTTGCGTTTTAGCGACAGGTGACAACCGGATGGCCCTATCACCCGACTATTATGCCGTTCTCGGGGTGCCCTCGACGGCAAGTCGCGACACTATCCACTCCGCGTGGAAGGCGCTGCTCCGTCAATATCACCCCGATGCCAATCATGGTGTTGACGTTTCTGCTCGCGCGAAAGAGATCAATGAAGCGTATGCCGTTTTAGGAAAAAAGGACGCACGCGCCGCCTATGATCGCTTACATTTCAAGCCGTCCGCCCATCAGGCTGCTGCGGATCGCCCGGTTCACCCAAGAAAAGCCGGGCGGCGCGCGATGCGGCCTAAACCGTCGATGCAGCCCAGCGGTAGTTTCTCGCAGCCGCTAGACACCAACGACTGGCTGATCGGCCTTTTTCTGTTAATCCTTACCGCCGCACCGTTAGCTACCATCCTTGTTCTGTATTACGAGGAGCCCGGTTCGGCATCTACGGTTCGACATAGCGTGGCAGTTCACCGCGTACCATAACCCGCCGAAGCCGTCCGCACCTTGTCGGGCATAAAGCTCGGATTTGCACAGCTTGCTTCCTAAAGCGGCCACAACGCGGTGATGCACAAGCGGCCGAAGTTAGGCAGCGGAAGAGGGGTTGGCGGATCCGCCCCGAGCACATCCGCCGCACCGTCCAGCCGCCGTCACCACCATTGATTAGTAAGGTTGGGGTGGACATCATACTGCTGCGCCAACTCGGCCAGCCAGCATGGCCGCCGTCAGATCGGCGATCCACCTATCCCCGCTGTGCAGATTTCCCGAGCAACCCTTGTTGCTCATTCTCGTCTTTTTCAACCTTGCAGCCAGTCCCGCAAAAGCTGGGTGACCTGGCCGGGGCGCTCGAGCGGGGCCAGATGACCGCAGTTGCGGATTTCATGGAACTGCGAACCGGGGATATGGTCGGATAATTCGCGTGCGTCCGCAGGCAGGCAGATGCGGTCACGCTCGCCGACCGCCACCAGCGTTGGCACGCGCACTGCGGCGATAGCGGAGCTGATATCCGGCCGAGCGAGTATGGCCCGCTGCTGGCGCTCGAAGACCGCTGCGCCGACGCGCTCGGCCATCGCCTGGACAGGGCCGCTGATGATTGGGGTCAGTGTCGGGTCGGCATGGGGTGCGGTCGCGAGCAGTCCCTGCTCGGCGACGGTACGCGGGCGAGTCTGCATCGAGGCACGGGTGCCGAACAGGGCCACCCGCTGCACCCGGTCGGGCGCCTGCCGGATGATCTCCAGTGCGACATAACCGCCCAGGCTGACCCCGGCGACCGTGAAGCGCGGCGGGGCATGGGCCAGCACGCGCGCGGCCATCGCCTCCAGCGTATCGTCGACGGTCAGGTCGCCCAGCATCGGATGAGTGATGTCACTGAGGTCGACCACCTGCCGAGCCCAGAGCTGTCCGTCACACCCCATGGCAGGCAGCAGGACAAGGGGCGGCGCGTTGCGGATCATGGCAATGTCTCCCGAAGATTGAGGTTGAGCGGAGGCGTCAGGCGAACAGGGTCAGGATGCCACGCGCCGGGTCGGTCAGGCCTTCCCAAATCATCTTGCCCGCGACCCACAGGATGACGAGTAGCCCGACATAGGCCAGCCAGCGATAACGCTCGATCACGCGCGCCAGCACATTGGCGGCAAGACCCATCAAAGCGACCGATAGGATCAGGCCGATGGCGAGGATGCCCGGATGGTCGCGCGCCGCGCCCGCGACCGCCAGGACATTGTCGAGGCTCATCGACACGTCCGCCACCGCGACCGCCCAGGCGGCGGCCCAGAAGCGGCGCGGGGCCTGATGCGCGAGCGGATCGTCCGCATCCGCGCCTCCGCGCAGCTCGCGCCACATCTTCCACGCGACCCAGACCAGCAGCAATCCGCCCGCCAGCACCAGCCCGACGATCTGGAGCAACTGCGTCACGACCAGCGCGAAACCGATGCGCAGGACCAGCGCGGCGACGACACCGACCAGGATCACCTTGCGCCGCATCGCCGGGGGCAGCCCCGCCGCCAGCGCGCCGACGACGATGGCGTTGTCGGCGGCCAGCAGGACGTCGATCATGACGACCTGGGCAAAGGCGGCAAGTGCGGCGGGGGTGCCGATTGCGGAAAAGTCGGCGACGATGTGTTGCCAGATGTCCATCGGATTAGCCCATCAGCGGGAAGGCGAGCGCCGCTATCCCGACCAGCGTCATGACCCCGCACACCGCGGCGGCGGGGACGAGCGTGAAGCGTTGATGATCGGCCAGGTCGATCCCCGCCAAGCTGACCAGCAGATAGGTAGACGGCACCAGCGGGCTGAGCAAATGAACCGGCTGGCCCATCAGCGAGGCGCGGGCGATCGCCATCGGCGACACGCCATAATGCGCGCCCGCCTCGGCCAGGATCGGCAGCATTCCGAAATAGAAGGCGTCGTTCGAAATGAAGAAGGTGAAGGGCAGGCTGAGCATCGCGGTGATCGGCGCCATGTACGGCCCCAGGACCGGCGGGATGAAGCCGACGACCTCCTTGCTCATCGCCCCGACCATGCCGGTGCCCGACAGGATGCCGGTGAAGATACCGGCGGCGAAGATCAGCGAAACGACCGACAGGACGTTGCCCGCGTGGGCGGCGATCCGCTCCTTCTGTTCGGCGACCTGCGGATAGTTGACGATCATGGCGACCGCGAAGGCCAGCATCATCAGCACCGACAGCGGCAGGATGCCCGACACCAGGCCGGCGATCAGCGTCAGGGTCAGTGCGCCGTTGAACCAGCGCAGGTGCGGGCGGCGCGCCTCGGGAAATTGCGACACGGCCATGCCGGTGAAGGCGCTCGGCTCGTTCGCCTTCACGTGACCGATGCGGCGACGCTCCTTGCGGCCGAACCAGATCGCCAGGCCGACGAGGAAGGCGAGACCCGCGATCATGCCGGGGATCAGCGGCAGGAACAGCGTCGCGGGATCGAGCTTCAGCGCGCTGGCCGCGCGCGCGGTCGGCCCGCCCCAGGGCGTCAGGTTCATGATGCCGCTGGTGCTCATGAGGAGGCAGCACAGGTACAGCCGGTTCATGTCATACCGCTTGTAGAGCGGCAGCAGCGCGGCGATGGTGATGATGTAGGTCGTCGACCCGTCGCCATCGAGGCTGACGATCGCGCACAGCACCACCGTCCCGATCAGGATCGCCATCGGATCGCCGTGCACGACGCGCAGCAGCCGGTTGACCAGTGGATCGAACAATCCGGTATCGGTCATGATCGAGAAGAACAGGATGGCGAACAGCAGCATCACGCCGGTCGGCGCCAGGTTCTTGATACCGTCGATCATCATGTCGCCGAGGCCGGAGGCGAAGCCGGCGAGCAGCGCGAAGGCGGTGGGCACGACGATCAGCGCGACCAGCGGGGTCATCCGCTTCGTCATGATGAGCGTCATGAAGGTGGCGACCATCAGGAAGCCGAGGAGGGCAAGATCCATCGAAGGATGCTCCGCGAAAGGGGAATGAGCGTTTAGAAGGTGACGGCGATGCGGGTGCCGATCGTCTCGCCGCTGTCGGGGCCGGTAAAGGCGCCAGCGCGGTTATCGGTATCCCAATGGACCCAGTTAAACTGGAGCCGGGTGAAGCTGTTGAGATACCAATTAACACCCGCAGTCGCGGCCCAGCCGCGCCCGCCGGTCAGCAGACTGGTGTAATCGAGATTCTCATAGCGCGCGGTCAGCTCGATCGCGCCCGGCCCGCCCTCGAAGATCGGCTTCAGGACGCGCGGCTGGCCGAAGCTGCCGAGACGCGGGTTATAGGGGGGCAGGTCACCGGTGACGAACCAGCCGCCTGACAGGCTCCACGCCTTGCTGAGGAAGTCGGGACGTCCGCCGGTCAGGCGCGCGCGGCGCTCACCCGCCTCGGCCATGACCCAGACCGGGCCGACATAGCCACCCAGCTCGGCTCCATAGCCGGTGGTGCTTCGCCCGCCGAGCAGCGCGCCGGTCGACACGCGCAGCGCGCCGTTAAAGCGGCCGCCGATCACCGTGTTGCGGGTCAGCGTGGTCGCGGCCGAGGACAGCGCCTCGTCGAAACCCCAGGCGCCGATGTGCAGGACCGAATCGTCGCTCTTGATTGGGTTCCAGTGCGCGCGGGCGAGCACGGTGCGGCTGTCATTGGTAGCCTGGTTGCCGTCGATCCGGTCACCGGTCAGGGTCAGCGAGGCGTGGCCGGTCTTCCAGAACAGGCGCGGCATGATGCCGACGCCGTAGAAGCCGCGTTGCGGAATGATCGCGGTGGACACGACGGTGCGCTCCATGAACGGCGTCGAATCCGAGCCGGTCGAGCCCTCGAAGCTGCGATCGTTGAATAGGTGGCCGGCGCGAAGGTCGTAATCCAGACCCGGCCGGATGCGGTTGCGCCAGCCGATGAACGCGGTGACGATGTCGACCTCGTTCTCCGAGAAGTCGGACTCGAACTGGTAGAAGAAATGGGTGCCGACCCCGCCTTCCAGACCCAGGCGCAGCGCGCGCATGCCGGTCGTCGTGATGTTGCGCCCGTCATAGCGCGATCCGAAGGTCGAGCTAACATCGGTTAGGATACGTCCGCGCGGCTTGAAGGTGTAGATGCCGTCCGCCGAGTGGAAGACCGGCAGGCCCGCGCCCCATTCGGTCGTCACGCCCGCCGCATTGGCCTGCCGTGCCTGTGCGACGTCGCGCTCGGCGGGGCCGGGGGGCACCAACTGCGGCGCGAAGGGGCGGGTGACGGTATCACGGCCGATGGTGTCGTTTTGCGCCAGTTGCGGCACAGGCGGCGTGGTCCGAGCAGGGGGCGTGGCGGCAATCGGAGCGGGAGCGGCGGCTGCCGTGCCTTCCAGCCGGTCGAGCCGGGCACGCAAGGCGGCGATCTCGGCGGCCTGCTGGCGGACCAGCGTGGCGAGGTCGTCGTTGGTCGGTGTCTGGGCGAGCGCGGGGGTGGCGGCCAGCAGGGCGACCAACGCGGTGGCGGTTCGGATCGAGGTCATCATTTGGGGGCCTCTTGAGCAAGAGTGGTGCGCCAGTCGGCCAGGAAACGGCGGCGCTTGATCGTATCGAGATTGACGAGAAGCTGCGGCCCGACGCGGATCGGGCGCTGCTGTTCGCGCGACAGGCGCGGTGCCCGGACGTCGGCGCGCACCGGCAGCAGCCATTGCTTCGAGAGCAGCGTCTGCCCCGTGCGCGACAGCAGGAAGTCGAGGAACAGCCGCGCCGCAGCCGGATGCCGCGCGTCGCGGGCGATGAACGCGACCCGCGAGGCGATGATCGTATAGTCGCGCGGGAAAACCACCCGGATATTTGGGTCGCGCATCGCACGGGTCAGCGCATAGGGGCCGACCACGTTGTACGCGATGGCGATCCGCCCCGCCGACACCGCATCCAGCATGGGCTCGGTCGTGCGCGACAGCATCGGCCGGGTCGCCGCGATCGCCTGCACCAGCGAACGGGTATCGCGGGTGATCGCATGATCCTCGGTCAGATAGAGATAGCCGACATTGGACCGGGCGGGGTCATAGGTGGCGACCTTGCCCATCAGGGCGCCGCGACGGATGCGGAGCAGTCGCTCGAACGCCTCATGCGTGCGCGGCACTTGTCCGGCGGGGATCAGGCGGCGGTTGACGACGAAGGCGACCGGCTCGGCGGTGACGCCGTAACCCATATTCTTCCACACCGCCGTGGCGGGGAGCGCGGGCTTTTCGGGGCTGAGATAGCCTTGCGCATAGCCGTCGTTGATCAGCTTGGCCTGGAGGTCCATCGCCGACGACCAGACCAGGTCGGCCCCAGGTGTCTTGCCCCGCGCCTCGGCGACGACGCGGTCATAGATGATGCGCGATTCCAGATCGTCATAGCGCACCTGGACGCCCGGATAGGTGCGGCGAAAGGCCGCGATCAGCGGCTGCATCGCGGCGGTATCGGCATTGCCATAGATGCGCACCATGCGCTCGCCGCGCGCATTGGCGACCAGCGCGTCATAGGAGCGGGGATAACCGTTCGGGCGCTGCGCATCGGCGCCAGCGGGCACGACGGCACCCAGCATCAGCATCGATAGAATTACCATTCGCATCGTTCAGGTCCTCTCGCTTCCCGCCTCTGAGTTCGGGTAAGCTCAATGCCATGGATTATCCCCCCAAGCTGTCATCCGCCTTTCACGGAGGCGCCGCGCCATGCGGATTCTGATCGTCGAGGATGATGCGGCGCTGGCACGCGGGATTGTCGCGCTCCTGCGCGCGGCGGGCCATGCGGTCGATCATGTCGCGACGGGCGAGGACGCGCTGATGGTAGCGGCGGACGAAGCCTATGCGCTCATCGTCCTGGATGTCGGGCTGCCGGATATCGACGGTTTTTCGGTGCTTCAGACGCTGCGGCGGCAGGGCAACCGGGTGCCGGTGATGATGCTGACCGCGCGCGATGCGCTGGACGATCGGGTGCGCGGGCTCGACCTGGGCGCGGACGATTATCTGCGAAAGCCCTTCGCGCCGGAAGAGCTGGAGGCGCGCATCCGGGCGCTGGGGCGGCGGCGCGGCGGCGACCCCACGCCCGAATTGGCGGTCGGAGCGCTGGTCCTCGACCGATCGCGCGGCGTGGCGCGGGTGGGGGAGCGGACACTAGACTTGCGTCGTCGGGAATGGGCGGTGCTCGACGCGCTAGCAACCCGCGCCGGGCAGATCGTGCCGCGCGAGACGCTGCAATCCGAGGTGTTCGGCTATGACGAGCCGGTCGGCCCCAACGCAATCGAGGTGAACATCACGCGGCTGCGCGGCAAGTTGGCCCCCGACGGCCCGGCGATCCGCACCGTGCGCGGAGTCGGCTATATGCTCGATGCCCATTAAGCTTCCGCGTGGCGGCGCGCTGGCGCTGCGCAATCGGCTGTTCGCGGCAATGCTCGCGCCGATGCTGGCGATCGCGGTGCTGCTGGGGTTGGCGGGGGCGACGCTCATCGCGGACGTGGTTCGCCGTACTAATGACCGCGTGCTCGGCGGCGCGCTGGGCGCGGTGGCCGAGACGGTGCAGGTGGAACGTGGCGAGGTGACACTGGACCTGCCCGCCGCCGCCTTCGGGATGTTGGAGAATAGCGAGCGCGACAATGTCTATTATCGGATCGCGGTAGGGCGCCGGCTGCTGACCGGCTACGCCGATCTCTCCGCGCCGAACATCGCCGAACTGGCGCTGGATACGCCGCGCTTTCGTTTCGCGCGCTACCGCGATCAGGAGATTCGCATCGCCGAGGTACGTCGGGCGCTGCCCCGCATAGACGCGCCGGTCATCGTGCAGGTGGCTGAGACGCTCGATGGTCGCCGTGCGCTGCAACGGCGGCTGGTGATCGCACTGGTGCTGGGCGAGTTACTGCTGGTGGGCGTCGCCATGCTGCTGATCCGCCCGGCGCTTGCCTGGAGTCTGCGGCCGCTCGCGGGGCTGCGCGAGGCGGTTGCGGCGCGGGATACACGCGCGACGCCGGATCTGTCGCCGCTCGACACCGGGCCGCTGCCGGTCGAGCTTCGCCCGCTCGCCGATGCGTTCAATCATCTGCTCGCCCGGCTGGACAGCGCCACGGCGGGCATGCGGCGCTTTACCGCGGATGCCTCGCACCAGATGCGCACGCCACTGGCGGTGCTGAAGGTGCAGGTCGCACTGGCCCGGCGTGGCAGCCCAACCGCGCTGGGCGAGATTGCCGACGCCGCCGACCGGCTGGAGCATCTGGTGACGCAGCTGCTGGCGCTGGCCCGGGCGGAAGAGGCAGGCGTCGCGCCACCGCGCGAACGGGTCGACCTGCGCGAGGTGGCGGTCGCCGTCATCAACCGCCGGATCGCGCAGGCGATCGAAGCGGGGGTGGAAATCCATCTCGATGCGCCCGCTGACATCGTGATCGTCAGCCACCGCACCCTGATATTCGAAATCCTATCCAACCTGCTCGACAACGCGATCCGCTATAATCGTCGCGGTGGCCAGGTGATGCTGACCATATCATGCGAAGAAGGAGAGGGAGCCAGGATCGTGGTGGCTGATGACGGGCCTGGTCTGCCCGATGCCGAGCTCGTCCGTCTGGGCGAACGCTTCACCCGCCTTTCAAGCGCGCGTGACAGCGAGGGGAGCGGCCTCGGCCTCGCCATCGTCCGTTCTGCCGCGTCGCGCCTTGATGCGTCGTTGGACATCGTCAGTACCCGACCCGGACTGCGCATCACGCTGGGCTTCGAACCTGCAGCCCGAACAGCCACCGATGGCTTCACCAAATCAAATGGTCCTGCGGGTCCGCTCTGTTGAGCGACTGTCGTCTCCCATCTGATTTCCAAAGCCAGGTGGGGAACGGTGCGCGCAGAGGGTTGCGATCATGCAAGATGACCGAATGAAGTTTTTTGGTATGCAGAATGGGCGTTCCGAGTGACCGTATCTGGGTCCTCTCGATCGACAGTGCGTCAATGGCCTTCCCCGCCCGGCTGGTTTCAGCTTACGCGTAGGAGCCCAAACCTCACGACGTCCATGCTATCGTCGACGTGTGACTCGGCGGCCATCGGCGCTTAGTCGACGCGAGCGGTCCTGCTCCCGTTGAGGGGCTCGAAAGCATCGCAGCCGGTCGAGATGCGATGGACATATCGTTCATGACCTTCTTCGGACGGGGGAGCTGGTTTACCAAATGTCCGGGTCGTCTGCCGGGCGTGCGCGCTTTTAGGTCGGTGGGACCGACACAGCTGTGCAAACCAGGCGCTGGAGAAGACAAGGGGTCCCGCGCAACCGGCGTCAGTTTCGATACTTTCCGCAATAGAACTAACCTATAGCAAGTTGTGGAACTTTGTGGGGTACCAGCGTTTAGTCGCAATCTTGCGCCAAAGTTTTTCGGCATGGTGTACAGCTGAGCAGAGCCCCGGGATATGCAAGGCTGCCTTTTGTCCCTAATCATGCTGGACAATCAGACCGACAGCGAACAGCGTTAACAATCGATTGGAAACCGTCCTCCACGCCGCGGCGTCGGCGGGTCGACCATAAAGCCGGGGAAGATAGTGATTCCAGACGACCAATCGGACACTCTCGCTTTAACCGGCATCGTGGGCCTCGATCAGATCCTGTGTGGGGGGCTCACCCCCGAGCGCATGTATCTGATCGAAGGGACGCCCGGCACCGGAAAGACGACGCTGGGACTTGGCTTTTTGCTTGCGGGCGCAGGCGCCGGCGAGACCGGACTGTACATCACGCTGGCGGAAACCGAGGCCGAGCTTCGGGCGGTCGGCAAAGCGCATGGGTGGTCGCTGGACAGTCTGAAGCTATTTGAGATGGTGCCGGCAGACGGGTTTGCCGAGGATCAGGAGCAGACACTTCTTCATCCGAGCGAGGTCGAACTCGGTGAGACCGTGCGCGCCATCATGGCCAAGGTCGACGAAGTCCGACCTGCCCGCGTGGTTCTCGATAGCCTTTCGGAGTTGCGGCTGCTCTCTCAGAGCCCGATCCGGTATCGGCGGCAGATTCTCGCCCTGAAGCACTTCTTTTCAACGCGCGCTTGCACCGTTTTATTCCTCGACGACAAGGGAGGGGACGGGGGCGATCTGCAGCTGCACAGTATCGCCCATGGTGTCATCTCGCTGGATCAGTCGCTCGCGAGCTTCGGCGCACAAAGGCGCCGCCTGCATGTCGTGAAGATGCGCCAGAGGCACTTCCGGGGCGGTTACCATGATTTCGAAATCGAGCGCGGCGGTCTTCGTGTCTTTCCGCGACTAGTGGCGGCCGATCACGCGATCAAGGAAGCTGGCGAGGCGATCACAACCGGGTCGCCCCAACTGGATGCACTGCTCGGAGGCGGCCTGGTCCCCGGGACGGCGACCCTGCTGACCGGACCCGCAGGAGTCGGGAAAACGACGACTTCGATTCAATGCATGGTCGCGGCATTGATGCGGGGCGAGAAAGCCTCGTATTTCCTGTTCGACGAACGCACCCCAACCTTGCTGGCGCGTAGCGCCGCGCTCGGACTGGACCTGAGGCCGCACATCGAAAGCGGGCTGCTCGAACTGCGTGCCATTGATCCGGCCGAGATGTCGCCAGGTGAATTTGCCTCAAGCGTTCAGCGGTCGGTGGAGGTTCACGGTGCCAGCATGGTCGTGATCGACAGCCTGAACGCTTACCTCCAATCCATGCCCAACGAGCAGTTTCTCGTCCTGCAGATGCACGAGATGCTGAGTTATCTAGGCCAGAAGGGGGTCGTCAGCCTCCTCATCCTCGGACTGCATGGCGTCACCGGAGACATCCGTTCGGATGTCGACCTGAGCTACCTGTCCGACACCGTGGTCCAGCTTCGTTATTTTGAGGCGCTTGGCGAGGTGCGACAGGCCATATCGGTGATCAAGACGCGGACTGCTCGGCACGAACGCACGATCCGCGAATTTCAGATCGGCGACAATGGGCTGCAATTGGGTGAGCCGCTTGGCAAATTCCAAGGCATTCTCACGGGTGTGCCCACCTTCGCGGGAGAGAGTACGACGTTGATGGCGAGCCAGGCGGCTACGGTTGCACCGCAGGCAAGATGAAAGCGCGCGTTCTGATCCTTGCGCCGCGCGGTCGTGACGCCACGATCGCGGAAGAGCTGTTGAAGCGAAACGGAATTGCGGCGCTCATCTGCACGGATCAGGCAGAGCTGGTCAGTCTCTTGAACGAAGGCGCGGGTGCCGTTCTGGTCACCGAAGAGGCGCTGGCGGGGTCTAGTACGGTCACTGTAGCGGACTGGGTGGCCAATCAAGCCGCGTGGTCGGACATACCGTTCGTGGTGCTGGCCAACGGATCGCGCACGCCCCGAGCGGCTGCCGCAACCGAACGCCTTGCAAAGCTTGGCAATGTCGTCCTGCTGGAACGACCGCTGCATGCCGAGGCGATGCTTGGCGCGGTGCGCTCGTCGCTCAAGGCACGAGCGCGGCAATATGAGGTCCGGGACGCGGCCGCTCTCAGCGCGGCGCAGAACCGCATTCTGGAGTTCGCCGTCCAGGAGGCGCCACTGGCTTCGACGCTCTCAGCCATCGTCCACGAGGTGGAGGCCCTGTCCACCTCGGGTGTGCTCGCGTCGATCCTTCTGCTGGATGAGGACGGTGTTCATCTCCGCCATGGCGCCGGGCCGAGCCTCCCGGCGGCCTACAACGAGGCGATTGACGGCATAGCGGCAGGGCCTTCCGTTGGTTCCTGTGGAACCGCAGTGCATCGGAAGAAGCCGGTGTTCGTTGCGGACATCGCACAAGATCCGTTGTGGGCCGACTTCTGCGACCTGGCGCTGGCCTATGGGCTGCGCGCGTGCTGGTCGGTTCCGATCACCTCGGCAAAGGAAGAAATTCTCGGCACCTTCGCGATGTATCATCACGAGCCGCGGATGCCGAGCGCGTCCGACCTAGAGATTGTCGACTTCGTAGTCCGCACCGCCGGAATCGTGATCGCGCGCGCGCGGACCGAATCCAATCTGCGAGCGAGCGAGGCGCGGTACCGGCAGATCGTCGAAGGCGCTGAAGACTTCGCAATTGTAACTCTTGATGCGGTCGGGGTCATCTCGGGCTGGAACAGCGGTGCTCAGCATCTCTTGGGCTACAGTGCCGCGGATGCGCTTGGCCAGTCCGGAGACATGTTCTTCACTCCCGAGGATAGAGCCGACCGCAAGCCCGAACAGGAACGAGAGCGAGCGGCCGCGGAGGGACGCGCCGTAAACGAGCGCTGGCACTTGCGATCGGACGGAACCCGCTTCTGGGGTTCGGGTCTGACCATGCCCCTCGCCGGTGAAAATGGTGGCTATGTCAAAATTTTCCGCGACCGGACGGGAGAGCACGAAGCCGAGGCGGCGCTGCGCGAGAGCGAGACGCGACTTCGCTTCTTCGGTGAGCTCGAGGAGCGCCTTTTTGGAGCGGCGGACGCGTCAGATGCCATGAAGGCCGCGGCGGAGATGCTGGGGCAAAGGCTCAACGCATCGCGGTGCGCCTATGCCGATGTCGATACGGACAGCGATCTGTTTTGGATCCGCAGCGACTATAACGCTCCCGGCGTAGAAAGTTCGGTGGGGGCCTACAGCCTTGACCTGTTCGGACCGCGGGCAGCTGCCGACATGCGACTGGGCCGTACGCTGATCGTACGAGACGTCGTTGCAGAGCTCCAGCCCAGCGAAGGGCGCGAGATGTTTCAGGCCATCGGCATCGACGCGATCATCTGCTGCCCACTGGTCAAGGAAGGGCGGCTCGCAGCGATGATGGCGGTCCATCAGGACCATGCTCGCGACTGGAGCCTGGGCGAAATCACGCTGGTCAGGGAGGTGGCAGAGCGATGCTGGTCGCATGTCCAACGGGTCGGCGCGGAAGCTCGCCTCCGTGAGAGCGACGAGCGCCTGCGCCTTGCGGTCCAAAACGCGGAAATCGGCTTCTGGGACGTGGACATCGTCAACGACCGGCTGATCTGGCCGGCCCAGACCAAGGCGATGTTCGGCATATCCGCTGACGTTCCCGTGACGATGGACGACTTCTACAACGGCCTTCATCCCCATGATCGGGAAGCAACCACAGCAGCCTTTCTGGCGGCCGCTGACCCGAGCATACGCGCGCTCTACGACGTTGATTACCGCACGATCGGTAAGGAGGATGGGGTCGAGCGCTGGGTGGCCGCAAAGGGGCGCGGCGTATTCGATGCTTCGGGGCGCTGCCTGAGGGTTGCAGGCACGGCGCTCGACATCACTGCGCGCAAGCGGGCGGAAGAGGCGCTCCGCGAGCTCAACGCCACCCTGGAAGCGAGGGTAGCTGCGGCGATCGCAGATCGGGAGGAGGCGCACGAGGCGCTTCGCCAGAGCCAGAAGATGGAGGCGATGGGCCAACTGACCGGCGGCGTCGCGCATGACTTCAACAATCTGCTGACGCCGATCGTCGGTGCGCTCGACATGCTTCAGCGCAAAGGGCTCGGCGGTGAGCGGGAGCAGCGCTTGATTGCCGGCGCGGCGCTGTCGGCCGAGCGGGCGAGGACACTTGTTCAACGTCTCCTTGCGTTCGCGCGTCGGCAGCCGCTCCAAGCCGTCTCCGTCGATGTTGCAAAGCTCGTCTCGGGCATGGGCGATCTTGTCGAGAGTACGACAGGTCCACAGATCAGGGTGGTCGTCGAGGCGGAAACCGATCTGCCGGCAGCGAAGGCTGACCCCAACCAGCTTGAAATGGCGCTGTTGAATCTTTCGGTGAATGCCCGCGACGCCATGCCGGATGGAGGAACGCTACGGATCTCGGCAACGGTCGAGGCAATTTCGAAAGGCCACCGGTCTCGCTTGGCGCCCGGCAGTTTCATCTGTCTATCGGTAGCAGATACCGGCACCGGTATGGACGAGGCTACGATCGCGCGGGCGGTCGAGCCGTTCTTCTCGACCAAGGGAATCGGGAAAGGAACCGGCCTCGGCCTGTCGATGGTACATGGCCTTGCCTCGCAGCTCGGCGGCGCACTGACCATTCAGAGCCGGCCGGGAATGGGCACGAACGTTGAGCTTTGGCTTCCCGTCAGCTCCGAGGCAGCGGAGCAGGCGTCAGTCCCGCAGCGGCTCGCCGCCGATGTCCACCATCGCGGAACGGCGCTTCTCGTCGACGATGAGGAACTGGTGCGGATGAGCACGGCGGACATGCTCGTCGACCTTGGCTATGCGGTGGTGGAAGCGGCTTCGGCCGAGGAGGCCGTGCGCGTTCTCGAGCGCGGGCAATCGATCGATGTCTTGGTCACCGATCACCTGATGCCTGGAATGACAGGGACGGAGCTTGCCCGGCATGTGCAGGCGACTCGCCCCCAGCTGCCCGTCTTGCTCGTGTCCGGCTATGCCGAGCTGGAAGGCGTTGATGCCGAACGTCCAAGGCTGACCAAGCCGTTTCGAAAGGACGAACTCGCGGCGACGTTGTCAACGCTTGTCGATTAACAAACTGAAGGCGGCGGTGCTTTAAACAGAGAGCGCCGCATCGCTATTTCCGATCGTCGAGCCCTTTCACATGCCCGCCGGCTCAAGACGCTCAGCGGGTTCACACCCTACGAATACATCGCAAAATCCTGGCTGTCAGAGCCCGAACCGTTCATCATCGATCCGATCCAGGTGCCGAGACCAAATACCTGGTCAAAAGCGGGCACCTTTTGCCTGATATGCAAAAAATTCTAAAAACAAAGGGATATGGCGGAAGAGGTGTCTTCCATAGGCAATTCCAGCGAATTCCAAGGAGTGCCATAACACCCTGTTTCTTTTGACTATTTAAACAATAGGTTCCAGCACGTTCCAGTATATGCGGGACTATTCGCTTTTTTAATGTGGTACGGTATGTAGGGCGGATGTCAGGAACGAAGCCAACTGGTCGCCATCAGGATAACCGTCTAACCGCCGCCGCCGTTAGGGCAGCAAAGGAGCCGGGTCTGTATGGAGATGGGCACGGTTTGTACCTCAAAGTCGATGCGTCTGGGGCCAAGCGCTGGATTCAACGCATCGTCATTCACGGCAAGCGTCGAGACTTGGGCCTAGGGTCCGTTGCGCTTGTTGGCCTGAAAGAAGCCCGAGAGAAGGCGCTAGAGCAGCGAAAGCTTGCCAGGGCAGGTGATGACCCTCTTGCCGCAAAAAGGCGCTCACAGACCATTCCTACGTTCGAAAATGCCGTATCCATAGTTCATGGTAATCGCGAGACGACTTGGCGTAACGAGAAGCATCAAAAGCAGTGGCTGGCCACGCTAGAAAAGTACGCAATCCCAATCATTGGGAATAAGCGCGTCGATAAGATAGATAGCGGGGACATTTTGAATGTCCTTGATCCGATATGGCTTTCTACGCCGGAAACCGCCAGTCGGGTCAAACAGCGCATTGGCACTGTTTTGAAATGGGCCATTGCTCGCGGCTATCGAACCGACGATCCCTCGGTAGCCGTACAACAAGCTCTGCCTAAACATGACCGCTCTAAGGTCAAACATATGCAAGCCTTGCCGTATCGTGAGGTTTATTCTGCAATTCAGAAAATATCTGAAAGTTGCGCTTTTGACGCGACTAAACTCGCATTTGAGTTTCTCGTTCATACCGCTTGCCGGTCTGGGGAGGTCAGGGGCGCACTGTGGTCGGAGATAAACCTTGATGACCGGGTATGGGTCGTCCCTGCCGAACGTATGAAGATGAAGCGGGATCATCGTGTTCCGCTGACTCCACAGTCGCTTGCCATTTTAGAGCGGGCCAAGGCTTTGAAGCAGGATGATTGCGACCTTGTATTCCCCAGCCTTCGTGGGAAGGTCTTGTCGGATATGACGCTATCGAAGCTTGTCAGGGAGCAGGGGATTGATGCGGTGCCGCATGGGTTTCGTAGCAGCTTTAGGGACTGGGCCGGAGAGATGACGAATCACCCCCATCAGGTGGTGGAGTTTGCCCTAGCCCATACGATCCGAAACAAGGTGGAAGCGGCCTATCACCGGTCCGATCTGCTGGATAAGCGAAAAATTTTGATGTCGGATTGGTCCGACTATGTTTCGAAAGCGCCCTCAAAAAACGTTGACGTTTCAGATGATTGAAGGGGCTGATTTTCTTTTCATCATTAGAAGTAATTTTGTTTAGAGCATCTAAAATTCTAAGCAAAATCGGCATATTGACGCTGTTTGAAAAATGAGATTTCGAGTGTTCATCGGGTTTTTGGAGAGCCAAAATGAACACTCAAATTCTTCGCCGTCCTGCTGTGGAAAAGATGGTCGGTTTAAGCCGTAGCTCCATCTATGCCGCGATGGATCGAAACCTATTTCCTCGTCCGATCCAGCTAGGTCCACGTGCAGTTGGTTGGCGTATGTCCGACCTGCAAAGCTGGATCGAAAGCAGGGAGATGGCGATTCCGTCGAATAAGGGCTGGTAATATGAAGGATTATATCGTGTTTAATAATGTTAACGTTTTGATTGAAATTCATGTTATAGCGTTAACTTTCATATAACATTTGTAAACGTCTATATTCAGTCTATTTCATATTTCTCTTTCTTATTTGGACATGATTAAAGACAAGTACGGCTTTATAGGGCCGACCTGAAAAACGTCCAATAGTGTCCGTAAAGTTGAAAGCCGAGAGCAGATATCGCGTTTGAAGGGGCTCGCCGTTGAGCGCAAATAATCAAATGTATAGCGATTCTGTTAGGAGGCTGTCCTGTCCGGTTTTCATTATATAAATTGGTGCGCCACCATCAATTTCTTGAAAATCATGTATGGGCAAATACCAGCGAGATTTTTCCCAACATTCTAGGAATATCTCTCTGAATTTTTCTATATTAACATGACTGGGCCGCTTTAGGCAACAATGTATGTGCCAGCGACCGTCCTTGCCCCGCTCGAGGGTGCTAATATTTTTGATGAGATGGCCTTTGCGCCGTGATTTACGCTTTCCGTGAATCTTTCCGCCGACCTTCTTCAGGGTTTGAGCCATCACCCTGTCATACCGCTCATGATTGCCTACGAAGTGAGGCCCCAAGCCTGCGGGCAGGGATTGCTTTACGCTAAGCGTAATAAACGTGTCGGGCTCCACCCTATCAACCATCTCTTTCATGGTTGCGTATTTGATTAAAGTTCTACTCATTATATTCCTATTTGCAAATCTCCTTCATATTGCCGAGGGACGCTCGTATAGTACGTATCCCGGCATTGCAAGTGCAATCGTAACGTGCGCAAACAAATGCGTCGCGCTAACCCCGCCTATGCCCGATGTCCATTGAGATGCAATTGTACATTAGCATTTCTAATTAAGTAGTGTGAGGTGAACTTTGCACTACAGCAGAAATTGGGAACTAGTTAGGAAGCTATTTCCTTTATATCTAAGGGTTCACCTGTTTCCATCTTGCTCAATCCGATTGATTGAGGCATCCCTCTGGCGCGCTCTCTCAAATCGGGAGCGTGGGGCGTAGGAACCCCGCTGACACGTAGCCTGGTCGAGTTTCATCGGCCGGGTGGCTACTACGTATGTCCAAGGCTCTGCCTAAAGGTGGTAGCGCCTTGTGCTACGTGCAGGGTTCCTAACACCCGGCTATTCGCTGGGGAGCCTCTCAATCGAATGGGGGCATTATGGACCAGAATGATTCCAAGTCCGACACGGGCGAACGTGGTTCGATAAAAAAATCCGGGCTGCCATCGAACGAAGACTGGCTAGCTCGCACGTTCGGCATCACCAGTGCAGCCGGAAGATTCGGCTGTATGTCATTCCTTTTCATTCCTCTGCTCTTGATCGTTTACTGCTCCTACAAAGGAGCGGCACCCGACAATGCAGACCAAAATCAAACACCCGCAGAACTGCCGCAACAGGCTGATGATAAAACTTCTTCCAAGCTCGAAACCCACCAGCCGTCAAAAATTGCAAGCCCAACCCTCACCAGCAAGCAGCGGGAGATGGTTTGCAAAGCTGGGATTGCTATAATGATGGGCCGCGATCCCAAGACGATGGCAGCTAAGCCGCAGAAGGGTGGTGTGACCCGCATTCAATATCGTCGCCCAGATGACAACAAGCTTTGGAAGACGGATTGCCGGATCGATGGAAATCGCTTCATGTGGCGCGGCGTGGATTCGTTTGGTAACGATGGACCGGGCCGTTGGCGCGACAGCCCCCAAGATGAAGTCATCAAATTTAGCATCAGTGGTAGGAAAATAATGATGACCGAGACATTCAACGATGGTTCGGTAGTGAAGGAATCTTATCAGTTCTAAAGGGGGAATAGGACATGAGATGCAGTGGCTGCGGCAAAGGCATTCCGTTTGGTGGACAAGTTTGCCTTTATTGCCATCGAGAAAAGAGTAGCGATCAGGCGATAACGGTATTTGGTACGATCGGAGTTTTGTTCGGGGGATTCATAGGAAATCTTGTCGGTGGGTTTGGAGGAATGCTAGTTGGAGCGTTCGGCCTGGGCTTCATCGCACTTGTGTTCATTAGCGTTACCGGGTCGAAGAAGGGGCACTCGGCAAAAAGGCCGCCCCGTATTCAACTGGAACCCACACCAAAGGCAAAGTCCGAGAGTTCCAATCCAGATGCAGCGATCCGGCTTGCGAAGCTAAAGCAGTTGATGGGTGATGGGCTTATCACCGATGAGGAATATCAACGGCAGCGATCGAAGATCGTCGATAGCTTGTGATGGTAGCGGCTAGGGAAAGAGGGCTTCTTTCTCTCTAGTCGATTTGTCAAAGTTAACCGCGCTTCTCGACACGCTGGATGGCAGCGCGGGAAACGCCGTATTTAGCCGCTAGAACGCCCAAGGAGACGCCCTCCTTCCGTGCGGCAAGGATTTCCTCCTGTTGGGACGTATTGAGGCTCGGCGGCCTTCCTAGGGCCTTTCCTTGCGCCTTGGCTCTCTTAAGGCCCGCTTGGGTTCGCTCAATGAGCAAATCGCGTTCAAACTCTGCGACGGCGGCGATAACCTGCATGGTCATACGGCCTGCGGGGGAGGTCAAGTCCACACCTCCAAGTGCAAGGCAATGAACCCGTATACCCTCCTGTGACAGTCGATCCACGGTGGAGCGAAGGTCCATAGCGTTTCGACCTAGGCGGTCGAGCTTGGTCACGAGTAGCACGTCTCCAGTTTCCATGCGGTCGAGCAGCTTCGCAAAACCCTTGCGCTCCATAGCGGGGACCGAGCCTGACACGGTTTCGACTACAATGCGGCGCGGCTCCACCTTGAAGCCTGCTGCTTCCACCTCGCTGACCTGATTATCGGTGGATTGGTCGGAAGTGGAAACGCGGCAATAGAGGAACGTGCGGGCCAAGGGATCGACTCCTGTATCGAATACCTAGCTCATATATAGCTGCTGTATCGAAACGTCGATTCCCTATTTTAGTTTACAATCGGGCAGGGTGTATCGAAACCGATCGATAGCGATGCGTTTCAATGGCAATCTAAGATGGTCAGCTCGACTATAAGGTAAAGATGGTCCCGGATTGTTACGCTGCCCCCATCTAAGCCTAGCTGCGGCAGTCTGATTTGGGTGGGGCTGCAATGCCACGTTTAGTGTGTGCACAATGGCTCATCACCGAAGCCCGAGTTCATTGCCGCAGCAATTTGCTCATCGAACGGGAGAATAAACGCGCCTTATCGTACTGGGTACGCATCAGCTCGCTGCAAGTGGCGCTGCAACCCCAAACGCCTTTTGCCTAATTAATACACAATACTCAATTCCTTTTTTTTCAATATGTTCATAAGGTTGATACCTGACCAATTTATAAACCACGGGTTACTCTCAAAGTGGGCTGCGGCCGCTTGCGCTTCGGCCTTTGTTAGTTTTTGCAACCCGACCGTACCACGCAGATTGTTGTACCAAGAGCCGCGCTTGTCTAGCGAAAGATAAGGGCAGCTTAGCAAATCAAGACAGAGGTGGGCAGCCTGACCGTCCATAGATATGCCGTTACTATTACATATCAATAGCTTTGCTCTTTTAAAAAGATCTTTTGTACGTTCGCGATGAAAGTACTTTCCCTTTGCTAAAAATATGAAAGTCACAATCTCAAAGTAGCCGAAGTGATCAATCTGTTGGCATAATATTTCTACAAGAGAATCGACTATCGGTTCGTTTTCGGCAATTTCTGCAAGAGGTATAATGACATTTAATACTTCCACGGGTACTGCTGTTAGTTTTCTATGGTGAACTCCATTGTTGATAGATTTAGACAAGTCTATTGTCCAACGGACAATCGTTTCAGAAAAGAATTCCTTCCTGTCTGTAGCTTTTTCCTTAAAAAAGGAATTTGCTGTAACGATAGAGCGAGCAATATTTAGTGAAGAGCGAACTGTTGGGTTAACCGTATAGAAAAAATATGCCAATTCGACTAAGAGCATTATTGCCGAAATATAAGATTCAATATCGAGCTTTTCCTTTGGGACATGGTTTATATCATCGGATATGCTCACAACTCTTTTGTTTAATGCGGAAATGACGTAGTCCGAAACCATTTCATAACTTGCATTATGCGAAACGCATATATTTTTTATGTTTTTCGTAAACTGTTTTATTATAGAGTTGGCTCGGTTGATTTTAATGGGGAATGTATAGGTTTTTCCGTTTTGGGAAAACTCATCAATGAAAAGGTCAAAAAATGCTTTTAGCGCTGAATCTGTGTCTGATATTGCTTGCGATTTCTTGGTAGCAAACGGCCTCTGCATCGTTTCTGTCTTGCGTTCGTTAAGATGAAGATTGTATTCAGCAAGGCAGGCAGTGATAACGCCTTGAATAGTATCCGCAGTTTCTACATCCTTGGCAAAAACATAAAAATCATCAATATATCTTTTGATTTCAAAGTCCGACCTATAGACAATGTTAAGGTCTAATAATTTCGATATTACATTTTGGTCAATTCTGGATAGTATTATCTCAGCAAATACGCGGCAGCATTCCGGACCAATGCATATTCCATTGGTTTCGTTGTAATTCATGAATTGCATTAAGCGATCAAACTCATTGCCGAAACTAGATGCTGTCGTATTATTTTTGGCGATGTCTACGGTGCCTACAGCCCAGAACATCGTATGAGTGTATATGCTGTTAAAGCACTTTGACACGTCCAATGATCTGAATATCGAAAATTTTTTCTCTAAGCGAAGATATTCTGTCGAATCAAAAAATTGATGAGCCCTGCGGATATGACTATACGAAAAGTATGATGCAGGGTTGGAAACACTTTTCTCGATTGAAACAGTATCAATATCCGAAGCCTTTCGGGCATTTTTAGTCGTATTGATACCTCTTACAAAGTATGTGCTACCAACCTTGTAGGGTGTTCGCAAAGATATATCGGATTTTTTCGCGTAGTAGCAAATTAAAGAGTCATGCTTCTGATAAAAGCGAGCCACCTTATACTGGGCCGATGGATGTAAAAGACTAAGACCCCGTGTTGAAGCCTGATCTTTTACTACGCGATACCGATAAGGAATTGTGTAATGCCTGTCAGAAATAACAAGCTCTTCGACAAAATCACTGACGTTGCCGGATAAAACCCTCGCGCCGTTGAGATTCAAGTAAAATCCGTCATTCGAGAATATGATAGGCACTTCTTCTGGCAAAGTATCCGTAACTACAGCGCGCATGAAATCTGCACGACGCATATTGCCTTTGGCGATCACCGCTTTACGCATGCGTCCAGCACCTCGAAATGATCAAAATATCGCGGGGCGAGAAGGTAAAAAATACGTTATCTTCAAATCCCTTTTTGAATGAAAATCCTAAAACCTTTTTTCTTTGGGCTGGGTTCAGGTTTGGTTTAATGCGATTATTTGGATTGGTATTGTAGACGGCATTGCGAAAAAACCTGTCTAGCTCCTTAAGTCCTTTTGAATTATTGCTGTCTATTAAAGGGTAGTTATATCTTAATCCGACAAATCTTTTCTGTCCGCTATCTTCATCGATAAAGGAATGATTGCAGGACAGCATTTTGAGCCTTCCATTAAGAAGATGGAAATTGGCGTCATTATTAAATTCCAAGAATGACTTGGCTATTCTGCGTTTATATTTCTTTATTTTAGACGTTGCGATATCAACATCGACATTTCGATAAATGCTGCTGCCATCCCGATACATTCTACTAACGTCCAATTGGTATCCCAGGAAATTCAGTGTCAAATCAGGAGTCAATGAGTCTTTCATAGTTTGAGAGGAAAAATTATAACCTTCGCATTTTGTCTTGCTTAATTCGAGTCCGGCCGGGAGGGTGCTTTGTGCAAAGGACATCATTTTCTCGACGTTCACACCATAATCAACAATCATAATGATATCGTCTACAAATCTACTGTAGAACCGCACGCCATCCTGCTTTTCAAGAACATTGTCGAACCCGCGCATGGCGTACTCTGCCAGCGTCGCACTGATTGCTAAGCCTCGGGGTAGGCCAGATATGGATTGCCTGCGTAAGGCGTCAAAAAAAGATTCTAAGAGGTTGACTGATTGACGCGAGAAAGCGCTGTCGCCTCTAAGGCTCTGCACGATAAAATCAGTATCTACCGTTTCGTAGAATGATTTAATATCAAGCTTTATGGCCTTGAATGCGATACCCTGGCTCAACAGGGATATCATGCAGCGCACGATATCCTGTCTATCGTTCTGACGAACGCCTGTGACCTGTCGGACATGGCCGGAGATATGGCGAACTATCAGCGCTTGGTCGACAGATGTATGCTGGTAGACGTGTTTGCCGCCGCGATTGCCACGATACAGGCTGATATGGGGAAACCCGGAAGCAGCAATTTCAACCGCTCGCTGGACTGTCGCCTCTTTGTCGCTCAATGGCACATACAGAAGGCCTCTCGAAAAATCAGTCTCCCTGAATTGTCGAGCCAACGTCTTGGCGTGAATGGTTGCGTCGTACATGCCCTCTCCCTGACGGACATAACGTACGCAAAAAATTTGAAGACCCGCAACGCAAACTTCAATGTTGGTTGGAATGTTGGTCTGGGCGGAAATAATAGGCTTATCTGCCTGTAGTGTCCGGGTATTTTGAGGATTATGGCGGAAGAGGTGGGATTCGAACCCACGGATGGCTTGCACCATCGCCGGTTTTCAAGACCGGTGCCTTAAACCGCTCGGCCACTCTTCCAGGGTCGCGGTGGAACGTGCCTCTACGCCAAGCCCGTCGGCGAATCCACTATCGATTGCGGATGCGTGTTCGGTTGAAGAGCGGAGCGGCTGGACGTGCCCCCCTTGCGGTGGCGCGAGGTTCCGGCTGGAGCCTAGCTATGGCACATAGGCGCTCATGTGGGGGGACATTACCCGGCGTTTGAAGCGCCTCGCCATCGTGTCGATCTTTGCGGCTTCGGTCAGCGCGGCACCCGCCTGCGCGCAGGACGAGGCCGGGTTCCAGACCTATCTGCAACAGGTGCGCGGGACCGCGCTGTCACAAGGCGTCAGCCGTACGACGCTGGACTCGGTGCTGCCGACGCTTACGCTTAACTCGCGCGTGATCGAGCTGGACCGGCGCCAGCCGGGTGGTCCCGCCAATAGCGGGTTCAGCCCGTTCGCGCCCTATAAGGCGGCGCATGTCGATGCCGCGCGCATCGGGCGGGGCCGCACCAAGTATCTGGCGCAGCGCCCGCGCCTGTCGCGGATCGAGCGTGAGACGGGGGTTCCCGAATCGATCATGGTCGCGATCTGGGGCCACGAAACCAATTACGGTGCTTATACCGGCAATTTCGACCTGCTCCGCTCGCTGGCTAGCCTGGCCTATGAGGGGCGGCGGCGCCCCCTGTTCGAGGGCGAGTTCATTGCTGCGCTGAAGATGATGGACCGGGGCGTGACCCGTGACCAGCTGAAGGGCAGCTGGGCGGGCGCGACCGGCAATCCGCAGTTCCTTCCCTCCATTTACCTGCGCCTCGCGCGCGACGGCGATGGCGATGGGCGCGCCGACATCTGGAACAGCGAGGCCGATACGCTGGCCTCGATCGGCAATTACTTCGTCAATGCCGGATGGCGCGCAGGCCAGCCCTGGGGCTTTGCGGTGACGGTGCCTGCTGGCTTCGACCGCTCGATGGTGCGCAACCGGCTGGTCAGCCCGCGCTGCCCGCGCGTGTTCGAGCGGCATAGCGGCTGGCGGACGATCGCCGAGTGGCGTGCGATGGGCATCGTGCCGCTGGGTGCGGCCTGGCCCAATGATCAGGTATTGGCGACGCTGATGGAGCCGGACGGGCAGGGGGCAACCGCCTATCTGCTGACCGGCAATTACCGGGTCATCCTGGATTACAATTGTTCGAACTTCTACGCGCTTTCGGTGGGATTGCTGGCCGATGCGATTGCGGGCTGAGGCGATCGCGCTGCTGGCGCTGGCCTTCGCCACGCCGGTCTGGGCCGCGCCGTCCGATGATGCGCCGCCGGTGCGGTACGGCAAATATGACGCGACCGGGCAGGCAAGCTGGTACGGGCATGAGCTCGCCGGGCGGCGCACGGCAACGGGCAAGCGTTTCGATCCCGATGATGTGATGATCGCACACCGCACCCTGCCGCTCGAATCGATGGTCGAGGTGACGGATGTCGATACCGGACGAACGATCATCGCTCGCGTCGGCGACCGAGGGCCGGGGCGGCCTGACCGGGTGGCGGATCTGTCGCTGGGCGCGGCCAAGCTGCTGGGCACGAACCGGCGTTCGGTCGCGCATATCCGGTTGCGCGCGCTGTCGCCGGGCAGCGACAGGCCGGGACTGATCCTGGCGGGGGCGAGCGCTGCGCCGCCCGTCGCCCGTCCGATCGCGCTCGATCCGCAAGGCCACTACCGCGTGCAGATCGCCAGCTTTTCCAGCCAAGCTCGTGCCCATGCGCTGGCCCGGCGTTTCGCCGCACGCGCGATCCCCGCCGGTCGCATCTGGCGGGTCGAACGCGCCGGACTGAATGCGGATTCCGCCAAAGCGCTGCGTGACGCGGCGGCAGAGGCGGGCTATGACGACGCCCGCATCCTGCATCAGGATTGACCTGTCGGCTCCCTTTGGTCACGGAACACCCATGAAGACCCTGTACGCATCTCTTGCCGCTCCGCTCGCCCTGGTCGCGATGGTTACCCCCTCGATCGCCGCCGCACCGCAGTTCGATACGCCCGCGCCGGTCGCCTTCATGAAGGACCTGTCCTCGGGCGCGATCCTGTTCCAGCGCGATGCCGATCGCCGGATGCCGCCCGCGTCGATGGCGAAGATGATGACGGTCTATGTCGCCTTCGACCTGGTCAAGAAGGGCCAACTGAAGCTGACCGACATGGTCACCGTGCAGCCGGAAACCTGGAAAAAGTGGCACGGACCGCAGGCGGGCTCGACCATGTTCCTGTCGCCGAACGAGCAGGTCAGCGTCGCCAACCTCCTCTATGGTATCGTCACGTTGTCGGGCAACGACGCCTGCGTCGTGCTGGCCGAGCATATCGCGGGCACGGAGCCGAACTTCGTCGAGCGGATGAACCGCACCGCCAAGCAGATCGGGCTGAACAACAGCCATTTCGGCACCTCGAACGGCTGGCCGGACGGCGGCGTGACCTACGTCACCGCACGCGACCTGGCCGATCTGGCCGAGCACACGATCACCGACTTCCCGCAGCTCTATAAGCAGTTCTATTCGCGCCGTGATTTCTCGTGGGGCAAGACGATGGGCGGCAACGCCATCACCCAGGCGAACCGCGACCCGCTGCTGGGTCGCGTCGCGGGCGCCGATGGCCTGAAGACCGGCCATACCGAAGAGGCAGGTTACGGCTTTACCGGTTCGGCCGAGCAGAATGGCCGCCGTCTCGTGATGGTCGTGGCCGGGCTCAACAGCTTCGGGGCGCGGGCCGAGGAGTCGGTCAAGTTCATGAACTGGGGCTTCCGCGCGTGGCAGGCCAAGCCGGTCGTCGCCAAGGGCAAGAAGGTCGCCGATGCCGAGGTCCAGATGGGATCGTCGAGCAGCGTCGGCCTGATCGCGCCTCGCCAGTTGACCGTCACGCTGCCTGCCGGGCTGGATCCGGCGATCAGCGCAAAGGTTGTCTATCAGGGGCCGATCAAGGCGCCGATCAAGGCGGGCCAGCATATCGCCGATCTGGTCGTCAGCTCGCCCGACATGCCCGCGCAGCGCCTGCCGCTGGTCGCGGACAAGGACGTCAGCGAGGCGGGCTTTTTCGGCCGCGCCTGGGCCGGGCTGACCTCGTTCTTCGGCTGATCGCCTGACCATGCTGCCGGTCGGCAATGATGCGGGCCAGGCTGCCTTCGCCGCCGCGCTGGGCGGGGCCAAGCTGCACCATGCCTGGCTGATCGCCGGGCCGGAAGGTGTGGGCAAGGCCAGTTTCGCGCGTGCGGCGGCCACGCGGCTGCTGGCGCGGGCGAGCGGGGCGGGGCCTCTGCCGCCCGGCCTTGCCGTGCCGGACGATCATCCGACCGCCAAGCTGATGGCGGCGGGGTCGCATCCTGATTTCCGGGTGATGGCGCGGCTTCCCAAGGATGCCGAGAAGCCCGATCAGGACCTCGCACGGTCGATCACCATCGCGCAGGTCCGCACGCTGCAACCGATGTTCGCGACCGCGCCCGCGATGGGTCCTGCGCGGGTCGTGCTGATCGACGCGATCGACGATCTGGAACGCGGCGGCGCCAATGCACTGCTGAAGAATCTGGAGGAGCCGCCCGCGGGGACCGTGTTCCTCCTCGTGAGCCATGCGCCGGGACGGCTGCTGCCGACGATCCGCTCGCGATGCCGGTTGCTGCGGTTCGAGCGGCTGTCGGACGCCGACGTGGCGCAGGTACTGCGCCAGCAGCTGCCAGAGGCGGACGAGGATGAAATCGCCGCACTGGTCGCGGTGGCGGACGGTGCGCCGGGCCGGGCGTTGCGCTTCGCCGGCCTGAACATCGCGGGGCTGGATAGCGCGATCGCACGGATCGCGGAGACGGGCGATCCGGGCAATGCCGAGCGGGTGAAGCTGGCCAAGTCGCTGGCGGGGAAAGCTTCGCAGGCGCGGTATGAGGCGTTTCTGGACCGGGTGCCCGCCTTCATCGCGGGCCGTGCGCGGGGGCGATCGGGGCCGGGGCTGAAAGTGGCGCTGGACGCCTATGCCGCCGCGCAGGATTTGGCGGGCGCGGCGCGCGGACTGTCGCTGGATGCGCAGGGGACCGTGTTCGAGATGGCGGGGATCATCGCGACGTTGCGGTGAGGGTATCCCTTGGCCTTCGACTTCGTTCAGGCTGAACGGAGTTTGGAATTTAACCCCGTTCCGCACCGCCGTTCAGGCTGAGCGAAGTGGAAGCCCACGCCCAACGCCAGCCAACAGCTTTTTACAGCCCCACCCGCTCGAAATGCCCCGGGGCAAAGCCTTCGATAGCCAGCGCGGCAATCCGCTCCGCGACAACCTCGGGCGCTTTGACCGAGGCGGGGTCCTCGCCAGGATAAGCCTTGGCCCGCATCTGCGTCCGGGTCGCGCCGGGGTCGACGATCGCTGTACGGATCGCGCTGATCTCCGACGTTTCGTCTCCATAGGCCGCGAGCAGCGTCTCGAATGCCGCCTTTGACGCGCCATAAGCACCCCAATAGGCACGCGGCTTGCGTCCGACAGAGGAGGTGACGCCGATGACCCGTGCTCCGTCCGAACGGCGCAGCATCGGGTCGAAAGCAGCGATCATCGCGGCCTGGGCGCTGACGTTCAAGGTCAGGACGCGGGCGAATTCCTTGGCGTCGATCGCGGGCACGGCGGCCAGCGAGCCCAGCATCCCGGCGTTGAGCACCAGCACGTCGAGTGCCTGCCAGCGCTCGCCGATCGCTCCGGCAAGACGGCCAATCGACTCATTCTCGATCAGGTCGAGCGGCGCGATGGTGGCAGAGCCCCCGGCGTTGAAGATCGTCTCCTCGACCTCCTCCAACCCCTTCGGCGTGCGCGCGGTCAGGACGACATGCGCACCCGCCGCGCCCAGCGCGATGGCGGTCGCCGCCCCGATGCCCCGGCTGGCACCCGTGACCAACGCCAGCTTGCCGTCGAGCGCGCCTACCATCAGGCGACCCGCTCGGCCAGCATCGCGAACTGATCGACCGAGGCGGTCTCGTCATGGTCGGTCAGCGTGGTCGGATAGTCGCCCGTAAAGCAGGCGTCGCAATAGCTGGGCTTGTCGCCGCGTGCGGCGTTCAGCGCCTTGTACAGGCCTTCGATCGAGACGAAGGACAGGCTGTCGGCATGAATGAAGTCGGTCATGCCGCCCAGGTCGAGCTTGGCGGCAAGCAGCTTTGCGCGCTCGGGCGTGTCGACGCCGTAGAAGCAGCTGTGCCGGGTCGGCGGGCTGGCGATGCGCATATGCACTTCGGCGGCACCCGCCTCGCGCATCATTTGCACGATCTTGAGCGAGGTGGTGCCGCGCACGATCGAATCGTCGATCAGGACGACCTTCTTGCCCTGGATCAGCGCGCGATTGGCATTGTGCTTCAGCTTGACGCCCAGATGACGGACCTTGTCGCCGGGCTGGATGAAAGTACGGCCGACATAGTGAGAGCGGATGATGCCCAACTCGAAGGGGATGCCCGAGGCCTGCGCATAGCCGATCGCGGCGGGAACGCCCGAATCGGGGACAGGGATGACCAGATCGGCATCGACGGGTGCTTCATGGGCCAGCTGCGCGCCGATTTCCTTGCGGACCGAATAGACCGACTGGTCGCCCGCGATCGAATCGGGGCGGCTGAAATAGACCCATTCGAAGATGCAGGGGCGGGCGTCGACCGCCTGGAAGGGGCGGATCGAGCGGATTTCGGTGCCCTGCACGATGACCAGCTCGCCGGGTTCGACCGCGCGCTCGAAGGTCGCGCCGCACACGTCGAGCGCTACCGTCTCCGATGCGAAGATCACCGAGCCGTCGAGGCGCCCCATCACCAGCGGTCGGATGCCCAGCGGATCGCGGCAGGCGATCATACCCTCGGGCGTCATCACGATCAGCGAATAGGCGCCTTCAACCTGCTTGAGCGCGTCGATGAAACGGTCGAGCAGGGTGCGATAGTTGGACGTCGCGACGAGATGGATGATCGTCTCGGTATCGCTGGTCGACTGGAAGATCGAACCGCGACGGACAAGCTCGCGACGCAGCTTCATCGCGTTGGAAATGTTACCGTTATGCGCGATGGCGAAGCCGCCGGTCGACAGGTCGGCATAAAGCGGCTGGACGTTGCGCAGCGCGGTCTCGCCGGTGGTCGAGTAACGCACATGGCCGCAGGCGACATCGCCCGGCAGGCTGCGGATCACGTCATCACGGTCGAAATTGCCCGCGACATGGCCCATGGCGCGGTGGGTGTGGAACAGCGTGCCGTCGAAGCTGGTGATCCCCGCCGCTTCCTGTCCGCGATGCTGGAGCGCATGAAGCCCGAGCGCGGTCAGCGCCGCCGCGCCATCGGCGCCGGACACGCCGAAAATGCCGCATTCCTCGCGGAGTTTGTCGTCGTCGAAGGGGTTGGTGGTCAGCATAAGAGAGGCGCTCGCAACGTTCGCAACTAAGGGGCAGACGGGGCGCATATAGGAACGTCGTCCGCGTTTGTCGCCTGTTTGTCATCATGGCGGGGATCATTTTCGCAAAGGCTGCGTTTCGGAGCCGAAAGCAGGAGATGCCATATGGCGCGTGATCACGGAGCCCAGATCAAGGATGACGGGCTGTATGAAGAACTGCGCAAGCAGGGCCAGTCCAAGGAAAAGGCCGCGCGCATCGCCAATGCCAAGGCGAAGGGCAGTCTGGACCATAAATCCACCCACCTGGAGGATCGGACCAAGGACGACCTGATGGCCGAGGCGCGCAAGATCGGCATCGAGGGGCGATCGAAGATGAACAAGGATGCGCTCATCAAGGCGATCCGCGATCACGGGTGATTGAGGCGAGCAGCGATCCGTTATAATCCCGCTCCATGGCCGACCACCGTGACGCCGGGCTGACGCTCGACCCCAAATTCGATGCCAATGGCTTGTTGACGGCGATCGTGACCGATCGTGCCAGCGGCGAGCTGTTGATGGTCGCGCATATGAATGCCGAGGCACTCGAGGCGACGCGCGCGACCCGCGACGCGCATTTCTGGTCGCGCAGCCGGGGACGGCTCTGGAAGAAGGGCGAAAGCTCGAACAACGTGCTGCGCGTGGTCGAGATGCGGATCGACTGCGATCAGGATGCGATCTGGCTGATCTGCGATCCGGCAGGCCCCGCCTGTCACACCGGCGCGCGCAGTTGCTTTTACCGGCGGATCGAGGGCGACGGACTGGCGCCGGTGGCGTGATCCGGCGGAGAATCGCGCTGGCGACCCTGATCATGCTGACCGCCTGTAGCCGGGCGGGCGATGGCGGGGACGGCAAGGCGGGTGAAAAGCTGGAAGCCGCGAGCATCGCCGCCGGGCTGGTCGCCGATCCGGCCGCCGCGCCGCTGGACGGCCTCTGGTCGCGCGATACGGACCGGATGTGCATCCTGCCTGCCGGGGGCAATGCGACCCGCCATGTGGGGGTGATGCTGGATTATGGCGAGGGGCAGGGGTGCACGGCCCTCGGCACCATGGAACGCTCGGGCTCGACCTTGAAGCTGACGCTGGGGGCGTGCCGCTTCACCGCGCGGTTCGACGGCGACTCCATCCAGTTCCCGGCGATGCTGCCGTCGGCCTGTAATGCCTTTTGCACCGGACGGGCTACGCTGTCGGCGTTGAATGTCGAGCGGATCAGTGCCTCGGTGGCCGAGGCGCGGACGCTGCGCAGCACGAACGGGACTATGCTCTGCGCTGATTGACGTTCACGTAAAGGGCATTTAGCGTTCGATGCCATGACCCAGGTCGCCGCCTCCACCGAACCGCAGCCTTGCGCCGATCGCGACGATTATTCGATCACCCAGCTTTGCGCCGAGTTCGGCGTCACCGCCCGTGCGCTCCGCTTCTACGAGGATGAAGGGCTGATTTCGCCGCAGCGGCGGGGCACGCAGCGCATCTATTCGCAGCGGGATCGCGCGCGGCTCGCCTGGATTTTGCGCGGCAAGCGGGTGGGGTTCAGCCTGGCCGATATTCGCGAGATGATCGATCTGTACGACCTGGGCGACGGCCGCCGCCTCCAGCGCGAGGTGACGCTGGAACGCTGTTCCGCCAAGATCGAGGCGCTTCAGGCACAAAAGCGCGACATCGATGCCGCCATCGCTGAGCTGACCGAGTTCGTCGCGCTGGTCGAATCGCACCGGGAGTAGGCGCGCTTCTATTCCTCCCCTGCAACGGGCGGATTCGGTTTGGATTCGGCCTGTGGGGCACTCGCGCGGCGGACGCCGGTCAGTTCGCCCGTCGCGGGCGTGGGGGTCGAACTGGGCTGCGGCGTGGGGGGCGGCAACGGGACGATCGTCATCGACATCCGCTTCATGCAGCGCGGACCCTTGAACGCCGGATACATTCCGCAATTCCATAAGGTCCGCTCCAGCCCGATCGCGGGATCGCGGAAATAGCTGAACGCCATCGTCTCCATCTGAACCTGGTTCAGTGGCACGGAGAACGCCGTGGCATTGGCGTCGCGCCACGCCATGACGGTGCAATGCTTGCGCGCTCCGCACAGCGTCAGGGCAAAGGCCGGGAAGCCTTCCGGCGCCAGTCCGGCGGGCAGGGTGATGAGGAAGGTGTCGGGCTCGCTCGCCAGCGGGGCCATGGTCCCCGTCGCAACCGCGCCTTCGGCCAGCGCGGCTCCGGCGTCGTCGCTGGCATCGGTTCCGGCCCGGTGGGCGGGCGAGAAGGGGGCGAGCGCCGGAATGACCGGCTCGCCGGGCACCAGATGCCGGTTGAAAGCGGGCGGCGTGCCCCACCAGCCGGACCAGCGGAAGAACAAATGGCTGCCGACGCGCGCGATCTTGTCCAGGCTCGCCTGCCAATAGGGCACGACCCAGTCGGTATGATAATGGGTCGCGTGGCCAACGGGACCGAAGACCTTGCCGTTCAGCGCCATCGTCGCGATCTGCCGCGCGCGGGTCCAGGCGGCCTCGGGCGGTTGCCACTTGGTCAGCGCGCCGTCGCAGGAGAAGGTGAACTGGCAGCCAGTGCTGCGTTCCTGCCCCTCGAACACCACGCCGCATACCGTTTTGGGGAAGGCCGGGTGACGCAAGCGGTTGAGCACGACCTGCGCGACCGCCTGCTCTCCCTTTGCGTCGTCGCCCGCTTCGTACAGCACGCCCGCCGCCAGACAGTCCAGCGCCCGCGCCTTGTCCTCCGCCGATCCGCGATAGATGAAGGGGCGGCCGGCCGGGTTGGGATCGGTCGAGAAGGGGATCGTCTCGTTATAGGCCCGTGCCTCGTCCGGCGTCATGTCGACGAACGCGACCGGTTCGACTGGCGGCAACTCGGCGGGCGGCACGACACGCGACGCCGGGCCAGCCCGCTGGGCCGACCGGTAATGGGTCCGGGGAATGTCGGGCGCGTTCGCCACGAGCAAGCCCGGTACGACCGCGGCCGTACCGGCGATGGCGAACAAGGCTGCGCGGATGCCGCCGCGCGGCCGGGACGTGTCGCTCACTGTTCGGGCAGGAAGTCCGGCACCGACAGGTAACGCTCGCCCGTGTCATAGTTGAAGCCCAGGACGCGGGTGCCGTCGGGCAGGTCGGGCAGCTTCTGCAGGATCGCCGCCAGCGTCGCGCCCGAGGAAATGCCGACGAGGATGCCTTCCTCGGCTGCCGAGCGGCGCGCCATGTCCTTGGCGACATTGGCATCGACCTCGATCACGCCGTCGATCGCCTGGGTATGCAGATTGGCGGGGATGAAGCCTGCGCCGATGCCCTGGATCGGGTGCGGGCCGGGCTGGCCGCCCTGGATGACCGGCGAGGCCGCGGGCTCGACCGCATAGACCTTCAGATGCGGCCATTCCTTCTTCAGCGTCTCGGCGACGCCGGTGATGTGGCCCCCGGTACCCACGCCGGTGATGATGACGTCGATCGGCGAATCGCGAAAGTCGTTCAGGATTTCTTGCGCCGTCGTGCGGACATGCACGTCGATATTCGCCGGATTCTCGAACTGCTGCGGCATCCAGGCGCCCGGCGTCTCGCGCACGATCTCCAGCGCGCGCTCGATCGCGCCCTTCATGCCCTTTTCCCGCGGGGTGAGGTCGAAGGTCGCGCCGTACGCCAGCATCAGGCGGCGGCGCTCGATCGACATGGATTCGGGCATGACCAGGATCAGCTTGTAACCCTTGACCGCCGCGACCATCGCCAGGCCGACGCCGGTATTGCCGCTGGTCGGCTCGACGATGGTGCCGCCGGGCTTCAGATCGCCCTTGGCCTCCGCGGCCTCGATCATGGCCAGCGCGATACGGTCCTTGATCGAGCCGCCGGGGTTCGATCGCTCGGACTTGATCCAGACCTCCGATCCGGGGAACAGCCGCTGGAGCTGAATATGCGGCGTGTTGCCGATCGTTTCCAGGATGGTGTTGGCCTTCATGGCTTGGCTTCTCCGTGGGTTGGTTCGGTTTCGAGGATCTCGGGAGGATCAAAGGTTCGCGCGCGTCGGAGTTCCGGGAACAGTCGCGACCAGAGCAAGGTCACGCCGATCGCGCCCAGCCCGCCGAACACCACCGCGCCGACGGGGCCGAGGATCGAGGCCATCACCCCGCTTTCGAATTCGCCCAGTTCGTTGGAGGCGGAGATGGTCAACTGCGACACCGCGCTGACCCGCCCACGCATGGCATCGGGGGTATGGAGCTGGATCAGCGACTGGCGGACATAGACCGATACCATGTCCGCACCACCGGCACAGATCAGCGCCGCCAGGCTGAGCAGGAAGGCCGGATGGACAAAGATACTGGTGCCGCCCGTCTGTACGGTCCCGCTGGTCAGGCCGAGCAGACCGGTGATCTGGCTTGCGACGCCGAAGGTCAGGATCGCCAGGCCGAACACGACGACGGCGATCAGCATCTTCACGCCGACATTCGACTTCATTGGCCGGAACGAGAACCAGATCGCCGTGGTCGCCGCGCCGATCCCCATGCCCGCCGCCAGCAGCCCCAGCCCCTGCGATCCGACATGCAGGATGTCACGCGCATAGACCGGCAGCAGCGAGGTCGCGCCCGCCAGCAGTACCGCGAACAGATCGAGCGTGATCGCGGCCTGGACCAGCCGGTTGCGGCGAACATAGCTGAACCCCTCGACGATTCGGGTCAGCGGGCGGCGGTCAGTCTGCGCCGGGGGCTGCGGGACGGGGCCGATCAGGAAGATGCACAGCAGCGCGATGGCGAACAGCGCGGAGGCGACGCCATAGGCAAACTCCGGATGGATTGCATAAAGCAGGCCGCCGACGCTCGGCCCCGCGATCGTGCCGACCTGCCATGCGATCGAACTGACCGCGATCGCGGTGGGCAGGCTTTCGCGCGGCACCAGATTGGGGGCGAGCGCCGAATAGGCGGGTCCCGAAAAGGCGCGGGCGATGCCGAACGCGACGGCGGCGGTGAACAGCGCCCCCAGCGTCAGATGCCCCGACCAGGTCAGCAGCCACAGGGTCGCGGCGGTCACGACCAGCAGCGCGGTCGTGCCCCGCACGATCCAGCGCCGGTCTACGCTGTCGGCGACAAGGCCCGTGATCGGGGTCAGCAGGAACAGCGGCACGAACTGCGCGAAGCCGATCATGCCCAGCATGAAGGCGGCCTGGCGCACGTCCATGGTCTCGCGCGCCAGATTGTACACCTGCCAGCCGATGACGATCGACATGGCGGACACGGCGATGGTCCCGCTGAACCGTGACAGCCAGTAGCTGCGGAAATTGGCGATGCGAAACGGGTGAACGGGTCTATCCATGGTCGGTCAGCGTTGTAGGCTCGGGCCAGCCGACAAGGCAACCAAGGCAAAGCTATCGCCCCGTAAATTCCTCCTGTCCGGGTGGGAATTATAACAGGGAATTGAGTTTCGCGCAGAACCGCGCCAATAGGCGTCGATCCTTCCCTAACGGAAACAAAGGTGTTCCCGACTGTGGCAAAAGCTCCAAGCCGTACCAGCGAGCCCCCCATTCCCAATCGGGAGCGTCCCGCCGAACCGCAACCGTTCCAGGCTACCAGGGAACAGCTGCTGGATTTCTACAAGCAGATGCTCCTGATCCGCCGCTTTGAAGAAAAGGCGGGCCAGCTCTACGGCCTCGGCCTGATCGGCGGTTTCTGCCATCTGTATATCGGCCAGGAAGCCGTCGCGGTGGGTCTGCAGTCGGCGCTCGACGGCGACAAGGATTCGGTGATCACCGGATACCGCGACCATGGCCATATGCTGGCCTATGGCATCGATCCCAAGGTCATCATGGCCGAGCTCACGGGGCGTGCCGCCGGCATCTCCAAGGGCAAGGGCGGGTCGATGCACATGTTCTCGACCGAGCATAAATTCTACGGCGGCCACGGCATCGTGGGCGCGCAGGTGTCGCTGGGCACCGGCCTGGCGTTCGGGCACAAGTACAGCAATGACGGCGGCGTCTGCCTCGCCTATTTCGGGGACGGTGCTGCCAATCAGGGCCAGGTGTACGAAAGCTTCAACATGGCCGAGCTGTGGAAGCTCCCGATCATCTTCGTGATCGAGAACAACCAATATGCCATGGGCACCGCGGTCAACCGCGCCTCGTCCGAGGATCAGCTCTATCGTCGTGGCGAGAGCTTCCGCATTCCCGGTATCCAGGTCGACGGCATGGACGTGCTGGCGTGTCGTGGCGCGGCCGAAGAGGCGCTGGCCTGGGTCCGTGCGGGCAAGGGTCCGGTCATCCTCGAGATGAAGACCTATCGCTATCGCGGTCACTCCATGTCCGACCCGGCCAAGTATCGCAGCCGCGAGGAAGTGCAGGGTGTGCGCGACAAGTCGGACCCGATCGATCACGTCAAGAAGCTGCTCGAGGCGCAGGGCGTCACCGAGGCCGATCTGAAGGCCCTGGAGCAGGACATCCGCAAGACGGTCAACGAAGCGGCGGACTTCGCCGAGCAGACCCCCGAGCCCGACGTGGCTGAACTCTACACTGAAGTGCTGGTGGAGCGTTACTGAGATGGCGATCGAGATCAAGATGCCGGCCCTGTCCCCGACGATGGAGGAGGGCACGCTCGCCAAGTGGCTGGTGAAGGAAGGCGATACGGTCAAGTCCGGCGACATCATGGCCGAGATCGAGACCGACAAGGCGACGATGGAATTCGAGGCCGTCGATGAGGGCGTGATCGCCAAGATCATGATCGCCGAGGGGACCGACAATGTGAAGGTCGGCACGGCCATCGCGCTGCTGGCCGAAGAGGGCGAGGACGTGTCGACCGCCGCCGCGTCGGGTTCGCGTTCGGGCGATGCGGCCAATGCCGCGCCGAAGAACGAGGCGACCGATCACAACGCCCCGCCGATGCCCGAAGGTGCGGCCGCCGCCGAGCAGGAAAGCGGCACGCAGAAGCTGGTCGCCAGCGCCGAGCAGGAAGCGCCCGCCTCGCCGGAGATTCCGGAAGGCACCGAAATGGTGAAGCTCACCGTCCGCGAAGCGCTGCGCGACGCGATGGCCGAGGAAATGCGCGCCGACGACCGCGTCTTCGTGATGGGTGAGGAAGTCGCCCAGTATCAGGGCGCGTACAAGGTCACGCAGGGCCTGCTGGACGAGTTCGGCGACCGCCGCGTGATCGACACCCCGATCACCGAATATGGCTTTGCCGGTGTCGGCACGGGTGCAGCGATGGGCGGCCTGCGCCCGGTCATCGAGTTCATGACGTTCAACTTCGCCATGCAGGCGATCGACCACATCATCAACTCGGCCGCCAAGACCAACTATATGTCCGGCGGCCAGATGCGCTGCCCGATCGTGTTCCGTGGTCCCAACGGTGCCGCCAGCCGCGTCGGCGCGCAGCACTCGCAGAACTACGGTCCGTGGTACGCGAGCGTCCCCGGCCTGATCGTGATCGCGCCCTATGACGCGGCTGATGCCAAGGGCCTGTTGAAGGCGGCGATCCGGTCGGAAGACCCGGTCGTCTTCCTCGAGAACGAGCTGATGTACGGCCGTTCGTTCGACGTGCCCAAGATGGATGATTTTGTCCTGCCGATCGGCAAGGCGCGGATCATGCGCGAGGGCAAGGACGTGACGCTCGTCTCCTACTCGATCGGCGTCGGCGTCGCGCTCGAAGCCGCCGAGAAGCTGGCCGCGGAGGGCATCGACGCGGAGGTTATCGACCTGCGCACGCTGCGTCCGCTCGACACCAAGACGGTGCTCAAGTCGCTCGCCAAGACCAACCGCTTGGTCGTGGTCGAGGAGGGCTGGCCCACCTGTTCGATCGCGTCGGAAATCACCGCCGTCGTGATGGAGGAAGGGTTTGACGATCTCGACGCGCCGGTGCTGCGCGTGACCAATGAAGACGTACCGCTGCCTTATGCCGCCAATCTCGAAAAGCTGGCGCTGGTCGATGCGAACAAGGTCGTTGCGACCGTCAAGAAGGTGACCTATCGCGGCTAAGCCGTGGGTTTCTTCGCGAATTGAAGGGGGTCTTCCGGGAAACCGGGAGGCCCTTTTTCATGGGGCTTAGCTGTGCGAAGGGCAGGGGATGACCGAGAGGCCCGCCGCCACGTCTCCGCCCGCCATCGAAGCGGTGATGCGCGAACAGGCGCTGGCGGTGGGTTATGCCCCTGTGTCGGCGCGCGACGGGTTCGCGGCGCTGCTCGACCTGGACCACCAACTCGCCTCGATCCTGCAAAGTACCACGGAGCCGATGATCGGCCAGATGCGGCTGACCTGGTGGTATGAGGCGCTGGAAAAGCTCGACCGCGAGCCAGCGCCGGCACATCCCGTGTTGCAGCGCCTGGCGGCCTCAGTCCTGCCCGGCGGCGTGCGGGGGGCGGACCTCGCCCCGATGATCGAGGGGTGGGAGGCGCTTCTCGATGATGGCGAACCGCTGGATGACGAACGCACCACACGTCACGCGGACGCGCGCGGGGGCGTGTTGTTCGCGAGTATCGGGCGATTGTTGGGGCAGTCGGGGATGGAGTCTTTAGGAGCCGCATGGGCCAAGGCCGATCTGGCGCAGCATGTTTCCGATGATGCTGCCCGTGCGCGAATCAGGGCTGCGGCTGTCTCGGAACTGGACATGGTTCTCGCACGAAAGTCGCCCAAGCCGGTACGGGGTTTGAGCGGGCTGGCTGTGCTGGCCCGCGAAAGCCTGCGCCACCCGGATCGCCTGCCCGGTCATCCAATGCGTGCCACGCGTTTGGCTTGGCACGGTTTGACGGGACGCTGACTCCGATAGTCTCAAGACGGAGCCCACCCCGGCGAAGGCCGGGGTCCAGTTGCACTATATCGTCGATGGTGCCCGACCTTGTCGACCTCGCCCCGCTGTACCGCGCCACAAGCAGCATAGAAACTGGACCCCGGCCTTCGCCGGGGTGGGGCGAATGGGGGGCTGGTGCAGTCAATATCTAACCCCGTTCAGCCTGAGCGAAGGCAAAGGCCAAGGGAAAATCTTGCCGGCCATGCCTAACCCCGGTTAACCATAGCCCGTCGAACGGGGGAGACTGGAGCGATGTGGCGCTATCTGGCCGGTGGGTTGGGCACGCTCGTGCTGGTAGGGGCGGGGCTGTTCCTTTGGGGCAGCCGCCCGGACACACCGTCTCCGCTTCCCGCCGCAAGCGCCGCAGCGGCGGCCTCACCCCAAGCCGCCGAGGATGACGCTCCGCTTCCCGAAGCCTCCGCCCGCACGCGCGAGCAGAAACGCTTCGACCGCTATGACAAGGACCGCGACGGCACGATCACCCGCGAGGAATATCTTGCCGCGCGGCGCAAGGCCTATGCCAAGCTGGACCGCGACGGCGATGGCAAGCTGTCCTTCGACGAATGGGCGATCAAGGCCACGACCAAATTCGCCACCGCCGACCATGACAAATCTGGCACGATGAACGCGGCCGAGTTCGCCACCACCGCCGTCAAGCGTCGACCGGCTGCTCGGCGGGACTGTCCTCCGGCACGAACGGCACCGGCTGAGGCACCGGAGGCGGCCCCGGCGGAAGAGAGTTGAGCCAGCCGGGCAGCGCCTCGCGCGCGCGATCGGTGTACATCTTCTTGCGGTCGGCCTTCTTGGTCCGGCCGGGAATGGGCGGGAATAGGCCGAAATTGACGTTCATCGGCTGATAGGTTTCGGCCTCGGCCAACCCGGTGATGTGGCCGAGCAGCGCGCCCAGCGCGGTTTCGACCGGCGGCGGGGCGATGGTCTTGCCGGTCAGCTCGGCGGCGGCGAAACGCCCGGCGAGCAGGCCGATCGCCGCGCTCTCGATATAGCCCTCGCATCCCGTGATCTGCCCGGCAAAGCGCAGGTTCGGCCGCGATTTCAGCCGCAGCGTCGCATCAAGCAAATCCGGCGAGCGTATGAAGGTGTTGCGGTGCAACCCGCCCAGCCGTGCGAACTCGGCCTTTTCCAGCCCCGGAATGGTGCGGAAGATTCGGATCTGCTCGGCATATTTCAGCTTGGTCTGAAAGCCGACGATATTCCATAGCGTCCCCGCCGCATTGTCCTGGCGCAGCTGGACGACGGCATAGGGCCAGCGCCCGGTGCGCGGATCGTCGAGGCCGACGCCTTTCATCGGCCCGAAGCGCAGCGTCTCGACCCCGCGCTCGGCCATCACCTCGACCGGCATGCAGCCGTCGAAATAGGGAGTGTTCTTCTCCCACTCGCGGAACTCGGTCTTCTCGCCGTCCAGCAATGCCTGATGGAAGGCCAGATACTGGTCCTTGTCCATCGGGCAGTTGATATAATCCTTGCCCGTGCCCTTGTTCCAGCGGCTCTGGAACCAGGCGACGTCCATGTCGATCGACTCGCGGTGGACGATGGGCGCGATGGCGTCGAAAAAGGCCAGCGCCTCCGCGCCGGTCGCCTCGCCGATACCGCCCGCCAGCGACGGCGCGGTCAGCGGGCCGGTGGCGATGATCGCAGGCCCTTCCGGCAGCGCGTCGATCCGCTCGCGGACGATGGTGATGTTGGGATGCGCCTCCAACGCCGCCGTCACCCCGCCCGAAAAGCCATCGCGATCCACCGCCAGTGCCGAACCGGCAGGGACGGCATGGGTGTCGCCCTTGGCCATGATGATCGAGCCGAGCGCGCGCATTTCCTGATGCAGCAGCCCGACCGCGTTGGAGGTCGCGTCGTCCGAGCGGAAGGAATTGGAGCAGACCAGCTCCGCCAGATTGTCGCCATGATGGGCGGGCGTGGTATCCGCGCCGCCGCGCATCTCCGACAGGCGCACCTTCAGCCCTGCCTCGGCGAGTTGCCACGCGGCCTCCGAGCCCGCAAGCCCGCCGCCAATCACATGAATGTCATAGGTCATCGGCCGGCCTTAAACCCGGACGGCCCCGGTTGGAAGGACTTGGCGTGCTAGCTGCGGCACCCCACCTCGGTAAGATGACCACCATCTTCACCATCGGTTATGAGGGCGCAACGGTCGACGCTTTCCTGGCAACCCTGAAACAGACCGGGGTAGAGCGGCTGATCGATGTCCGCGCGCTGCCCTTGTCCCGGCGGCCCGGCTTTTCCAAAACGCCGCTGGCCGCTGCCTTGCGCGAGGTCGGGATCGACTATGTCCATCTCAAGGATTTGGGCACGCCCAAGCGAGGGCGGGACGCGGCGAAGAAGGGGGACGTCGGCACGCTGCGCGATGTCTATGACGACCAGCTCGCCCTGCCCGAGGCGCAGGCGGCGGCGGCGCGGATGCTGGATCTGGCGAGCGAAAAGCCCAGCGTGCTGCTCTGCTATGAGCGTGATCCCTGCCATTGCCACAGAACCCTGTTACTGGAGGCCGTCGGGCAGGGGATGGCGGTCGTCGACCTCTACGTCTGATCCATCAGACGACGGTCGCGACAAAGGCATCGGTGCGATCGCGAAGCATTCCGATGCTCTTCTCCAACGCCTCGGCCAGGGTCAGCAGCGATCCGGCATCCTGATCGATCCGGTTCGCGTCCTGTTGCAGCTGATGGACTTGCTGGCCGACCCGGTGGGCGGAGGCGACCGACTGATCGACGCTGGCCGCGATCCCGGTCGTTGCGAAACCCTGCGCCGCGACGGCCTCATCGATCGACTGCGAGATGGTGCCGATGGTGTCGACGGCGCGGTTGAGCTGGGCCTGTTCGGCGACCAGCGCGTGAAGATTGGCCTTCACCTCGTCGACATTGCGGGCGGCGTCCCGTGCGGCTTCGCGGGTCTGTCCGGCCAGGGCCTTCACCTCATGCGCGACGACCGCGAAGCCGCGCCCGGCCTCGCCCGCCCGTGCCGCCTCGATCGCGGCGTTGAGCGCGAGCAGGTTGGTCCGTGCCGCAACGGTTTCGATGAGCGACAGAAGCGTGTCGATCGTGGTCGCGCTGGCCGCCAAGGCGTCCGCCCGCTGGTCGGTTGCCGCGATCCGGTGCCGGACAACCTCCCGGATGGTGCGGGCCTGGTCCATGTCGCGGGTAATGGCGGCAAAGGCACTGGCCAAGCCATGGCCGCGTGCGGCGATATCGCTGAGCGCAGCGCCGGTATCCGCCATCGCCTCTGTCATACGATCCGCGCCGCCCTGGGTCTCCCCCGCATAGCGCGCGAGGTCGCTTGCCATCCCGCCCATATTGGCGGTGGCGCGCAGGAGATTTTCCGACAGCGCCGCAATATCCGCGGTGAAGGACCGCGCGGCCTCGTCTATCCGTCGCGCCCGGACCATCCGCTCCTGCGCCAGCGCCATCTGCGCATCGGCGGCCAGCCGGGCGATTTTGGCGGCGTCGAGCAGGCCGACAAATATGCCCTTGCGGGTCAGGATCAGGGCATCGGGCGCCCCCCAATCGGCGTGGAGCGCCAGCTTGTCGGCGAGCGGTGCCGTTTCTTCGCAACAGGGATGCGGGCGGACATAGGCGGTCAGGCTCGCCCCGAAATCGGGGTTGTGAAGGAGCGCATGGCCGAAGGGATTATACAGCAGTCCCTTCACGTCGCGTTCGGTGATCGCCCCGACGGGTCGCCTTTCGTCATCCAGCACCGGCAGCAGCCGCATGTCGGAATATTGCCGAAACAGGCCGATGGCATCGATCAGCGACGCATCTTTCCCGATCACGGGGCTTTCAGCCCTTGCGGGACAGGAGGAGAAAGCGGGTGGCTTCATCGCCGTTCATTCTACGACGAGAGCGTAAACGCGGTGTTAGAATTTGGTGACGTTTCGATGACGGAACGGGTCTGGCCAAGGGCCGCCCATATTACCCCGTCACCGGCAAGCGGACCGTCCCGTCGTCCTCGCGCCTCATCGGGCTATAGGCGACGACCGCCGATAGCGGCAGATCGGCATAGAGATGCGGGAACAACTGGCCACCCCGGCTTTCCTCCCACTTCACCGCGTCGCCCATCGCCTCCAGATCGACCGCCGCGATGTGCAGGTCGCTCTGGCCGGCGAAGTGCTTGTCGACCGTTTCGGTCAGCTGCCCGGCGGTGGACAAGTGAATATAGCCATCGGCCTTGTCCACCGGGGCGCCCGTGAAGACGCCCTCCTGTTCCAGCGCCGCCATCTGATCGGCGGTCAGCACCTTATAGGCGGTGGTGGGATAGGGGTGGGTCATTCACCATCCTCCGGACCTGCGGCCAGATTTTCACCGACGATCGCATCCGGCTCGGGGGCGATTTCGGGCGTGCCCTCCGCCAGGTTCATCTCGGCATCCTCCTCGGTCTCCTCGATGCGCGCGGCCGAGACGACATGCTCGCCCGGTGCCACGTTGAAGAGCCGCAGACCGGCCGAGCCGCGCCCGATGACGCGCAAGGACGCCAACGACATTCGGATCAGCTTGGCCTGGTCGGTGACGAGCATCAACTGATGCCCCTTGGACGCCGGGAAGCTGGCGACGACATCGCCATTGCGTGCGATATTGTCGATATTGGTGATACCCTGTCCACCGCGACCCGTGCGACGATATTCATAGGCCGAGGACAGCTTGCCATAGCCATTGGCGCAGACGGTCAGGATGAACTGCTCGTTCTCGCGCATATGCTCGAACATCTCGACGTCGAGCGTCGGCTCGCCTTCCTTCTCGCCCTTCCACGGAGCGAAGCGGAGATAGGCCTCGCGCTGTTCCTGATCGGCGCCCGAGCGATGCAGGACGGATAGCGAGATGACCTCGTCACCATCCTTCAAGGTCATGCCACGCACGCCGGTGGAGGTGCGGCTCTGGAACTCGCGTACATCGTCGGCGGCAAAGCGGATCGCCCGGCCGCAGCGTGTGGCGAGCAGCACGTCGTCCTCGGCGCCGAGCAGCGCGACGCCGATAAGCCGGTCCTCGCTCTCGTCGTCGAAGCGCATCGCGATCTTGCCGTTCGAGGGCACGTTGGTGAACGCGTCCATCGAGTTGCGGCGGACCGCCCCCTTGGCGGTGGCGAACATGACGTGGAGCTTGCTCCACTCCGCCTCGTCCTCGGGCAGCGGCAACACGGTCGAGATGACCTCACCCGGCGCCAGCGGCAGCAGGTTGACCATCGGCCGCCCGCGCGTGGCAGGCCCGCCCTCGGGCAGGCGCCACACCTTGTAGCGATAGACCTTCCCATGGTTGGAAAAGAACAGGACCGGCGTGTGCGTGCTGGTCACGAACAGCTCGGTAACGACGTCCTCGTCCTTGGTCGCCATGCCCGAGCGGCCCTTGCCGCCCCGGTTCTGCGCGCGGAAGGCATCGAGCGGGGTGCGCTTGATATAGCCTTGCATGGTCACGGTGACGACCATGTCCTCGCGCTCAATCAGGTCCTCGTCGTCGATGCCATCGGCAGCGGCGGCGATTTCCGAGCGGCGCGGCGTCGCAAACTGGTCGCGGATCGCTACCAACTCACCACGCATGACCTCGTACAGCTTCACGCGGTTGGCGAGGATTTCGAGCAGCTCGGTGATCGAGTCCGCCAGACCCTTCAGCTCGTCGCCGATCTCGTCACGGCCTAGCGCGGTCAGACGGTGCAGGCGCAGGTCGAGGATGGCGCGAACCTGCGTCTCCGAAAGGCGATAGGTGTCGCCGAAGCCTTCATGCTCGACGGCCTCGACCAGGCGGATATAGCCGGCGATCTCGGCGATCGGCCATTCGCGGGCGAGCAGCGCTTCGCGCGCGGCAACCGGCGAGGCCGATCCGCGGATGATGCGCACCACCTCGTCCAGGTTCGTCACCGCGATGACGAGGCCCAGCAAGATGTGCGCCCGCTCGCGCGCCTTGGCCAGCTCGAACTTCGAACGGCGGGTGATGACCTGCTCGCGGAACTGGACGAACGCCTGGATGATGTCGCGCAGGTTGAGCAGCTCGGGGCGGCCGCCGCGAATGGCGAGCATGTTGGCCGGGAAGCTGGTCTGCGCCGGCGTGTGCCGCCACAGCTGGTTGAGCACGACCTCGGGCGTGGCATCACGCTTCAGGTCGATGACGATGCGAACGCCTTCGCGGTTCGATTCGTCGCGAATGTCGCTGATCCCCTCGATCCGCTTTTCCTTGGCGGCCTCGGCGATCTTCTCGACCAGCGCGTTCTTGCCCTGCTGGAAGGGGATTTCGGTGAGGACGATGGCCCGGCGGTCACCGCGCATCTCCTCGATCTCGTGGCGAGACCGCACGATGATCGAACCGCGCCCGGTCTGATAGGCCGAGCGCGCACCAGAGCGACCCAGGATCAGCGCGCCCGTCGGGAAGTCGGGGGCGGGGACGATCTCGTTCAGTTCCTCGACCGTGATCGCGCCGTTTTCCATATACGCCAGGCAGGCATTGACCACCTCGCCCAGATTGTGCGGCGGGATGTTGGTCGCCATGCCGACCGCGATACCGCCCGCGCCATTGACCAGCAGGTTCGGATATTGAGCGGGCAGGACCGAGGGTTCGCGTTCCGAGCCGTCATAATTGGGCTGGAAGTCGACCGTGTCCTTGTCGAGATCATCGAGCAGCGAATTGGCGACCTTCGCCAGACGCGCCTCGGTGTAACGCATCGCGGCGGGCGGATCGGGGTCCATCGAGCCGAAATTGCCCTGACCGTCGATCAGCGGCACGCGCATCGACCAGTCCTGCGCCATGCGGGCCAGCGCGTCATAGATCGCGCTGTCGCCGTGCGGGTGATATTTACCCATCACGTCACCGACGATGCGCGCCGACTTGCGGTACGGCTTGCCCGCGACGAAGCCGCTTTCGGCGGCCGAATAGAGGATACGGCGATGGACGGGCTTCAGGCCGTCGCGCACATCGGGCAGCGCACGCGCCACGATCACACTCATCGCATAGTCGAGATAGCTCGACTTCATCTCGTCGACGATGGAGATCGTCGAAATATCGGAAGGTTCCGCGAGGGTCGTCTCGTCGGCCAAAGTCAGTTGCTTTCCGGCTTGATGGTCAGATGGGAACCAGAGGTACTAGCGGAGCATGAGCCGCCTGACCACCCCCGCGCGACCCATTCGCGGGCGGCCGTTCGGGAGAAACGGCGGGCGCGAAACGGGGCGGCGGGGATGGGCCCGGCGAATGTGCTCCCCCCCTCGGCAGCATGATCGCGGGACTTTGCAGGTGCTGGCCACCGATGGGAGTTAACAGCGGCCAGCCCCGCGCTTATGCGAGGCCGGCGATTTCGGCTGCATGTCGCAAATGTTACCATCTTGTCATAATCATGATAGGCCAACGGTTTAAGGCTGGCCCGTTGGCGAGGGGCCAGTCCCTCCGTGGCGATTCCTGCCGCTCCCTTCGGCTGGAGTCAGGGCTGGACCTCCTTGCCCTCCCAATCGAACAGCTTGCCGCTGTCGGGCGCCTTTAGCCCGTCGATCACATCGAGCAGTTGAACCGCCGCGCGATCGGGCGTGAATAGCCCGCCAGGACGGACATTGCCCTGGAACGGCTTGGACAGTGCGGTGTCGACCGTGCCCGGATGCAGCGCGACGATGATGGAGCGGTCGTTGCGTCGCTTATGTTCTATCGCGAGCGTGCGGACGAACTGGTTGAGCGCTGCCTTCGACGCGCGATAGCCGTACCAGCCGCCCATCCGGTTGTCAGAGATCGACCCGACCCGCGCGGACAGCACCGCGAACAGCGTCTTGCCAGTGCGCGGCATCAGCGGCAACAGATGCTTGGCGACAAGCGCCGGGCCGATCGCGTTGACCGCGAAATTGCGTGCCAGCCATTCGGGCGAAAGCTGGTCGATAGCCTTTTCCGGCCCCCGCTCACCATCATGGAGCAGGCCGGTGGCGACGATCACCAGATCGGGGGCGGGGCCTTTGGCGATCCGCTCGGCGGCGGCGGAGATGCTGGCCTCATCCTCCATATCGATATGGCCATCGCCCGGCATCGAACGCGCGAAGCGCGCGACGTTCACGTCCTCTTCCTCCAACGCATCGGCGATCGCTTTGCCGATCCCGCCCGAAGCACCGATGACGATCGCCCGCTTCCATGCGCTCATCGCACGAATCTCCAAAGGTTCGGCGTGCTTGCCTCGGCGTCGAACGCGTAACCATCGCTATCGAAGCCGCGAATCGCGTCGGTGTCGGTTACGTGATGCTCGATCATCCAGCGCGCCATCGCCCCGCGCGCCTTTTTGGCGTGGAAGCTGACGAAGCGATCGCCCTCGCGGAAATCGACCGCGATGACGCGGATGGCGGCGGGCAGCTTGCCGTCGACGGCATGCCAATATTCCTGGCTGGCGAGGTTCAGGATGGTGCCCGATCCCTCCGCCTCGACCTCCTGGGTCAGCCGCTCGGCGATGCGGTCGGCCCACCAGTCGGTCAGCTTGCCGCCGCCCGGTGCCCAGCGCGTACCCATCTCCAGACGATAGGGACGCATCGCATCGAGCGGGCGGAGCAGGCCGTACAGCCCCGACAGCATCCGCAGATGATCCTGCGCGAACCGCACCGCGGGCATGTCGAGCGACTTGGCCTCCAGCCCGGTATAGACGTCGCCCGCAAAGGCGAACATCGCCGGGCGTTCCGGCGCGGTCGCAAAATCGCGGAAGCGTTCGGCATTCAGCTGGGCGAGCGCGGGCGAGATACGCATCAGCGAGGCGAGCTTTTCTTCGCCGAGCCCGGACGCGGCCTTGGCCAGCGCCTCCGCTTCTTGCGCAAAATGCGGCGTGGTGGGTGCGAGGTCGGGCAGGGGGCTCTGATAGTCGAGCGTCTTGGCGGGGGAGATGACGGCGATCATGATGGCGCGCGCTAGCGCCGGGAGCGTTCGCGTTCAATCCGCGTTCAGCGGTGAATGGATAGGGGACATCCATTCCATCGCCTTGCTTGAACGGGACGCGTGCTGTCCCTATCAAGCCTGCCATCGACGATCCCGGACCGACCGGCTGTATTCTTGGAGAGAATTCGCATGAAAATCATACCGAAGCTCGCGCTGGCGGCCGCGCTCGCGACGGGCATGGGCAGCGTCGTGCTGACCGCGCCGGCGTCTGCGCAGAAGAAGAAGGAAGAAGCGGGCGGCCTGAAGCTGAGCCCCGAGGCGCTGAAGGCCGCACAGGCCGCGCAGCCCGTCCTGCAGCAGAAGAATTATGCCGCAGCCGAGCCGCTGATCGCCGCGGTCGAGGCCGCGGCCAAGACCGAAGACGACAAGTATATCGCTGCCGCGATGCGCTACGAGCTCGAATCGGGCAAGCTGTTCGCGGCCCAGCAGGCCAATCCGAACGCCCCGATCGACGAGGCGGTGCTTGCCAAGCCGCTCGACGCGCTCATTAACAGCCCGTCGACCCCGGCCGCCGACAAGCCGCGTTATGTCTATCGCCGCGGCGCGCTGGCCTTCAACGGCAAGCAGTATCCGATCGCGCTGCAATATTTCCAGCAGGCCAAGCAGCTCGGCTATAACGACCCCAACCTGCCAATGCTGATCGTCAAGGCGAAGTTCGAGACGGGCGACGTGGCGGGGGGCAATGCCGAGCTGGCGTCGGTGATCGACCAGATGAACGCCTCGGGCCAGAAGGCGCCGGAGGATTATTACAAGTTCGCCATCGGCCGCGCCAACAAGGCGAAGCAGGTCCCCGAAACGCTGAGCTGGATGCGCAAGTGGATCGCGGCCTATCCGACCCCGCAGAACTGGCGCAACGCACTGGTCATCTACGGCCTCCAGCCGGGCTCACTGGCGACGCTGGACAAGAACCAGAAGCTCGACCTGTTCCGCCTGATGCGCGTCTCCAAGTCGCTGGCCGACCAGAATGACTATATGGAATATGCTCAGTACGCGACCGACAAGGGGCTGCCTGCCGAGGCGGCGTCGGTGCTGAAGGAAGGCATGGCGAACGGGAAGATTCCGGCCGGCAATGCGACGGCCAAGGCGATGCTGACCGCCGCCGAAGCCAAGAACCGCCAGGAAGGCTCGCTCGCCCCGACCGAGACACGCGCCAAGTCGGCGGGCGACGGCAAGCTCGCCGCACTGACCGCCGAGGCCTATTATGGCCAGGGCAATTACACCAAGGCCGCCGAACTCTATCGTCTGGCGCTTCAAAAGGGCGGCGTCGACGCCAATGAGGTGAACACCCGCCTCGGCATCGCGCTGGCCGCCGGTGGCGACAAGGCGGGCGCCAAGGCCGCCTTCGACGCTGTCAAGGGCGCACCCCGCGCCGATCTGGCGAGCTTCTGGACGGCGTGGCTGGGTAACCAGGCGTAAGGATTGAAAGGCCCGGACTGGACACAGCCTGGGCCTTTCCTCCGCTGGAAGGATAGCGCGGAACGTCCGCTACCCACCAATGAAAAGGGCCGGTCCTTCGCTTGGGAGAACCGGCCCTTTTTTCAACACCGAAACCGGATCAATCCGCTTCGATCGGAATCCCCGACACCTGCTTGGCGGTACGGATGGTCAGCGAGGTCTTGACGCTCGCGACATTGGGCGCCGGGGTCAGATGGCCGGTCAGGATTTCCTGGAAACTCTTCAGGTCCGACGCGACGATCTTCAGGATGAAGTCGATCTCGCCGTTGAGCATATGGCACTCACGCACCTCCGGTATGCCCGCGACATGCGTCTCGAACGCGGCCAGGTCATGCTCGGCCTGGCTGCGCAGCGACACCATGGCAAAGACGGTAATCGGGAAGCCCAGTCGCGCAGCATCCAGATCGGCGTGATAGCCGCGAATGGCACCGGCTTCCTCCAGCGCACGCACGCGGCGCAGGCAGGGCGGGGCGGTCAATCCGACGCGTTCGGCAAGCTCCACATTGGTCATTCGGCCATCGGCCTGCAACAGCGCCAGAATCTGCCGATCGATACGATCGAGCGCCATTACACGATACTCCACATAAAAAGCCGAATCCCTATGCTCTTTGACGTCGTACTATAAGAAAATTACGCACTACCGTAATTCTCGGGCATTGCAACGGCACCAATAACGATATTTGCAGGTTACCAGTTGGAAGGATAAGGACGTTAAGACAGGGGCGTTAAGGCCGACCGGCCATGCGTGAAGGGAGCTCAGTGCGGTTCGACGATAGTCTGGCTACGATTTTATCGGCCGACACTGCGACGCCTTTCGGCGCGCAGACTGCCTGGCGGCAGCTGATCGACCTGATGAGCCGTGGCCGCGTGCCCGCCGATCCGCCGATGCTGACGCGGCTTGCCGAACTGCGGGAGACGGTGGCCGAGGGAGTGCGTGTCGCGAGCGCGCGGATCCTGAGCAGCGGCCGCCCGCCCGCCGCACTGGTCGCCTTCTTTGCCCAAGACACGATGGCGGTCGCTGCGACCGTGCTGCGTAGCGTCAAGCTGGCGGATGACGAGTGGCTGGCGATCCTGCCCGCCCTGACCCCCCGCACGCGCTCGGTCCTGCGCCACCGTCGCGACCTGTCCGAGACCGTGATTCGGGGGCTCGAGAGTTTCGGGCCGGTCGATTTCGTCCTGCCGAACATGAGCCGCCCTACCGAGGCGCCGCCGCCGGTAGCAAGGCCGCTGGAAGCCGCGCCCGAGCCCGAGCAGCCGGAACCGGTCGTCGTGCCCGAGCCCGTCGCCGAAGCCGAGCCGGTCTCCGTCCTGCTCGATCCGCTGCCGACCCAGGCAGCGACGCCCTTCGTCGCGCTGGGCCAGGTCGCGCGCAGCCTGCCCTTCATGGCAGAGGCGATGCGGCACGCGCCGCCCCCCGTGGCGCCGCCCCGTTACGAGATCGCCGATCTCGTCGCGCGCATCGATGCGTTCAATCAGCGGCGCGAGGAAACGACCGATGCGACCCCGGATCATGCCGGTCCTGCCCATTTCGACTTCGATACCGATGCCAACGGGCTGATCCTGGGCGTGGAGGGCATCACGCGCGGGCCGCTGGTCGGCGTCAGCATCGCCGAGACGGCCATGCAGGGACTGGCTCAGTTTGACGGCGTGGCGATGGGCGCCTTTCGCCGTCGCTCCGGCTTTCGCGACGCGCGTCTGGAAATCGGCGGCAGTTCGGCGGCGGCGGGATCGTGGCGGGTATCGGCCATGCCCTTTTTCGACCCCGCTTCCGGACGATATGCGGGATATCGCGGCAGCGGCCGTCGTCCGCGTCGTGACGAGATGGCCAATGTAATCGCAGGCGTGCCCGATACATCCTCGTCCGATTCGCTGCGACAGTTGGTTCACGAACTCCGCACCCCCGCCAATGCGGTGGCGGGTTTTGCCGAACTGATCGAGGCCGAGTTACTGGGGCCGGTCGCACCCGTCTATCGCGACCGCGCCAGCGCAATCCGCGCGATGGCATCCGATCTTCTCGCCTCGATCGAGGATCTCGACACGGCCGCGCGGATCGAGGGGCATGTGCTGGAGCTTCGGCCGACCATCGTTCCGCTCGTGCCGCTCATCCAACGGGTGCTGGCCGAATTGCGCCCGTTGGCGGAATTGCGTCGCGCCGAAATTCGGTTCGATCCTTCCTCCGCGACCCTATCGGCGCTGGCCGATGACCGGGCGTGCGAGCGGCTGCTGACCCGGCTTTTCTCGGTGCTTCTATCCAATTGCGTGGTCGGCGAGCGGCTGTCGGCGAGTCTGTCCGTCGATCAGGGCATGGCGGCGCTGCGGATCGATCGCCCGCTCGCTCTGACGGTCGAGGCGGATGCCGCGCTGCTCAGCGAGGCGGGGGATGAGGAACATCGCGATGGTGCGCCTCTGTTGGGCACCGGCTTTTCGCTGCGCCTGATCGACAAGCTGGGGGGTGAGATGGGTGGTGGGCTGACCATCGGCTTGCACCGGCTCGTGCTGGCGCTGCCCATCGGCAAGGACCAGCACGCGGGGCAGGCGTCGATCGCCTGACCGTGTCGAACGCGGCTCGCCCCCGACGTCATGACGCCGCCACCGCGGACGAGCGGATCATCTGGCCGGCCGCCTTTGGGCAACGTTTCCTGGTGACGGTCGATGTCGAAGAGGAATTCGACTGGACGGCGCCGCTCGATCGACGCCATCGTTCGACCAGGGCGATGCGCGCTTTCGGTCCGGCGCATCGCCGTTTCGCCGAAGCCGGGGTGGGCCTCAATTGCATGGTCGACTATCCGGTCGCGGTGGACCCCGTCGCTGTCGGCATCCTGTCCGAATGTCTGGGCGATGGCCGCTCCGAGATCGGAGCACAGCTTCATTCTTGGGTAACGCCGCCTTATCAGGAGGTGGTCGATCCCTTTACCAGCCATGCGGGCAATCTTCCCATCGCATTGGAGGCCGCCAAGCTCGATATGCTGACCGACGCGATCGATGCGTCTTTCGGCATACGGCCCCGCATCTTCCGGTCGGGTCGCTATGGGCTGGGTCCCTCCTCGCTGTCGCTGCTGGCGTCACGCGGCTATCGGATCGACAGTTCGATGCGCGCGCTGCACGATTATCATGCGGTCGGGGGCATGAATTTCAGCGCCATCGACGCACATGGATTTCGCCGAGAGGGGATGGTCGAACTGCCCCTGACCAGCGTGTATACCGGCCTGCTCCGGCGGCGCGGGGCGGGGCTGTATCGTCGGGCGGGCCGCTGGCCGCACGGGCGAGGCGTTCTGGCACGGGCGGGGTTGCTCAGCCGGATCCCGCTGACTCCCGAGGGAGTGGATATTCGCGACGCGTTGGCGGGGATCGACCAAGCGCTGGCCGATGGCGTGCGGCTGCTCACCTTTTCCTTCCACTCGCCGACGCTGGAGCCGGGGCATACGCCCTATGTTCGCGATGCCCGGGACCGTGCTCTATTCGATCGATGGTGGGACGCGGTCTTCGATCGGTTGGCGAAACACGGCGTCGCAGCAACGACCATCGACGAGGTCCTTGCCGCCGCCGGATGACCGGACCGCCGGGGCGGCAGCCCGGTCCCTGGGATCAGCGCTTCATCGCCTCGATCAGCTTCTTGACGTCCTGGCTGCTGCCGCGTGGCAGGATCAGGATGTCGTCGCCGCTCGCCACCACGATCAGGTCCTGGACATCGACCGCTGCTACCCGGACGCGGTCGGTACGAATGAGGCAGTTCTTGGTGTCGATCGCCAGCACCTCGCCGCGATGCGCGTTGCCGAAGCCATCCAACTCGCTGATCGCGTGAAGGGCATCCCAGCTTCCGACATCGTTCCAGCCCATGGCGACGGGCACAACCGCGACCCGGTCGGCGCGCTCCATCACCGCATAATCGATCGAGTCCGACGGACAGGCGGAGAATTCCGCTTCGTCGGGAAAGATGCGCTTGCCATCATGTTTGGCAGCGCGGATCGCCTTTTCGGCGGCGACCAGCATTTCCGGCGCGTGTTGGCCCAGTTCTTCGAGGAACCGGTCGGCGCGGAACAGAAAGATGCCGCCGTTCCAGGCATAGTCGCCGCGCGCCAACATCGCCTCTGCCCGCTCCAGCCGCGGCTTCTCGACGAAGCGAGCGACCTGATGCACGCCCGGCGCGATCTCGCGACCGACCTGGATCCAGCCATAGCCCGTCTCGGGCTTGTCGGCGGTGATGCCGAAGGTCGCAAGCCAGCCCTGCGACACCATCGGCAGAGCGGCGCGGATCGCGGCGTGGAAGGCGTCGAGATCGGCGATGACGTGATCCGACGGCATGACCAGCAGCACGTCCTCGGGCTTGGCAGCCAGAGCCGCGAGCGCGATCGCCGGCGCGGTGTTGCGGGCCACCGGTTCCAGGATCAGCGCTTGGGGGGGCGTGCCCGCCTCGGTCAGCTGGGCCTCCACGATGTCTGCGTGACGTTGTCCGGCCACGACGATCGGCGCGGCAAAATCATTGGAATTGGTCCGCTGCGCGGTCAGTTGCAGCATCGTCTCGTCGGAGGTCAGCGGCAGAAGCTGCTTGGGCATTTCCGGCTTGGACATCGGCCAGAGACGGGTGCCGGAGCCACCGGACAGGATGACCGGCACGATCGGATTATGCATGAATGCCCCTTCTGGTTGTTCGTACCACCCGGGAATAGCAGGGTGGTCGGGTCGGTTATAGCGCGTGCATAACGCACATCTTCACGCTTCGTTTGTCATTGTCTGTAAAAATTGGGACAAGTCGCCTCCGAAGCGGGGGTGCGGTGTGCGTTGGGATGTCCGTCCGGTAGATGATACGCCTGTTCAAACATTATGTCCCCCATGCGGCGCTGTTGCTCGGGCTGGTCGATTTCCTTCTGTTGATGGCCGCCGCCGAACTGGGCTGGCTGCTGCGCGCGCATCAGATCGGCTATCCTGCCGGCACCTTCATCGAGCAGCTGCCGCAGGTGCTCAGTTTCGCGATCCCCCTTCAGATCTCGTTGCTGGCAGTGGGGGCTTATGCCGCAGCCTCCTTCCTGTCGTTGCGGTTCGCTGCGGCGCGATTGATGGTGGCGATCTCGCTGGGCGTGATCTTCCTGTCGCTGATCTTCTTTTTCTTCCCGACCCTGTCCTATTGGCGGTCGAGCCTGTTCTACTCGATGATCATCGCGGTCATTCTGCTGGTCGTGGTGCGGGGCCTGCTCGGGCGGTTTCTGGGCGGTGATCGGTTCAAACGCCGCGTGGTGCTGATGGGCGCGGGCCAGCGGGCGGCGCAGATCGCTGCGCTGGCCGAAATGCCGGGGGCCAATTTTATCGTGGTGGGCGCGATTGCGATGAACCCGGGGGAGACGGCGATTCCCGGCGCCGTACCGCGAAACGCTATTCCCAACCTGTCGACCTTCGTGCTCGAACGCGAAGCGGGCGAGGTGGTGCTGGCGCTTCAGGAACGGCGGGGCGCGCTGCCCTATCAGGACCTGCTGCGCGTTCGCACGACAGGGGTCCAGGTATCGGAAATATCGACCTTTCTGGAGCAGCAGACCGGCCGCATCGATCTGGCGTCGGTCAGTCACAGCTGGCTGATTTTTTCCGAAGGCTTTGCGTCGGGCCGCATGTGGTCGGCCATGGCAAAGCGAGCGTTCGACATTGCGGTCAGCCTGATCCTGCTCATCGTCGCGGTGCCGGTGATCCTGGTGACCGCCATCCTCATCCGCCTCGAATCGCGCGGCCCCGCTATCTATCGGCAGCGGCGGGTCGGCCTGTTCAACCAGCCTTTCGACATTCCCAAGCTTCGCTCGATGCGTCAGGATGCCGAGGTGGCAGGGCAGGCGGTCTGGGCGGAAAAGGATGATCCCCGCATCACGCGGGTCGGGCGGTTCATTCGCAAGGTGCGGATTGACGAATTGCCGCAGATCTGGTCGGTGCTGACCGGCGAGATGAGCTTCGTCGGACCCCGACCCGAGCGACCGCAATTTGTCGAGCAGTTGGAACAGCAAATCCCCTTTTACGCCGAACGGCATATGGTGAAGCCGGGGATCACCGGCTGGGCGCAGCTCAACTATCCATATGGCGCGTCGATCGAGGATGCGCGGCACAAGCTAGAATATGATCTTTATTACGCCAAGAATTACTCACCCTTCCTCGACGCGCTGATCCTGCTTCAGACGCTGCGGGTCATCCTCTGGCCCTCGGGCGCCCGCTGATCGTGGCGGAGGATCGGCGAGCGATACCCAGGGCAGGCGATCGGCGGCGGTCGCATCCCTATCCGATGATGCGGCGCAAGCGGCGCATCTGGTGGCGGCGGTCGATTCGGCGGCGTATCCGGGTCCTGGCCGTGCTGGGCGTCATCGGCCTGGCCATGGTCGGGTTGCTGGCGCTGCTGCACGGCGGAAAGCCTCGCGTCGATCCGGTGCAGGCGCTCCGGCGTGCCGGTGTTGCGCTGGCAGCCGGCAATTATCACGCCGCGCATGACCAGGCCCGACAGGCGGTGGAGGCCGCACCCCGTTCAGGCGTAGCCCAGATGATGCTGGCGCGGACCAGCCTGTTGCTGGGCGAGGGCGTGACGGCGGAGGCCGCGCTGGATCGTGCGTTGGCGGACGGTGTGCCGCTTGAGCAGACCTTGGCTGCACGCGCCGAGGCGCGGCTGATCGAGGGTAATCTGGCGGGTGCGCAGGATGCGGTCGACCGGATGCCCGCTGAACGCGACGCGGCCATGGCGCGGATCGCAGCGCATGTGGCGGCGGCGCAGGGTGATGGCGGCGCGCAGTTGCGGCAGGAGTTGCAACGTCTCGTCCTCCTATATCCCGCCGATGCCCGCATCTGGACCGATCTGGGGCGGAGCCGGTTCGGTGCCGGCGACATGAACGGCGCGTCGCAGGCAGCGGCACGGGCTGCGGCCTTGGCCCCGGCCGATCCCGACGCGCTGACCCTTCAGGGCGAAGTGATCCGCGCCCGCTATGGTCTCCAGGCGGGGCTTCCCTGGTTTCGGGCGGCGCTGGCGCGGGACGCCTATCATTTGCGGGCGTTGATCCAATATGCGGCAACCCTGGGCGACGCGGGGCGGGCGAGCGATGCGCTGGCGGCGACCCGTTCTGCTCTGGTGTCGCAGCCGGGCAATCCGGAGGCCTTCTACCTTCAGGCCGTGATCGCAGCGCGCGCCGGCTGCTATCCCCTGGCCCAGCAATTGCTCCAGCTCGCCGGCGGCGCGCTGCGGATGCGGCCGGGCGCCGCAATGCTGGAGGGGGCCATCGCCTACGCGCAGGGACGGCCGCAGCGGGCCGTGCGGGCCTGGACCCGGCTGGTGACGATGCAGCCCATGAACGTGGCTGCGCGCCGGTTGCTGGCCGCGGCGCAGATCGGCGTGGGCGACCGTGCCGCTGCCTGGGCTACGCTCCGCCCGATCCTGGCGCGGGCGGATGCGGACGGTTATGCGTTACGCCTTGCCGCGATGGCCGCCGATCCCGACGAGCGGGCCGCACTCGTCGATCGTGCCGCACGGGCGCAGATGGGCGATGCGGCGATCTTCCGTCCCGACCGTGCTCTGACCGATCTGAAGTTAGGGGCCGAGGAGGCCCCGACCGATCCCACCTATGCACTCGGCCTGATCCGGGGGCTGGCTAGTCAGGGCGATCGTGCGGGGGCGATCCGGGTCGCCCAATCGCTGATCCGCGCAACTCCCGGCGCTCCGGCCGCGCAATTGGCCTATGGCGATGTGCTGGTCACCGCCGGACGAAACGCCGACGCGCTGGGCGCCTATGCCGAGGCAGGGGATCTGACGTTTGACGAGCCGACCATGTTGCGGTTGGTCGACACCTATCAGCGGACCGGACGCGCACGGGACGCGGCGGTCGGCCTCGGTCTCTATCTTTCGCAAAATCCGCAAAGCATCCCGGCACGTCGGCTCCTCGCCCGGTGGCAGATGGCGGCCGGGCAATCGGACGCCGCGATCGAAACGCTGGAGGGGCTGCACACTCAACTTGGCCTGCGCGACGTCGCTTTGCTCCATGACCTTGCCGTCGCTTATGCGGACGTGGGGGACGGAACGGTGGCACGGCGCTACGCCGCGGCGGCCTATCGTCTGGCACCTATGAACGCCAGCGTGGCGGATGCCTATGGTCGGGCACTGGCCGTGGCCGGTGAACCGGACGCCGCGCGGCAGTTGTTCGACAAGGCGCTGGCTCTTGCGCCGGGCAGGCCGACGATCCTGGCGCACCGCGCCCGACTCTGACGCGGCTCGCTTGGCAGGACGGGGGCGGTGCCGTACCAGCACCGCCATGACCGATCCTGCCCTTCCCGTCATCGAGCGTATCGCCGCCGCCCTGGAGCGTCTGGCGCCCCCGCCCATGCCCTCGGCCGATCCGCTGGCCCATCCCGCCTATCTGTGGCGGGGCGGTGCGCTGCAGGCGGCACGCGGGTTCGCACCGGTTCCGCTCGGCCTGTTGCAGGGCTTGGACCGGCAGCGCGAGGCTCTGCTCGCCAATCTCTTCCGACTGGCGGACGGCCATGCGGCGCAGGACGTGCTGCTCTGGGGCGCGCGCGGTACCGGCAAGTCCGCGTTGGTCAAGGCGGGGGTGGCCGCCGTTCAGGCGGATCGGCCGGGGCGGCTTGCGCTGGTATCGGTCGATGCGCTCGACAGCCTGCCCGATCTGTTCGCGATGCTGGAGGGGGTGGCGCGGGCCTTTGCCATCTTCATCGACGATCTGGGGTTTGAAGGCGCGGGCGAGGCGCGCAAGCTGCGCTCTCTGCTCGACGGTGGGGCAGAGGCACGACCCGCGCATGTCCGGTTGCTCGTCACCGCCAATCGCCGCCATCTGCTGCCCCGTGACCTGAGCGAACAGGACAGCGCGATCAATCCCCGCGACGTGGTAGACGACCAACTGGCACTCGCGGACCGTTTCGGCCTGAGCCTGGGGTTCCACACGCTTGATCAGGACGGGTATCTGGCGATCGTGCGCGGCTATACGGCGCGGTACGATCTGCCGTTCGATGGGGACGAGGCGATCAACTGGGCGACCCGCCGGGGCAGCCGCTCCGGGCGCGTGGCGTGGCAATATGTCGTCGATCTGGCCGGCCGGTTGGGGCGGAATCTGTAATTGTTTTGACGACGGATAAAAAACCGCTTGCGCGCGCCCGAACCGCTGGCTATTGGCGCGCCTCCAGCACGGATCGGCCTTCCCGAAAGGCCTCGAAAACGATCCGTACTCTCTAGTCGGGGAGTAGCTCAGCCTGGTAGAGCACTGCCTTCGGGAGGCAGGGGCCGGAGGTTCGAATCCTCTCTCCCCGACCATTTTCGCCGCGGAACACGCGGCTCAGCCGATCGATAGCGAACCACCCCTCGAGGGCGTACGGGCTTAACCGGGTGGCATGACCTGGCTCGAATCGATCGCTTTTATCCTGGGTGTCGCGAATGTCACGCTGGTCGTGAGGCGCAGCCTGTGGAACTATCCCGTCGCGCTGGTGATGGTGACGCTCTACGCGCTGCTGTTCTGGCGCGAGCGGCTGTACAGCGATGCCGCCTTGCAGCTCTTTTTCTTCGCGCTGAACCTTTATGGCTGGATGGTCTGGCGGCGCAGCGTCGCGCAGGCAGGCCAGGTGACGGTGGAGACATTGTCGCCCGGGGCGCGGCTATCGTGGCTCGCCGCTATCCTGGCAGCCTCGCTCGGCTGGGGGGCCGCCATGGCGCACTGGACCGATGCGGCGATGCCCTTTTGGGACGCGGCGAACGCGGTCGCCAGCGTGGCGGCGCAGATTTTGCTGGCGCGGCGGCGGCTGGAAAACTGGCTGCTTTGGATCGCGGTCGATCTGTCGTCTATCGCGCTTTACGCCGTGAAGGGCCTGACCCTGACCGCCATTCTCTACGTCATCTTTCTGGGGCTGTCGCTGTGGGGTTATCGTGAATGGAGGGGGCGGGCGTGAAGAGCATCTGCCTTCACGGACCCGAGAGCACCGGCAAATCGACCGTCGGTCCGCGCTTGGCCCACGCACTGGGCGGGCGATATCTTGCGGAATATGGCCGCGACTATGCCGAGGCGCACGGCACCGACTTCTCGATGGCCGATCTGGTGGCGATCGGACAGGGGCACGATGCGATGCTGGCCACGGCGATGGCGGAAGGGCCGTGGCCGGTCGTCACGGATACCGATCCGCTGATGACCGCGGTCTGGGCCGACATGCTGTTCGGGAAGCGCGACCCCTGGTTTGGCGACTGGAACCGGTTGTCAGATGTCTATCTGCTCTTTGCGCCCGACCTGCCCTGGGTGGAGGACGGCACCCGCCTGTTTGGTACGCTTGACGAGCGGCGCCGTTTCTTCGAACTGTCGCGCGCGGAGCTGGATCGGCGCGGAGTCCCCTATGCCCTGATCGAGGGGCAGGGCGAAAGCCGCTATGCAAATTGCATCGCCGCGCTAGAGCACTTTGGCATCCGCGCGCATCTTTGCTAACGGCGGATGGAATAGCTTTTCAGGAAACCCTTTCCCCCGTGTCCACGTCGCTCGACAAGATCCGCAACTTCTCCATCATCGCGCATATCGACCATGGCAAGTCGACGCTCGCCGATCGCCTGATTCAGTTCACCGGCGGCCTGACCGACCGGGAGATGAGCGAGCAGGTTCTCGATAACATGGAGATCGAGAAGGAACGGGGAATCACCATCAAGGCGCAGACCGTGCGCCTGGCGTACAAGGCGCAGGACGGCGAGACCTATACGCTGAACCTGATGGACACGCCGGGCCATGTCGACTTCGCCTATGAGGTGAGCCGGTCGCTGGCGGCGTGCGAAGGCGCGCTCCTCGTCGTCGACGCGGCGCAGGGCGTCGAGGCGCAGACGCTGGCGAATGTCTATCAGTCGATCGAGCATGACCATGAGATCGTGCCGGTCATCAACAAGATCGACCTTCCGGCCGCCGAACCGGAAAAGGTGCGTGCCGAGATCGAGGATGTGATCGGCATCGACGCGTCAGAGGCCGTGCTGGCCAGCGCCAAGTCGGGCATCGGCATCGGTGACATCCTGGAAGCGATCGTCAAAAAGATCCCGGCGCCGACGGGTGACGCGGCCGCGCCGTTGAAGGCGATGCTGGTCGACAGCTGGTACGACCCCTATCTCGGCGTCGTCATCCTGGTCCGCGTCATGGAAGGCACCCTGAAAAAGGGTCAGCAGATCAAGTTCATGCAGGCGGGCACCACCCACCTGATCGACCGTGTCGGCTGTTTCCGTCCTAAGATCGAGCAGTTGACCGAGCTGGGCGTCGGCGAGATCGGTTTCATCACCGCGCAGATCAAGGACGTGGCGCAGGCGCGCGTCGGCGACACGCTGACCGACGCCAAGAAGCCGACCGAGCAGGCGCTGCCGGGCTTCAAGGAAGTGCAGCCGGTCGTCTTCTGCGGCCTGTTCCCGGTCGATGCCAACGACTTTGAGAAGCTGCGCGAGTCGATCAGCAAGCTGCGGCTGAACGACGCCTCGTTTAGCTTCGAGATGGAGACGTCCGCTGCGCTTGGCTTCGGTTTCCGCTGCGGCTTTCTGGGTCTGTTGCATCTGGAGATCATTCAGGAGCGGCTGACCCGCGAGTATGACCTGGACCTCATCACCACCGCGCCGTCGGTGGTCTACCAGATCGAGCTGACCCATGACGGCGGGCAGATCGATCTGCACAACCCCGCCGACATGCCCGACCCCAACAAGATCGAGTCGATCAGCGAGCCGTGGATCGAGGCGACCATCTATGTCCCCGACGAATATCTGGGTTCGATCCTGAAGCTGTGCCAGGACCGGCGCGGTATCCAGAAGAACCTGACCTATGTCGGCGGCCGCGCGCAGGCAAGCTACGAACTGCCGCTCAACGAAGTCGTGTTCGACTTCTACGATCGGCTGAAGTCGCTGTCGAAGGGCTATGCCAGCTTCGACTATCATCAGATCGGCTATCGCGAGGGCGACCTGGTGAAGATGTCGATCTTGGTCAACGAGGAGCCGGTCGACGCGCTGTCGATGATCGTCCACCGTGGCACCGCCGAGACGCGCGGGCGCGGCATGTGCGAGCGGCTGAAGGAACTGATCCCACGCCACCTGTTCAAGATCCCGATCCAGGCGGCGATCGGCGGCAAGGTTATCGCCCGCGAGACGATCAGCGCGATGCGCAAGGACGTGACCGCCAAATGTTACGGCGGTGACGCAACACGTAAACGCAAGCTGCTGGAAAAGCAGAAAAAGGGTAAGGCAAAGATGCGCGAGTATGGCTCGGTCAGCATTCCGCAGGAAGCCTTCATCGCCGCGCTCCGCATGGGCGACGAGGCGTAAGGCCGCCTGTTTCTCCCCTGCAAGGGGAGGGGGACCAGCGCAGCTGGTGGATGGGTGTCCCGCTATCGAGGGGGCGACCCGCTCCGTCAGGCCTGCGGCCTGCCACCCCCCTTGCAGGGGAGGAATTTCGCGTTTGGATGAACGGGATAAAATCGTTCCTTGTGCGTTACATCCTATCGACGCCATCAGGGCGAAAGGGGGACGCCGATGATGGGATTTCGATTTGCCGCGCTGGTCGGCGCGCTGAGCCTTTCGGCCCCGGTGATTGCGCAGGACCGCGCCCCGCTGGTCCTTGCCGCCGCCAGTCTCCAGGAATCGATGACCGCCGCTGCCGACGCCTGGGCGAAGAAAGGCCACCCGCGCCCGGTCATCTCCTTCGCCGCGTCCTCGGCTCTCGCCCGGCAGGTGCAGGCGGGGGGCAAGGCGGACCTGTTCGCCTCGGCGGATGAGGCGTGGATGGACGTCCTGCAAAAAGGCGGCCTGCTCGCCGACAAGACCCGCAGCGCGTTTCTCGGCAACCGGCTGGTCGTCATTGCGCCGACGGGCAAGGGCGGACAGGTGACGACGCGAACGCTGGGCAAGACGCTGTCCGGCGGGCCGCTCGCCATGGCCGATACCGACAGCGTGCCGGCGGGTAAGTACGGCAAGGCTGCACTTGAGAAACTGGGCGCCTGGACGATGGTCGCGCCGCATGTCGTGCGCGCCGAGAATGTCCGCGCCGCCCTTGCGCTGGTGGAGCGGGGCGCGGCCCCTTACGGCATCGTCTATGCCACCGATGCCAAGGCTTCGCCGCGCGTGCGGGTGGTCGGCGTGTTCCCGGCGGCCAGCCATCCACCGATCACCTATCCGCTCGCCCGGCTGAAGGCTTCGACCAACCCGGAAGGAGAAGATTTCCGCCGCTTTCTGCTGTCGGGCGAGGGCAAGGCGATCTTCCGGCGCTACGGCTTCTCGACGCGGTGAAGCCGTGATCCTGTCGGCCGAGGAGTGGGGAATCGTCCGCCTGTCGCTGCTCATCGGCGGCACGGCGATGCTCGTGACCTTGCCGATCGCTTTCGTTCTTGCCTGGGCATTGGCGCGGGGGCGGTTTCCGGGGCGCGTGCTGCTCGACGGGATCGTCCATCTGCCGCTGGTCGTGCCGCCGGTCGTCACCGGCTGGGCACTGTTGCTCGCCTTCGGGCCTGCGGGGCCGGTCGGGCGATGGCTGGCCGACTGGTTCGGGGTGAGCGTGTTGTTCCGCTGGACGGGGGCGGCGATTGCGGCGGCCGTCATGGCCCTGCCACTGGTCGTGCGGGCAATACGCCTGTCGATCGAGGCGGTCGATCCGCGGCTGGAACAGGCGGCGCGGACGCTGGGGGCGGGACGGGCTAGGGTCTTCGCCACCATCACCCTGCCGCTCTGCGCCCCTGGCATATTGGCGGGCATGGTGCTGGGTTTCGCCCGCTCGATCGGTGAGTTCGGGGCGACGATCACCTTCGTTTCCAATGTCCCCGGCGAGACGGCGACGCTCCCGCTCGCCATCTATTCCGCGCTCCAGCGGCCGGGGGGTGAGGACATGGTCTGGCGGCTGGCCAGCGTGTCGGTCGCGCTGTCGCTGGTCGCGCTGGTCGCCTCCGAATGGCTGGCGCGGCGGATGGGGCGGGGGCTGCATGTCCTTTGACGTCGATGTCGCGGTGCGGCGCGGCGAGGGTCGGATCGCTGCGCGCTTCGTCACCGGGCCGGGCGCAACCGTGCTGTTCGGCCCGTCGGGGGTCGGCAAGACGACGATCCTGCAAATGGTCGCCGGGCTTGTCCGACCCGAAAGCGGCCATGTGCGTGTCGGAGGCGAAACGCTGTTCGACGCCACCGCCCGGATCGATGTCCGCCCCGAGCATCGCCGCATCGGCTATGTCTTTCAGGAGCCGCGCCTGTTTCCACACCGGCGCGTCGCGGCCAATCTGCGTTACGGCATGGGCCGGGGCGGCGGCGATTGGGACGGGATCATCGCGATGCTTGGCATCGGCCATCTGCTCGACCGCTGGCCGCGCAGCCTGTCCGGCGGCGAGGCGCGGCGGGTCGCGATCGGGCGGGCTTTGCTCAGCGATCCGCGCGTGCTGCTGCTGGACGAGCCGCTGTCGTCGCTCGACCGGGCGCGGCGGGGGGATATTCTCGATGCGCTGGTAGCGGTGCGCGATCGGAGCGGCATCCCGATCCTGATGGTCACGCACGATCCGGAAGAAGCCGAACGCATCGCCACCGCGATCGTCCGCCTCTGATCGCCTGCCCTAGCCGAGCGGCTTGGCAGGCGGATCGGTGCACCATAGGACTTGGCCGATCAGCCGGGGTTTGGGGCAGGCGCGATCGGGCAGGGGAAGCTTCTGTCCCGGCTGCCACAGCTTCAACCGGCGCAGGGTTTCGGGCATTTCCGAATCTATCACCGCCAGCGGATTGCCGTCGCCATAGCGTGTCCCGCTGCGATAGCTGAGTATGGGGGCATAATGCCCGCTGCCGTTCATCTGGTTGACCGTGATCCAGAAGCCGAATGGTGGATCGGACGTCGGCTCGGCAGAGATGATGGTGCCGCGCAGCGGCCCCTTGTCGATGAATCGTACCTCCTGATTGTTGTTGTGGCCTGTCCATTGACGAAAAACGGGCACGAAGCGATCAGCCGCGCGGTCATAGGCCAATGCCACGCGGCCGACGCGCTGATCGCCGTCGCCGCTATACATGCTGGCGACCTGAACCCAGAGGAGAGGATGGCCGGGGCGAGGATGAACGACACGCGCTTCGTCTAGATAATGAGCTGTGTCGAAAACGCTTTTGTTGCCGGGCATTGCGAACATGTCGTCGAGCGCGGGGCGGCAGGTCCTGCCGTGGTCGTGCGTGATGCAAAGATGCAGCGCGCCGGGCGCTGGATCGCCGCCCGCATCTTCGATGGCGGGGCCTTGGTGGCTGAGCAGCTGCCAGCCGGGCGCGATACCGAAAGGACGCGAGAGGTCGACCGGCGCCGGAGCAGCCGCGACAGCCGATGCGGATGCGGCGATCAGCCACGAAGCCGTCAAACGGGAAAACGGGCTTGGCTTCATCACGGACTCTCCGACTGCGCCTGAAATGCGGAATTCTGGTTTAGCAACCAGGAGACTGTGATCGCCACGGGGAGAAAGGGAACGACCCGCCCCATTTCACGTCGCCAAACCCAGGCGAGGTCGCTCAACCCCATCGTCATCCGCAGTATATCCCGGTCGAGATCGATGGCTCCATAAGATTTATAGGTTCGTGGCCTGTTCCGTCACGGCGTAATAATGGGTGGCTTGCTCGATCGTCCTGATCTCGCCATGCCTTATCTCCATGCGGCGAACCATGTGACGATCGAAGGACAGGCGCGCCTCATAACTGGCGCTGGCGTCGCCGCCGATCAGGATCAGCGCACGCCGGCTCGGGCCGATGGGCGCGAGGCGGGCGCGCGAAACGTCTGATAGCAGAACAACCGCTCATTGCGGCCGACGCGGCCCCAGCCATTGCCAGGGGCACGTTGGGTGTCACGACGCGGGCCATTGGCATCGGCTATCCTCCTAACAGAGCCGGAATATCATGCCCTAAGTCGGTCGCTCCTTTGGTGAAGCCCGTATGACATTCCGGCCCAGGAAACCGGACGTCAGAACAGGGTAGTCAGCAGAACCCCGCCGACGATGGCTATGCCCGACAGGAGCTGACGTGCGCCCAGTCGTTCGCGAAACAGCCGGTGACCGGCCATGGCGGCGATCGGCGCCTCGATGATGCCCAGCGCCCGCACGGGGGCGGCCGGGGAGAGAGCAAGTGCGACGAACCAACCGGCGGAGGCGCAAGCCCCGCACAGTCCGGCGCCCAGCGACGGCCGCCAGCGGCGTGCCACCTCCGTCAAGGTCGCCGGATCGCGCCAGGCGAGGATCAGGCCGAGCGCAACTGTCTGCATCGCCTGGACGACCGCTACGCAGACCAGCGCGGCGAAGACCGGATGGGCGGGGTCGAGCGCCAATGCGGCATGGCGAAAGGCATTGAGCGAAAAGCCGAAGAACAGCCCTGAGGCCAGCCCCATCGCCGCCCCGATCAGGGAGGCGCGGCGCTGTTCAGGCGGCGGCCAGGACAGCGCGACCAGCCCGGCAGTTGTGATGGCCACGCCGACCCAGGCCACCCCGCTGATCCGGTCGTGATAGACGATCAGGCCGAGCAGTGCGGCGAGCGGCAGCGAGCTTTGCTGGAGCGCGGTGCCGACCGCGAAGCCCGAACGCTGCATCGCATCGAGGAGCGCCGCCGTCGCCAGCACCTGAGATGCGGCGCCGACGATTGCCGACAGCCAAAAGGCGCCGCTCCAATGGAGATCGGCCCCCGGCATGGCGAAATAAGCGGCCGTGACGAACAGGATGGAGAAGGGCAGGCCGAACAGGAACCGGACCAATGTCGCGCCCCATGGCCCCGACGAGGACATGACGCCGCGTTGCAGGGCGTTGCGGCCGACCTGGAATGTCGCGGCCGCGATGGTGGCGGGAATCCACAAGGGGTTCGACATCGGTTCCTTGTCCTGTCGGCGGGTGGTGTTCGCTCCAAACGAAAAGAGCGGCCCGTTGCCGGACCGCTCCTTTTGCACGAGGCCAAGTGCCACGTCGTCGGACGTGAACAGCATCGCCGTTCCTGCCGCCCGCCGTGGCGAGTCCGCGGATTGCTTTCGCAATCCACGGCTGCCCGCACTTAGCGCTTCGAGAACTGGAAGCTGCGACGCGCCTTGGCGCGGCCATACTTCTTACGCTCGACAGCGCGGCTGTCGCGGGTCAGGAAGCCAGCGGCCTTGACCGGCGCGCGCAGGATCGGCTCGTACTTGGTCAGCGCCTGGCTGATGCCGTGCTTGACCGCGCCGGCCTGGCCAGACAGACCGCCGCCCTTGACGGTGCAGATCACGTCATACTGACCTTCGCGCTCGGTGATGCCGAACACCTGGTTGATGACGAGACGCAGCGTCGGACGTGCGAAATACACTTCCTGGTCACGACCGTTGATCGTGATCTTGCCCGAACCCGGCTTCAGCCAGACGCGAGCGACGGCGTCCTTACGACGGCCGGTCGCATAGGCGCGGCCGAACTTGTCCAGTTCCTGCTGACGCAGCGGGGTGGTGCTGACGCGCTCGGCAGGAGCGGCAGGCGCTTCACCGGCAGCGGCGGTCTGCGCCGGAGCGGCAGCGGCCTGCTGGTTCAGGGTGGCGCCGAGATCGGCGAGCGACTGGCGGTTATCGGACATTATGCGCCCACCTTGTTCTTGCGGTTCATCGACGCGATGTCGAGGACTTCGGGGTTCTGAGCGGCGTGCGGATGCTCGGTGCCGGCGAAGATGCGTAGGTTGCGCATCTGCTCACGACCCAGCGGACCGCGCGGGATCATACGCTCGACGGCCTTTTCCAGAACGCGCTCGGGGAAGCGGCCTTCCAGGACCTTGGCGGCGGTGATGCCCTTGATACCACCGGCATAACCGGTGTGCTTGTAATACACCTTCTGGCCCAGCTTGTTGCCGGTGAAGCGCACCTTGTCCGCGTTGATGACGATGACATTGTCACCGCAATCGACATGGGGGGTGAACGACGGCTTGTGCTTGCCGCGCAGGATGTTCGCGATGATGCTGGCGGCACGGCCAACAACCAGACCGTCGGCATCGACGATATGCCACTTCTTTTCCACTTCGTGCGGCTTGGCCGACTTGGTGGTCTTCATGAGCGCCTTCATGGGCGAGAGACCTTTCGGTTTGAAATGCAACACGCCGCCCGTATGACCGGGCGGCGAGAACGAGGGTCCAATGCTGGAGAGGCCCCAAAATGTCAAGCAAAGTGGGGCTTTGCTGACGGGTATTATGATACCATGAAGCTATTGGCGATGCGGCCGTGGCCCCGGCCCAGCCGATGCGCGGCGGCGGTCGTGGCGATCAGCAATAGCGCGGCATTGGCCTGATGCGCCACCGCAATGTCGATCTGCACGCCCGACAACAGCGTCGCGATGCCCAGGCCGATCTGCACGACGACGAGAAGGATCACCAGCCATCCGGCGCGCAGCGCGCCATGGCCGATCGCGCGCGCCGCCGCCCAGACGAGCAGGCCCGCCGCGACAAAGGCGAACCAGCGGTGGATGAACTGCACCACGACCGGATTGTCGAAGACATTGGCGATGGCGGGCGTCATCATCGGCGTGCCCGTCGGGAACCAGGCATCACCCATCAGCGGCCAGCTGGAAAAGGCATAGCCCGCATCCAGCCCGGCGGTCAGCGCGCCGAACAGCAGCTGGACGAACAGCGCCACGATGGCGCCTGCGCCCAGCCGTGTCAGTCGGGCAGGCGCCGCCAGCCGGTTGCGATGGAGCGCCATCAGGTCCAGCGCGGTCCAGACGATCCCCGCCAGGATGAACAGCGCGGTCAACAGATGGACGGCCAGCCGGATATGGCTGACATCGGTGCGCTCGACGAGTCCCGAGGCGACCATCCACCAGCCGATCGCGCCCTGCAAACCTCCAAGGGCAAGCAAGGCCAGAAGGCGCGGCTTGTATCCGGCCGGAATGGCCTTGCGCGCCCAGAACCAGATCAGGGGCAGGGCGAAGGCCAGGCCGATCACCCGGCCGAGGACGCGGTGTAGATATTCCCAGAAAAAGATTGCCTTGAACCCGGCGAGCGTCATGTCGCGGTTGAAGGTCCAATATTCCGGGATGCGCTTGTAATTGGCGAACTCGGCCTGCCACTGGACTTCGGTGAGCGGGGGGATGATGCCGGTGATCGGCTTCCATTCGGTGATCGACAGTCCACTGTTGGTCAGGCGCGTGATCCCGCCGACCACGACCATGGCGACGATCAACCCGGCGACCGCGAACAGCCAGCGGGCAACGGCGCGGGGACGGGTGGTCATCATGAAGGCGGGGCTCGGTTGCAGCATGGCCCAACCATAGGACGGCGCGCCCGCGCGCGATAGTGGACCGAATGCCCCGTCGTCCTGGACCTTGCCCGCCGGGGCGCCACCGCCTAAATCCCGACCATGGCGCATGTGCATCACCATCAGGAGCCTCGCGGGGCCGACCTTTCCGTCGCGGCCAAGGCCACCCTGGAGCGTGCGGGGGAGCAGTGGACGGCGATGCGCGCCAGCGTGTTCGAGGCGCTCGCAGGGTTCGACAAGCCCGCCTCGGCCTATGACATCGCCGATGTCATGTCGCAGTCACAGGGGCGCCGGGTGGCGGCGAACAGCGTCTATCGCATCCTCGACCTGTTCGTGGGCGCCAATCTGGCGCGGCGGGTTGAGAGCGCCAATGCCTATGTCGCCAACGCGCATCCCGACTGCCTGCACGACTGCATCTTCCTGGTGTGTGACAAATGCGGGCAGATTACCCATATCGACGACGACCGCCTGACCGGCGCGGTCCGCGATGCGGCGATCGGCGCGGGGTTCCGCCCCGAGCGGCCGGTGATCGAGGTGCGTGGTCGCTGCGCGGACTGCGCCAAGGGCTGAGCGGCGCGAAGCCGGGCGGCTATCTTATCCAGTCGCGCCGCGCACGCACCTCATGATCATCGCGCCGCCCGTGACACGTCATAGCTGTCTTCGAGCATCTGAAAGCGGACGATGGCGCCATCTGCGACGGTGAACACCAGGGCGAATTGCGAAGCGGTGATCTTACCCGTTGCGGTGATCCGGCTCCGAAGCGATCCCAGGACTACGGCGCGGGTGTCGCTTGCGAGGATATCGTAGACCTCAAAGGACAAGGGGTCGGTCAGCGCGCGGAGGTCGCGCAGGAAATCCGCCATCGCCTGTCGTCCCGTCTTCTGACCGATCCAGGGCAAAGCGCCGACATCCCCCTGGATTTCGAAGCGGAGGTCCTCCGCAAAGGCGCGGGCGACTTCGTTCGTCCATGACCGCACCGGATCTTTTAAAAAGGTAGAGGGCGAACTGTTGCATTTCGGCGCCATATCCGGTGCGTCCGATACCCTTAACATTTTCTGACATTGACAGGCGCCGTAAAACAGGAAATGAAGCTGGTAACGTTACCAGATAAGATAGAAACCAGAGGGTGAGGATCATGATGAAGACGGGAACATATGCCCGGCGCTTGCGCCATCGTGCCTTGGGCGCCGCTAGCCTGGCGGTTATCGCCACCGGCATGATGGCCGCACCGGCCTGGGCGCAGACGGCCTCCGATCAGGGCGCGCAGTCCACGCCGGTCGCGCAGGCCACCGTGCCGGGCGATACCGCCGATCAGAATGAAGAAGCCAGCGCCCGCGACATCATCGTGACGGGGTCCCGCATCACGACCGGCGGCTTCACGGCACCCACGCCGACGACGGTGATCGGTGAGGAACAGATCGCCGCCAATGCGCAGCCCAACGTCTTCACCACGATCGCGCAGCTGCCCTCGCTTCAGGGATCGACCGGCACGTCCGTCAACACCTTCAGCACGTCCAGCGGGCAGCAGGGGCTCAGCTCCTTCTCGCTGCGCGGCGTCGGGGCGATCCGTACCCTGACCCTGCTCGACGGGCAGCGGGTCGTCGGCGCGAACGTGACCGGCGTGCCCGACATCAGCCTGTTCCCACAGCTGCTGATCAAGCGGGTCGACGTCGTGAATGGCGGTGCCTCGGCCTCCTATGGTTCGGACGCGGTCGGTGGCGTGGTCAACTTCATCACCGATACCCGGTTCAAGGGGATCAAGGGCAATATCCAGGGCGGTGTGACCACCTATGGCGACGATCGGCAGGTGCTGATCCAGCTGGCCGGTGGCACGAGCCTGTTCAACGATACGCTGCACGTCATCGCCAGCACCGAATATGCGCATGAGGACGGCGTGGGCGGCGGTCAGTTCGGCATCGGCCTGGCGGGCGGACGTGACTGGTTCCGTCAGTCGACGCTCATCAACCGCAACGTCCTGAACGACGGATCGCCGCAATATCTGTTTCGCGACTATGCCCAGTCCTACAATTACACCAAATATGGCCTGATTACCGCAGGGCCTCTTCAGGGCATCGCTTTCGATCAGTCGGGCAATCCGTTCCAGTTCCAGTACGGCTCGAACGGCGTGCCCGCGCGTGACGCGGCGGGCAATGTCCGCGGCTGTCTCCCGGGCTTCTGCCAGGGCGGCGACTTGTCGGGCAATGTCGATGCCGGACGCTCGCTCCAGTCGAAGATCCAGCGCGTGAACAGCTATGGCCGGATCGGCTACGACTTCGCACCCAATGGCGAAATTTACGGCACGATCAATATCGGCCAAGTGAAGACCAACAATCAGCCGGTTGGTGGGCAGAACCGGCCCAACCTGACCATTCAGTGTGCCAATCCTTACGTCCCCGCCCTCGTCAAGGCGCAGTGCGCCACTGCGGGCATCACCAATTTCCAATATGGCACCAGCAACGCCGCGCTCGGCAACACCCAGGTTTATACCGATCGCCGCCAGTTCCGCTTCGTCGCGGGTGCCAAGGGGCGCGAAACGGTCGCAGGGTCCGACTGGTCCTACGACATGTATTTCGAGCACGGCACCAACTATACCGATGTCGATGTCAGCAACATCATGCTGTCGCGCCGCTTCAACCAGGCGATCAACGCCACCACGCTGAACGGCGCGATCGTCTGCGCCGATGCGACCGCGCGCGCCAATGGCTGCCAGCCGCTCAACATCTTCGGCGGCAACCCCTCGGCGGCGGCGATCAGCTACATCATGCCGCAATACGGCCCCTATCAGCGGACGCGCCAGACGCAGGACGTCATCAGCCTGAACTTCTCGGGCTCGCCCTTCTCGTCCTGGGCCGGGCCGGTGTCGATCGCGTTCGGCGGCGAATTCCGCCACGAATTCTATCGTGTACGCGCCGACCCCTATGGTGCGGGCTTCGCCAATACCCCGGCCAACGCCGCCTATCCGGCCGACCCGGCGCTGCTGGCCGATGGCAACAACTGGTATGCGGGCAACTATAAGAATGGGACCGGCGCCTATAGCGTGAAGGAAGCGTTCGTCGAGGCCGACTTGCCCATCATCAATTCCGATGCGGGTGGCCGTGCCAACATCAACGGCGCGGTGCGCGTCACCGACTACAGCACCTCGGGCACCGTCTGGGCGTGGAAGGTCGGTGGCACCTGGGACCTGCCGGTCGACGGCCTGCGCATTCGCGGCGTGACCTCGCGCGACGTGCGTGCGCCCAACCTGTCGGAACTGTTCGCCGCGCCCGTCACCACGACGCTGCCCGGCTTTTTCGATCCGTTCCGCAACGTCACCGTGCTGGCGCTGCAGAACACCATCGGCAACGTCAACCTGACGCCGGAAATCGCGCGCAACACCACGCTGGGCATTGCCTTCTCGAACTCGCAGGCCATTCCGGGCCTCAGCCTGTCGGTCGATTACTACAAGATCAAGATCACCGACGTGATTTCCAGCCTGGGCGCGCAGGACATCGTCAACCTGTGCTACCTCAATATCGCGCCCGAGACGTGCGGCGTGTTCAACCTGAACAATTCCAACGGTCCGAATTTCATCAACGTCCAATCGTTCAACCTGGCATCGATCCTGACCGATGGCTTTGACATCGAGGCAAGCTATCGTTGGCGCAATCCGATGGGCCTGCCGGGCAGCCTGACGCTGCGCGCGCTGGCGACCAATATCCGCCGCTTCATCACCGATACCGGCCTGCCGAACACCATCCCGAATGATACGGCGGGCGTAAACCTGGGCAACACACCCAAGTGGAAATGGCTGGCGGTGCAGACCTATGCGACCGACGACTGGTCGCTGCTCCTGCAGGAACGCTGGTTCAGCGACGGCAAGCTGGGCAATCAATATGTCCAGTGTACGACGGGCTGCCCGGCCTCGACCGCGAACCGGCCGACCATCGACCGGAATTTCATCCCCGGTGCCTTCTATTTCGACGTGGGCGGCACGTATAACGTGACCAAGGCGGTCACAGCCTATTTCAAGGTCGATAACGTATTTAATCGCGATCCCGCGCCTTCGCCCTTTTTCGTCAACCCGGCGCTCTATGACGTGCTTGGGCGGGTGTACCGTGCGGGCGTGCGCTTCAACTTCTGACGGAACCGAAAACCATGATGATATCGCGGATGATCGCACCCTTCCTGCTGCTGGCCGTATCCGGGGTTGCGCTGGCGGCCGACCGGCCGGGCAGCAACCCGATCATCCGCGACAAGTTCACGGCGGACCCCGCGCCGCTGGTCGTGGGCAATCGCCTGTACCTTTATGTCGGGCATGACGAGGCGCAGCGCGACGAGATGTTCAACATGAAGGAATGGCTGGTCTATTCGACCACCGACATGCGGAATTGGACGCCGCACGGGGCCATCATGAACGTCAAGGACTTCAAATGGGCCAAGAAGGACGCATGGGCCAGTCAGGCGATCTACAAGAACGGCAAATACTGGTTCTATGCCGCGGTCGAACATGACAACACCCATCCGGGCAAGGCGATCGCGGTCGCCGTCTCCGACAAGCCGACCGGGCCGTTCGTCGATGCCAAAGGCTCTGCGCTCGTCACCAATGAGATGACGCCCAAGGGCACGCATAGCTGGGAAGACATCGACCCGACCGTCATGACCAATGATGACGGCACGACCTGGATCGCATGGGGCAACCGGCAATGCTATATGGCCAAGCTCAAGCCCAACATGATCGAGATCGATGGCCCGATCACCGAGATCACGCCGCCGCATTTCGAGGAAGGACCCTGGCTGCACAAGCGGGGCAATCTCTATTACCTGACCTATGCCTCGCTCGACCGGACGACGCAGCGGGACGAGCATATCTCCTATGCCACCGCGCCCTCGCTGAAGGGGCCGTGGACCTATCGCGGGCTGCTTACGGGCTCGGGCAAGTACAGCTTTACCATCCATCCCGGCATCGCCGAGTTCAAGGGCAAGTCCTATCTGTTCCTGCACAATGCGAACCTGGCGATCGGCGACCAGAGCGGTGCGATCGGGCGGCGTGCGGTGACGGTCGAACGGCTTCATTATAATCCCGACGGGACGATGAAGCCGGTCGTGCAGACCGATGCCGGTGTGACGGCCTCGGCGCGGTAGGGGGCGTATGGAGCATGGCATTTTGCGGTTTCAGAGCGAGCCCCTCCCCTTCAGGGGAGGGGTTGGGGTGGGGCCTCACCACGAGCGCCACGCTTGCGGAAGCGCCCCACCCCCTGCCCCTCCCCTGAAGGGGAGGGGTGACTCGACGTCATGCCGCCCCGACCTAAGAGCGCGGCGGGGCGGCGGAGTCGCGTTCGATCAGCTGGTGCTCCAGCACCGTGACGCGCGGCTGACCGTCGGTCGTGGGAACCCCTCCGCGAATATCCTGGATCAGCATCTGAAGCGCGGATGTCGCCAGCGCACGGACCGGCTGATGGATGGTGGTCAGCGGCGGCCACAGGGTCGTCGCGGCGGTGCTGTCGTCGAAGCCTGCCACGGTCAGGTCCCCCGGCACGTCCAGATGGCGCCGATGCGCGACCGAGACGACCGCGGCGGCCATGTCGTCGTTGCTCGCGAAGATGGCAGTCGGCGGGCGTTCGCCGCCCAGCAGTTCCTCGCCCGCCCTCAGGCCCGAGGCGTAGCTGTAGTCGCCCTGGACGATCCGCGTTTCCAGTTCGCCTTCCTCCTCGACCGCGCGGCGAAAGCCGGCCAGACGCTCGATGCTGGCCGACTGGTCGGGATTGCCGTGGACGAAGCCGATGCGGCGGTGGCCCAGGCCGATCAGGTGGCGTGTCATGTCATAGGCGGCGCGGGCATTGTCGATCCAGACGCACAGGGCGCCGGGCGCGACGCCGCCGACAACCGCCATGGGCAGACCCGCCTCGCGGATGATGTCACGGACGAAGCTGGATTCGCCGAGCGGCGGCGCCAGGATCAGCCCGGCGATCCGCTGGTCGATCAGCCGCTCGATCGCCTCGCGGGTCGGCGGGCGCCCCTGTTCGCCTTTCAACAGGAAAAGCTGCGCCGCGCGGGTCGAGGCTTCCTCGAACACGCCGACCAGCAACTCGCTCATGAAGGCGGCGCTGGGATTGGAATAGATGACTCCGATCCGGATCTCTCTGGACGTCACCAGACTGCGCGCCATCAGGTTGGGTGTGTAGTTCAACTGCTTGATGACCTCGCGAACATGCGCGCGCACTTCGTTACGCACGCCGGCATCGCCGTTGATGACCCGCGAGACGGTCATGGGCGAGACACCGGCCTCCTTGGCCACATCGATGATGGTCACGCCGCGCGGGCGCCGTCGGGTCTTGGTCAAGGTCATCCTGTCCGGTCATCGGCCTTCACGCTATGCCGATGCTCGCCGACTGCCGTGCCCCGGCAGAGTGCGAAAGGTCAATGGGGGGCAAAAGATCAATGGGAAAGACGAATGCCGAACAGGCCGAAGGACCGGATGTGAAGGGCTTTCCCTATATCCGCTGGACGATCATCGCGCTGTTCGTCGGGGCGATGGTCATCAACTATCTGACGCGCAGCATCCTGGGCGTCGCCGCACCCGCGATCATGGCCGAGCAGCATATCAGCTCGGCCGAATATAGCTGGATCACCGGCGCCTTTCAGTTCGGGATCATGTTCCAGCCGGTGGCCGGCTATCTGCTCGACCTCATCGGCCTGAAAATCGGCTTTACCCTGTTCGTCGCGGTCTGGTCGTGCATCACCATCGGGCATGGCTTCGCCAATGGCTGGCTGGGGTTTGCGGGATTGCGTGGCGCGCTGGGGCTGGTCGAGGGGTCGGCCCAACCGGCGGGGATGAAGGTCGTCGCGGAATGGTTCCCGGCGCGCGAGCGCGGCGTCGCGGGCGGTATCTATCAGATCGGGGCGTCGTTCGGCGCGGTCTTCGCGCCGCCGCTCGTCGCCTGGGCGGTATTCCATCACAGTTGGCGCGCCGCCTTCTTCGTCGCGGGGGGGCTGGGGCTGCTCTGGGTGCTGGCCTGGTTGTTCTGGTATGCGCCCCCCGCGCGGCACCGGGCGCTGTCGGCGCGCGAACGGACGCTGATCGTCGAGGGACAGGAGGCCGCGCTCGTCAAGCAGCGTCGCCGTCCGCCGCTGGGCGAGCTGCTGCGTCGTCGCAACCTCTGGGCGATCGCGGCGGCGCGGTTCCTGGCCGATCCGGTCTGGGGCATGTTGTCGCTGTGGATGCCGCTCTATCTCGTCCAGGCGCGGCATTTCGACCTGACCCAGATCGCGCTGTTCGCCTGGCTGCCCTTCCTCGGGGCTGACTTAGGATGCTTGTTCGGCCCGGCGGTCGTCGCCTTCCTGCAACGGCGCGGCGTCAACCTGATCGACGCACGGCGCGGCGCCTTCACGCTGGGCGCGGCGCTGATGACGGGGATGATGTTCGTCGGGAGCGTCAACAGCCCCGTCGCGGCCGTCGCACTGCTGTGTCTGGGCGGCTTTGCCCACCAGACGCTGTCCGTCACCGTCATTACCCTGTGCTCCGACCTGTTTCCGCAGGATCAGGTGGCGACCGCAACCGGCGTGTCCGGAACGGCGGCCAATCTGGGCGTGCTGATCTTTACTCTGACGCTCGGCTCGCTGGTCGATCAGGTCGGTTATCAGCCCTTCTTCATTCTGCTCGGCCTGCTCGATCTTGCCGGCGCGGCTCTCCTCTGGACCTTGGTGCGCAAACCCGCATGACCCCCCACAATCCCATCCTGCGGGGCTTCAACCCCGATCCCTCGATCGTGCGCGTCGGCGAGGATTATTACATCGCGACCTCGACCTTCGAATGGTATCCCGGCGTCCAGATCCATCATAGCCGCGACCTGGCGAACTGGACGCTGGTAGCGCGGCCGCTGAACCGGGCCAGCCAGCTCGACATGCGCGGCAATCCGGACTCGTGTGGCGTCTGGGCGCCTGACCTGAGCTATCATGACGGACGCTTCCATCTGATCTTCACCGATGTGAAGCGCTATGGCCGTACGACCGTCGACGGCGCGAAGGGCGCATCGCTGCGCGATTTCCACAATTACTGGGTGTCGAGTGACCGGATCGATGGCGAATGGTCGGACGCCGTATATCTGAACAGCAGCGGCTTCGATCCGGCGCTGTTCCATGACGATGACGGGCGGAGCTGGCTGCTCAACATGCTGTGGGACCATCGCCCCGATCGCAAGCGTTTTGCCGGGATCGTCATCCAGGAGATGGACCTTGCGAACGGCCGCCTGCTGGGTGAGCGTCGCCGGATCTTCGACGGCACCGCGCTCGGCTTTACGGAGGGGCCGCATCTCTACAAGCGGGACGGCTGGTATCACCTGCTGGTCGCCGAGGGCGGCACCGAACGCGGCCATGCCGTGACCATGGCCCGCTCCCGCGATTTGTTCGGACCCTATGAGGTGCATCCCGACGGCCCGGTACTGACCGCGCGCGACAGGCCGGACACGCCGCTGCAACGAACCGGGCATGGTGATCTGGTCGAGACGCCGGCGGGTGAGACATGGATGGCGTATCTTTGTGGCCGCCCGCTTCCCGTCAGCGATTGCTGCGTGCTGGGCCGCGAGACGGCGATCCAGCGGATGGAATGGGGTGCGGACGGTTGGCTGCGCTGTGCCGAACCGACCCCCATGGCGGCCGATCCCGCGCCGGTCGAGGCACATGATCGGTTCGATGGCCCGATGCTGCCCGACGCCTTCCAATGGCTGCGTACACCCCAGCCGGAGCGTATCTTCAGCCTGACCGAGCGCCCAGGCTATTTGCGGCTGTTCGGGCGCGAGACGATCGGCGGCCATTTCGAGCAGGCGCTGATCGCCCGGCGGCAGACAGCCTTTCGTCACGACGCCCGCACGCTCCTAGATTTCGACCCGGAGCATTTCCAGCAAGCGGCCGGGATCGTCTGTTACTACAACAGCACGAAATATCATTTCCTCCATATCACGGCGGGGGATGCTGGCGAGAAGCTGATCCAGGTCCTATCGGTTATCCCCAAGGGCGAAGGGCAAAGCCTCATGAGCCCCGCCATCGCGGCCCCCGCCGGTCCGATAGAACTGCGCGCCGCCATGGACCATGAGGTGCTGCGCTTCGCCTTCCGCGCCGAGGGCATGGGGGAATGGACCTGGTTGCCGCAGAGTTTCGACGCCACCATCCTGTCGGACGAAGCGACGCTGGCCGGACTGCCGAATTTCACCGGTGCTTTTGTCGGCATGGCCTGTCAGGATATGAGCGGTTCGGGCCGCCCGGCCGACTTCAGGTATTTTCAGTATGTTGAGCGACTTGACGCTGATTAGGCCGCTGGCCAGTTTGATTGGCCAGACCAATATGGACAGGCCGCTTTTCACCCGTTAAGCTCTTCCCCCAGACAACGGCGCCGCGATGCGTACGGAGGATGTAGGGGAGTGACGGGCTTGCGGGTACGCAATCTGCGCTGGTGGATCGTTGCGCTGATCTGCGCGGGGACCATCGCCAATTATCTGGCGCGCAACAGTTTAGGCGTACTCGCGCCCGAGCTGAAGTCGGCGCTTCACATGTCGACGCAGCAATACAGCTATGTCGTCGGCGCGTTCCAGCTGGCCTATACGATCATGCAGCCGGTCGCTGGCGCGTTCATCGATCGCTTCGGCCTGCGCGCAGGCTTTGCGCTGTTCGGCCTGGCTTGGTCGGCGGCGAACATGATGCATGCGCTGGCGATCGGCTGGGTCAGCCTGGCCATCTATCGCGGCATATTGGGCCTGTTCGAGTCCGCCGCCATCCCGTCGGGCATCAAGGCGGTGGCCGAGTGGTTCCCGGCGCGGGAGCGGTCGGTCGCGGTCGGCTGGTTCAACGCGGGCACGTCGCTGGGCGCGTTGATCGCGCCGCCGGTCGTCGTGGCGGTGGCGCTCTGGGCCGACTGGCGCACCGCCTTTCTGGTCACGGGCGGGGTCGGCATCTTCTGGGCGGCCGCCTGGTACATCTTCTATCGCTCGCCCGATGACCATCCCGCGATCACGCCCGAGGAACGGGCGATGATCGCGGTCGAGAAGCCCAAGGGGCCGGTCCAGCGGGCCAAGGCGAAGGACATCCTCCGCACCTCGCGCTTCTGGGTGATTGCGGTACCGCGCTTCCTCGCCGAACCGGCATGGCAGACCTTCAGCTTCTGGATCCCCCTCTACCTTGCCAGCGAGCGCGGCATGGACCTGAAGCAGATCGCTCTGTTCGCCTGGCTGCCGTTCCTGGCGGCGGATATCGGCGGTATCCTGGGCGGCTATCTCTCGCCCTGGCTGATGAAGCGCGGCGTCACGCTGATCCCGTCGCGCGTCGCGGGGGTGGCGTTGGGCGCGGTGCTGATGATCGCGCCGGGCTGTATCGGTCTGGCCGCCAGTCCCTACACCGCGATCGCGCTGTTCTGCATCGGCGGCTTTGCCCACCAGATGATCTCGGGCCTCATCAACACGCTGTCGGCCGATGTCTTCGCGCCCGCCGAGGTCGGCACCGCCAATGGCTTTATCGGCCAGGCGGGCTGGATCGGCGGGTTGCTGTTCTCGCTGCTGATCGGGCAGCTGGCCGATACGGTCGGCTATGCGCCGCTCTTTGCCGTGCTGGCGGTTTTCGACCTGATCGGCGCGGCGGTGCTCATCATCTTCATCCGGCGGCTGACGCCGTTCGCCACCAACCCCGTGACCCAGGAGCCCGGCCAATGAGGCGTGCCACCCTTTCCCAGCCGCCGCGCTTTGCCGTCACCGGCCATTCGCGCGGGCGCCTGACCCTGACGGCCGATACCGGCGCGGTCGCGCATCTGTTCGTGCTGGAGGAGGATATGATGCGCCTCCTGCTGCTGGCCGAGGGGCATGTGACCAGCCCGCCGAGTTGGGCGATCGCGCCGGGCGTCGAGGATATTGCAGAGCCCGGCCGCGACCGGATGGACGTATCCGGCTTCGCTTGCCCCGACTTCACTTGCGAGGAGGCGGACGGCCGCCTGACCGTCGCGACCGAGCGGCTGCGCGTGACCCTGACGCTGGACGGCCTGCATGGTCGTTGGGAGCAGCGCGCGGGGGAAGGCTGGCATGTCATCACGCAGGATCGCCCGACCCAGGCCTATGACTTCGGCTGGTGGGATGGTCGCGCGCATCATTATGCCGCCAGGACACCCGGCGAGCGCTTCTATGGCCTTGGCGACCGCACTGGCGATACCGATCGGGCGGGGCGGCGATTCCGACTGACCAATGTCGACCCGATGGGCTTCGATGCCGAGACGAGCGATCCGCTCTATAAGTCCATCCCCTATCTGCTGGTCGCCGATGCCGATGGGCGGTGTCATGGCGAGTTCTACGATACGGTGGCGGACGTCACCTTCGATCTGGGGCAGGAACTGGACAATTACCACGGCCTCTATCGCCATGTCGTCGCGGAGGCGGGCGATGTCGATCGCTGGATCATCGCGGGGCCGGACCCGCTGGCCGTCACGCGGCGCTTCACCTGGCTGACCGGGCGCCCGGCGATGATGCCGCGCTGGTCGCTGGGCTATTCGGGTTCGACCATGACCTATACCGATGCGCCCGATGCGGCGGCGCAGATGGCGGGGTTCCTGGAGTTGTGCGAGCGCCATGATCTGGGCTGCACCTCCTTCCATCTGTCGTCGGGCTATACCTCGATCGGCGACAAGCGCTATGTCTTCCACTGGAACCGTGACAAGTTTCCTGACCCGGCGGCATTCGTGGCATCCTATGCCGAGGCGGGGGTCCGGCTGGTGCCCAACATCAAGCCCGCGCTGCTGCGTAGCCATCCGCGCTATGACGAGGTCGCGGCGGCCGGGCTGTTCGTCGCCGATCAGGACGGTCAGCCGGTCGAGGCGCAGTTCTGGGACGAGGTCGGCAGCTATATCGACATGACCAAGCCGCGGGCGGCGGCCTGGTGGCGGGATCAGGTCACATCCGCGCTGCTCGACCAGGGGATCGAGGCGACGTGGAACGACAATAACGAATATGAGCTGTGGGATCGCCGGGCCATGGTCGACGGCTTCGGCGAGGCGCGCCCGGCGTCCGAGATGCGCCCCGTTCAGCCGATCCTGATGACCCGTGCCTCGCGTCAGGCACAGGTCGCCGCGCGGCCCGATACCCGGCCCTATGTCGTGACGCGCTCGGGCATGGCGGGGCTGCACCGCTATGCGCAGACCTGGTCCGGCGACAACCGGACCGAATGGAAGACGATCCGTTACAATGCCCGCCAGTCGATCGGACTGGCGCTGTCCGGCGTGTCTAACAGCGGGCATGACGTGGGCGGCTTTTCCGGCCCCGCGCCGTCGCCCGAATTGCTGATCCGCTGGGTGCAGGCGGGGGTACTGATGCCGCGGTTCAGCATCCATAGCTGGAATGATGACCGGACGGTCAACGAGCCCTGGATGTATCCCGAGGTTCTGCCCGCTATGCATCGGCTGATGGCGCTGCGGCAGACGTTGATCCCGTTCTTCTACGATCTGCTCCATCGTTATCATTCCGAGTACGAGCCGATGGTGCGCCCGCTCTGGGCCGACTTTGCACACGATCCGACGGCCTGGGGCGAGCGGGACGAGCATATGCTGGGTCCCGACATTCTCGCCGCGCCGGTGATGGACGAGGGAGCGGAGCGCCGTTCGGTGCTGCTGCCCAGTGGAGTCGAATGGGTTCATGTCTGGACGGGCGAGCGTTTTGCAGGCGGCGCGACCGCCGATGTCGACGCGCCGCTCGACGGCCCGCCACCGCTGTTCGCGCGGGTCGGATCGGCGATGCTGGTCGATCTGGCCAAGGGCGGCTGGCGACCCGAGCCTTATCGTCGCGGCCTGTGGCTGTTTCCCCCGTCGGACGGCGAGGTTCGCTGGACCGGGATGGACGATAGCGGCGACGGCCATGGCCCGGTCACGCGCTGGCATCTGACCGGCCATGCCGATGCGGATCGGGTTGTGGTGGCCGTGTCGCGTGACGGGGAAGGTCAGGGCGATATTACCCTGCTGCTTCCGCCGGGCGATGGCCGCATCCTGATCGTCGAGGGCGCGGCGAGCGAACCGGTCGAGCAGGATGGACGGCGTGGGCTTCGGCTGACCGTCTGACGGCAAGCTCTTCGGAGTGCGCCTCTCCTCTCCCTCGCCCCTCGTAGAGGGGAGAGGGTTGCGCAGACTTGGTCTTTGCGTGAGCAAAGGCTTAGTCGGAGCTGGGTAAGGGGTGGGCGCGCAGGGCGCGCGCGAGCCGAAGGCTCGCTCAACCCCTCACCCAAGCTGCGCTAGCCAGCACGCTGGCAAGCTCCGCTAACCCTCTCCCCTATCCAGGGGAGAGGGAAGAAAAGAACATCGATATGGTTGAGAGGCATCGGGCGGTGGCCAGTGATGCGCAAATGTCGCACACGTTTGCAATTCCTCGTCTGAGTTACGCCCCCGCTTCGACAAATCTGAGGCAGGTCTAACAACACCATTGCATTGGTAAGGCCATTCGGTATGTTTGGTTGACAAGGCAAGACCGGCCAAGACCGGCGGCAATGGGAGGGAAGGATGAAGATGCTGCGTTCCACCGTGGCCCTGACGGCGATGATCGTATCCCTGTCGGCGGCAACCCAGGTTTCAGCCCAACAGGCGGCCCCGTCGCAAACGGACGAGGCGCAGCTGACCCAGGATGGGCAGGGGCAGCCCGGCGGTCCCACCTCCGAAGTCGCGCCCGAACCGGTCAGCGCAGGCGACATCATCGTCACCGCCAACAAGCGCGCCGAGAATGTCCAGCGCGTGCCGCTCGCCGTCTCGGTCGTCGCGCCTGCCCAGCTGGCGGTGGCGGGCGTTCGCAACTTCACCGATATCGGCAAGGTTTCGTCCTCGCTGGTCGTCCGCCCAGCGGAACAACCGCAGAATTCCAACATCTCGTTGCGCGGCGTCGGCACCTTCGCCTTCGGGATCGGCGTGGAGTCGAGCGTCGCGGTGCTGGTTGACGAGGTTCCGCTGGCCTTCCAGGCACGCGCCTTCACCGACCTGCCCGATGTCGAGCGGATCGAGGTGCTGCGCGGGCCGCAGAGCACGCTGTACGGCAAGTCGGCCTCGGCCGGTCTGGTCAACCTCATTACCCGGAACCCGACCTCCGAACTACGCATTCGCGCCAATGCGGTGGCGACGACCGATCGCGAGCAGGGCGTCAATTTCAGCGTATCCGGGCCGATCAACGAGCAGCTCGGCTATGTCGTGTCGGCTGCCTACAACAATTGGGACGGCAATATCCGCAACCTGTTCAACGGCAAGCGGGTCAATGGTCGCGAGACGCTGAACCTGCGCGGCAAGCTGCGCTGGGAGCCGACCGACACGGCGGCGCTGGTCATCTCGGGCAATTACGTCAACGGCAACACGACGGTCGGTCGGCCTTTCCTGGCGTTCGGCGCCAACGCCCGGCTGCGTGGGACCGCGGGCCTGACCCCGTCGGTCGTGCTGCCCGGCGTCGTGGTCGGCCCGGACAATCAGACGATCAGCAACAATTACGACTCGCGCACTAAATATGAGGGCGGTGGCGGCTATATCCGTGGCGAGTTCGGGATCGGTTCGCTGAACCTCGTCACGATCAGTTCCTATGACCGTTTCCACCTGAACGACTATCTGGACCATGACGATACCTCGGCGCCTGGCAATCTGGGCCAAAACACCCAGATCGGCGTGTTCAACTCCGAGCAGGTGACCGAGGAAGTCCGGCTGCAATCCGATGCCGACAAGCCGTTCCGCTATACGGTCGGGCTGTACGGCGCGAATGTGAAGTTCAACCGCCCGTTCCAGCGCGGACCGTATTTCTCGCTCGCCAATTGGTATGCCACGTCGCAATCGCGTCAGGTGGCGGCCTTTGCCCAGATTGACTGGACAATCGTACCCGACCTGACCTTCACCGGCGGTGGACGCGTCCAGAACGAACGGGTCAGCTACACCTTCCGCGATAATCTGGCGGGTACGGCCTTTGCGGGCCATGCCAGCGACACGGCGGGCACCTATCGCGGCACGCTGCGCTATGATTTCAGCCCGACGATCAACGGCTTCGTCACCTATGCGACGGGGTATAAGGGCCAGACCTACGACCTGACGACCGGCTTCAATCGCAACCGCGCGCTGGCCGGGCCGATCCGCCCGGAACGGTCGCGTGACAAGGAACTGGGCATCCGCAGCCAGTTCCTCGATCGTCGCCTGACCGCCAACGTCACGCTGTTCGACACCAACTACCGCGACCTCCAGGCGCAGACGATCGAGACTCTGGCGGACGGCACCTCCAACTACCGCCTGACCAATGTCGGCAAGCTGACCACCAAGGGTGTCGAGTTCGAGGGTTCGATGCGCTTCAGCGACAGCTTCAACATCGGCGGTGCCGTCACCTATCTCGATGCGAAATATGCACAGTTCGATGTGGCGCAATGCTATCCGCTCCAGACGGCGGCGCAGGGCTGCACGGGCTCTCCCGCTAGCCAGAACCTGACCGATACCACGGCGATCCAGGCGCCCAAATGGAAGTTCAACGCCAATCTGGATTACTCGCCGCGCCTGACCACGACTACCCGCGGCGTCGCGCAGGTGAACTGGCAATATCAGAGCAGCCTCTATTTCCAGGCGCGTGACCCGCAGACCTTCCAGCCTGCCTTCAGTATCGTCAATGTTGGTCTGGGCGTCCGCGAAGAGGATCGCCGCTGGGAACTGGTCGCCTTCGTGAACAACCTGTTCGACAAGCAATATTACGGGTCGCTGGTGAACACGGCGGGCAATTTCGGCAACAATATCGCGACCCAGGCCGTGCTGCCGCGCGACTTCCGTCGCTATGCGGGGATGCGCCTTGGTCTGAACTTCTGATGCGCCGGGTCAGCTTTGGGTTCGGGTTGGCGGCGGTGGTGGCCCTTACCGCCGTTGCTACGGCCCAGCGGCCGGGGGTGGGGCAGGGCGATGTGCCCGCCCGCCCGCCCGTGGATGCTCCAGAACTTGCGCGGTTGGGGCTCTATCCAGTCGGCGTACAGCGGAGCCGGTTCGTCCAGCCGGGACAGGCCGATCCGCTCCAGGGCAAGGATCGGCCCGCCATCGCGCCCCGCGAACTCCCGCTGCTGATCTGGTATCCGGCAGCGTCGGCAGGGCGGGGCACGACCTATCACACTGCCCTGTCGGGGGAGGACGTCCGCGATGTCGCCTTCGATCTGCCGGGCCTGGCCTCGCCCGATCGCGCGGTCGCGGTGGGCCGTTTCCCCCTGGTGATCCTGGCGCATGGCTATGGCAACTCTCCTGACGTGCTGTCCTGGCTGGGCGAAAATCTGGCGAGCAAGGGCTATGTTGTCGTCGCCCCGGCCTTTCGCGATCCGCCGATCAGCATCCGTACCGATGCCGCGCGTGCCGGACCGATCGCTCGGCGGCCGCTCGACATCGCCTTCGTGACCGCCGAGGCGCAGGCGCGTGCCGACAAGCGCGAAGGCGTGTTCGCCGCCGCCGATCCGACGCGAACCGCGCTGATCGGTTACTCGATGGGCGGTTACGGCGTGCTGACGGTCGGCGGCGCGCCGCTGAACCCGGCCATGGGGACGCTGAGCCGGGGCATCCTCACCCCCTATGCCGCTGATCAGGCGAGCGAATTGCGCGCGAAAAATCTCAAGGCCATCGTCGCGCTCGCCCCCGCCGCGCGCTTTGGGGATGTGCCGATCTGGACGGGGCAGGGCGTGGGCGCGGTGCCCGTGCCGACCCTGATCGTGGTCGGCGATCATGACCGGGTCGTCGGGCATGAGGCGGTGCGTGCGTTGTTCACCGCGCCCGCACCAGCGCCGCGCTATCTGCTGACCTTCGCCCAGGCTGGGCACAGCATCGCGTTGACCCCGGCGCCGCCAGCAATGCGCCAGCGCTTCTGGGATATGGACTGGTTCGAGGATGCCGTGTGGCGCAAGGACCGGCTGCTGCCCATCCAGACCCATTTCATCACCGCCTTTCTGGATCGCTATGTGAAGGGCGATATGGCCAAGGATGGTTATCTGAATGGGTTGACGGTGCAGTCGGACGAAGGGCGCTGGCCCGGCGCGCCGGTCGGGCGGGTCGCGCAGTACAGCCCCGGCCCGCCCGCCTCGACCGTGTGGAAGGGATTCCAGCCCGGCCGCGCGGTCGGCATGAGCTTTGAGTACCGCCCCGCATCCGGCTGGCGATGAGCGGGGGCGGGGTTTAGACTGACGACAAAGGCTGGCGCACAGGACCGGCCAACGACAGGGGAGAGCGATGTGATGGGCAGGACCATGTGGGGATATGCCGTGGCGGGCATGATGCTGGCGACGGGTGCGTCGCTCTGCGCGCAGGACGCCGCCCCCAGGCCTACCCCCATTCTCGCGGCGGCCGATCTGCGCGACGGGACCGACCTGTCGGGGCCTTGGCATTATTCGATCGATCCCTTCCGCTCGGGCATTTCGGGTTTTCACGGCGGTATGCCCGACAGCGGGCAGCAGCGCTGGAAGGATGTCGACGTCCGCGCGGAAATGGCCAAGGACAGCCGCGTCCTTTACGAGTTCGACCTGCCGCATTCGCCGCTGACCTCGCTGCCCTCCTCCTGGCTGACCCAGGCGCCCGAGCTTCGCCAATATGACGGGCTGATGTGGTATCAGCGGACCTTCGCTGCCCCCGCCGTTCGCAAGGGGCGCTATTTCCTCCGCTTCGGGGCGGCCAATTACGCGACGATCGTCTATCTGAACGGCCAGCAAGTCGGGCGCCATGAGGGCGGCTTCACCCCCTTCGCCTTCGACATTACCGGGCTGCTGCGGGACGGCCTGAACCAGGTCACGGTCGGCGTCGACAGTCAGGCGACCGAGACGACGGTGCCGCCGCCCGTCACCGACTGGGAGAATTATGGCGGCATCACCCGCCCGGTTCGGCTGATCCAGACGCCCGACACCTATGTCGACGATGCCTGGGTTCGGCTGACGCGGGATGGCAAGATGGCAGTGGACGTTCATCTCGACGGGCCGCAGGCGGCGAACCGGCCGGTGCGGCTGCGCATCGCCGAATTGGGGCTGGACCGGGCGGGCATCACCGACGCGAATGGCGACTGGCGCGCGACCATGGCCGCCCCGCGTGCGCTGGTCCGCTGGTCGCCCGATAGGCCCCGGCTCTACGAGGTGGCCGTCACGGCAGGCGAAGACCAGTGGCGCGACCGCATCGGTTTCCGCACCATCGAGCGGCGCGGCGCCGACATCCTGCTCAACGGCAAGCCCATCTTCCTGCGCGGCATTTCGATGCATGAGGAGGAACTGGGCGTCGATCCGACGCGTGCCATGACCCCGGCCGCCTCACGCGCGCTGCTGTCCGAGATCAAGGATGGACTGCACGGCAATTTCGTCCGGCTGGCGCATTATCCGCATTCCGACGTGACGGTGCGGCTGGCCGACGAACTCGGCCTGATCGTCTGGAGCGAAGTGCCCGTCTATTGGCGTGTCGCCTGGTCCAACCCCGACACGCTGAACCGCGCGCGGACGATGCTGGCCGAGAATATCCTGCGCGACCGCAACCGTGCCTCGATCGCGATCTGGAGCGTCGCCAACGAGACGCCGGTGACCGACGCGCGCAACGCCTTTCTGCGCACGCTGGTCGGCGATGTCCGGCGGCTGGACGACACACGGCTGGTCAGCGCCGCGCTGCTGGTCGAGCGGGGGGAGGGCGGCGACCATCCGGTGATGACGCTCGCCGATCCGCTGGCCGACGCGCTCGATGTCATGGCGATCAACACCTATAATGGCTGGTACACCCAGGATCGTCTGACCGATCTGGCACGCAGCGAATGGCGCGTGCCCGCCGACAAGCCGTTGATCTTTTCCGAATTCGGCGCCGATGCACGGGCGGGCTTCCACGATCCGGCGAACAAGCAGAAATTCTCCGAGGAGTTTCAGGCCGATTATTACCGCGCCACGCTGGGCATGGCGGACCATGTGCCGACCTTGCGCGGCATGTCGCCCTGGATCCTCAAGGACTTCCGCTCGCCCCGCCGCCAGAACCCCGATTTCCAGCAGGGCTGGAACCGCAAGGGCCTGATCTCCGAGACCGGGCAGCGTAAGGAGGCGTTCGGGGTGCTGAGCGACTATTATGGCGCGAAGGCGGAACGGCGATAGGTGGGATTTCACGAGATTGAACCCGAAAGCCCGGCCACGGCGTTAACGCCGCCATGACCCAGGACGACGAAAAATGGATGCGCATGGCGATCGAGGTGGCGCGGTCGAAGGGTTCCGATCCCTCGACCTCGCCGCTCGGCTCGGTGATCGTGCTCGACGGTCGGGTGCTCGCTGCCGAGCGCAACCAGACCGAGGAGCTGCCCGACGCCACCGCCCATGCCGAGATGATGGCGATCCGCCGTGCCTGCGAAGGGGAGGGCGAACTCGAACTGCGCGGCGCGACGCTCTATTCGACGCTCCAACCCTGCGGCATGTGCACCATGGCCTCGATCTGGTCGAAGGTCGGACGCGTCGTCTATGGCGCGGGCCGCGATGACGTCCACCCGATGTATTTCGAGGCGCGGCATGTCGACACGCTGAGCTTCATTTCCGACGCCTACCGCGATGACATCATGATCGAGGGCGGCTGCCTGCGCGAAGAATGCGCCGCGCTCTACTATCCGCCCGACGCCGATCTGCCCCGGGAGGAGCAGGCCAACCTATAGGTGCAGCGGAAATACCCCTTGCACCGCCACCCCCGCTTCCCCTAAGGGCAACCGCCTGTCGGGGAGTGGCGCAGTCTGGTAGCGCGCCTGCTTTGGGAGCAGGATGTCGCAGGTTCGAATCCTGTCTCCCCGACCAACCGCTTGCAAGTCTTTGATTTCGCGTCTTAACGACGGCGATCAGGGACGGTTGTACCCCTTGGGGTTGTGGAATGGGCTTTTCGAACATGGTCCTGCGCGGCATTCGCTATTGATGATGGTCAGGCGTCGCCGGGCCTGGAGCTGCAGGGCTGAACCTCAGTGCAGACGCGACGGCCTTTCGATTGCCAGTTGTGACCTATGCCAGTGACCTTTGCCTCGTAAGGGGGAGGGCGGCTTGCCGCCTCGTCCGCACACGGTCGCGAGCAAGCGGTTTCCCGAGCATGGTCCGCTCGCCTCTGGCTATTGCGCTACGGGGATGACGGAATCGGGCGTGCGGAGAGTCGATGCCAAGGACAAGGGCAGTCTGATCCTCGCCCGATCTATCGCCCGTGTCGGCTGGCTATGGGGAAGCATCGACTTATCTGGCTGAAAGCCAGCCGCCAGCGAACCCGGCGCGCTCCAGCCCGGCGCGGATATAGGGATTCTTCTGCATCGTCTTCCAGATCAGCCCGCTGCGCCAATTCTCGATCATGCATGCGATCGGCCCCTGGTCGATGCCAAGGAAATCGTCCGCAACCCAGCCGATATAGGGCACCACCTTGCCGTGTTGCAGCTTGACGTCGGACCGCGTCAGCGTCGGGTTGAAGCTGTCGCGAAAACCGTAGCGGTCGTAGATGGCGGTCCCATAGGTCGAATACATGGCGCGCGCCGCGGGCAGCACAATCTCGGGCGCGAACGCCACCGAGCCGAGCGCGGCGGTCGGCGCGATCGTCCCGTCGTCGCGGTCGCCGGGGCCGCGCGCCGAGTAAGAGAAGAATTCGCGGTTGCGCCCGTCGATCTCGCGAACAAAGTTGCCCGGCCCGTCGCACGCGGTCAGTCCCCAGACATTCTCCCCATAGCCGCGCCAGCGCCCGGGATTGTTGATCGCATAACGGCGCTGTGCATAGGTCGCGCGGCGGCTGTTCTCGAAATAGCCGAAGCCGCGCCGTTTGGAATAGGTGTCCATGAGGCTGCGAAAGTCGATCCACACCTGACTATATTGATGCCCGAACAGGGGCGGGAAAGCGGTGAACGGGTCATCATATTTCTCGTCCCAGGACGGGTCGAATTTGGCGGTCCACGCGTCCCAGGTCGTAGGCGGCAATGCGTGCGTCGGCGAGCCGAGCGCGAGGACGTAAAGGATCAGGCTCTCGTTATAGATGTTCCAATCAGAGCCGATGAACCCGCTCTCGGGATGCCACCCCATGGAGACGAACGGCTTGCGCGGGGTGATCCAGTCCCATTCGACCGCGCGGTAGAGCTGGTCGGCGAGCGCACGGATTTCGCGCTCGGCAGGATCGGCCTCGTCGTCGAACCATGTCTGCGCGAAGAGAACACCGCCCAGCAGTAGTGCAGTATCGATCGTCGACAACTCGGTCTTGGCGAAGCGATGCCCCTTGGTGACGCCCAGGAAATGGTAGAAAAAGCCCTTATAGCCGCTCATCCCTTCCTTGTCCGGCCCCTGGGGCGCATTCGCGAAGAAGCGCAGCGTGGCCAGCGTCCGCTGCGCGGCGGCGGCGCGGGTGATCCAGCCTCGCGTCGCCGCGATCGGGTAGGTGGTGAGCGCGAAGCCGACCGCCGCGATCGAGGCGAAACTGGGCGTCGGCCAGCGATCGGGGGCCAGCCCCGTCACCTGATCGGTGGTGTTCCAGAAATAGCTGACGGTACGCCGCTGGATGTCGTCCATCAGCGGGTCGCTGGCGCTCGCCGGGGTGGTGCCGATCTTGGGCAACACCCCAGGGAACGCCATCTGCGGCGCGCGTTTGGGCGCGAGCGGTCCGGCGGTGCACCCCGCCAGCCACCCCGCCCCGCCGATCGTGGCGGCGCGCAGGATATCGCGTCGGTCGAACGTCATGCGGCCAGGCATCCTCTCCTGTTGTTTTCAACCGCCTCCGCTGCCCGTCAGGTCGTCATCCCGGCGCCACGGCCGGGATGACGATCAGGCATCAGAAGTTGAATCCGGCCGACAGCTTCACCGTGCGCGGCGGATTGCCGCCGATGCTGTAGGTCGACACTTCACGGTAGATGCTCGGCGAGCCCGGGGTGCGGGTCGTGTCGCTCGGGTCGTTGTTATAATCGACGTAGTTGCGGTCGTTCATCGCGTTGATGATGTCGACGCGGAAGCGAATGCGCGTCGCATCGCTGATGAATTTCAGCGGCACATATTTGGTGAACGCCAGGTCGAGCTGGCGCCGGCCCCAGCGATCGCCCAGCCCGAACACTTCCGATCCCACCAGCGTCCGCTGATACGGGGTCGACGTGTCGAGCAGCGCGCGCTGGAAGGTCGGGCTCTCGATCTGGAACTTCGCCGACATGGTGACGCCCAGCGGCGTGTCCACGCTGCCCGCCACGACGAAGCGGTGACGCGGCACCACGCCCGAGCGCAGCATCGGGTAATCCGACGCCTTGGGGAAATCGAGCAGGAAGTAGGAGGACTGGTCGTTATTGGGTCGGTTATCCACCGCCGCCGTAAAGGTATAGGTGGCGTCGATGCTCCACGGCGAGGCCGCCGAATAGGCCTTGGTCAGCTTGGCATAGGCCGAGTCCGCCCGCGTCTCGAGCCCGTTGTCGCCCAGGATGATTGCGCCATAACCCGAGGGCGCAAAGCTGGTGTTCGGCCCCTGCGGCGCGCCGGTGGTCGGCGACGGCGCGAAGAACGACCCGTCGGGGCGACGCGTGCCGAGCAGGTAGACGAACCCGTCCTTGCTGACGATCCGCGTATAGCCGACCTCCAGCTCGACCGGGTTGAACCGCCCGCGAACCCCCAGGCTGAACTGGTCCGAATAGGGGACCTTCAGGTCGTTCTTGATGAAGCGGAACTCGCGCCCGCCGGGGCTGCCGTTTCCGATCAGCTGCTGGCGACCCGCGTCGGTCAGATAGATGGGGTTCCAGGGGATGCAGTTCGGTCCCGGCGTACACGGATTGATCGTGTCGGCGCCCTGGAACAGGAATTCGCGACGCTGGAAGCGGCCGTTGGACAGTTCCTGCTGCAGGAAGTCGAACTGGTTGCGGTCATAGGAACGGCCATAGCCGCCGAACACCGCGAACCGGCCCTGCTCGTCGATACGATAGGTGAAGCCGACGCGCGGCTGCCACGCGCCCTTGAACGCCTTCCGGTTGTCGCCGGTCGAGATATAGTCGCTGATCTTGTAATCGGCGTTGTTCAGGTTCGGATAGTTGGCGGGCGACACCGCGTTGACGTTCTCGGCGGAGGTCACATAGTTCAGGAAGGCCGGGGTCCGCTCATAATCCCAGCGAAGCCCAAGGTTCAGCGTCAGCCGGTCGGTGACGTCCCAATCGTCCTGCGCATACAGGCCGAGCTGGAAGTTCTTCGAGCGGATGCGCGGATCGCCCAGCGGGCCGATCGCGCCGAATTGCAGGCTGTACGGGATCTGGTCGTTGAACCCGCTCGCGCTCGGCAGGGTGGTGTCATAGAGATAGAGCGGATTTATGAGGTTCTGCTCGAGCGAGTTGAGCGTCACCCATTTCGCCTTCGCGCCGACCTTGAACGTGTGGTTCTCGAACCCGGTCCAGGTGAAATCGTCCTGGATGGTCCAGCCCTTCTGCCCCTTGTCCTGGAAGCCGAGCCCGGCGCCGGTGCGGAACAGGTCGAAGGTCGATACGCTGGTGCCGTTGCGCGTCGTGGTCCGGAACTGCTGGCCGATGCCGTTCTCGGCAGGCTGCGGCGACCAGGCGACATCCTCATAGGAGAGGCGCACGTCGTTGATCCAAGTGTCCTCGGTATGTTGCCAGCGCAGCATCCCGCGCTTCTCATCGACCTTGCTCAGCGTGCGGGTCGAGAAAGCGGCATTGCCGTTGCCGATCTGCACGCCGGTTTCGTTGCGGTATTTGCCGGTTAGCTCGAACAGGTCCTTGTCGGTCGGTTCGAGGTCGATCTTGCCGAAGTACAGGTCTTGGCTGAACGTCGAATTCGCCGGGCCGAAGATGTCGCGATACTGCGCAGGCAGACTCGACACGGCCACGCCGTTGGTCGGCAGGATGTCGATGGGCACCTGCCGCCGCTTGCCCTCATAGCTGACGAAGAAATGCGCGACGTCCTTGACGATCGGGCCGCCCAGCGCGACGCCGAACTGCTTGTCTTCCGAGGGGATCTTGGCGATCTTGGCGGGGAAGATTTCGGTCGGTCGGCGGTCGCGCAGATTCTGGTTGGTGAAGTCGAAAAAGCCTTCGCCGTGGAATTCGTTGGTGCCCGACTTGGTGCCCGCGATGATCGCGACCGAGCTGACCTGGTCCAGCTCCGCCTTGTAGTTCGACGACAGCACCTGATACTCGCCGATCGCGAGCTGTGGGAACGGATTGCCCGGCGAGCTGTCCTGCCCGGTCAGGCCTCCGCGCAGCACATAATCCTTCTGGCTGACGCCGTCGATGAAGACGTTGACCGAGTTGCTCCCTTGCGCGCCGCCCTGGATGCGAGAGCTGCCGTCGGAGCTTTCGAGAAAGCGCACGCCCGGCGCCAGGTCGGCGAAGGCCAGGAAGTTGCGGCTGTTCTGCGGCAATTGTTCGATCAGGCGCGGGGTAATGTTGACGCCCACCTGGCCGCCGGACAGCGAGCGGATGCGGCTGCCGGTGACGATGATGTCGCCTTGCTGCGCCTCGGCAGGCGGCGGCGCGGTCTCGCCCGCGGTGTTGTCGCCGGGCGCGGGCTGGGCAGGGGCCGGAGCGGTGGTCAGGTCAAGGTCCAGCCCGGCATTCTGTCCGACGCGCAGCGTGAACTGATCCGAATTGCGCGTGCCCTTCTGGAGGCGGATTTCCAGCCGGTATGCGCCTGCCCGCAGCGATGGGAAGTTGTAGCTGCCGTCCGCGCCGGGCACGACGGTGCGGCGAAAGCCGGTGTCGACCTCGACCAATGTCACGTCCTGCACCGGATTGTCGGGCGCGGTGCGGATCACGCCGCGCAGCGCGGCCTGTCCGGCCTGCGCCGCGGCGGGCGCGCTCCACATCGTCGTGGTGGCGAGCCCCGCCAGCATCGTTGCGCCGGCGAGCGCCAGCCGGAAATTGTTCCTCTTCATAACCTATCCCCTGTCCGTTTCTCTTGTTGTCTCACGCACCATCAGGTGCGGGACGATCGTCTCGTCCGCCCCGGTGGATGTGCTTTCCAAAAATCCTTCGCGCGCCGCTGTGATGCGCGCCGCCAGCTGCGCCACCGCGCGCGCGCCCATCGCCGCGATATCGATGGCGACGCTGGTCAACGCCGGGCTCACCAGTCGTGACAACGGGATGTCATCGAACCCGACGATCGCCACCTGCCCAGGCACCGCGACGCCGTGGCGCTTCAGCGCCATCAACGCGCCGATCGCCATCATGTCGTTGGCGGCGAAGATCGCATCGGCCTCCAGCGTCCCGGCCGCGACGGATTCCCCGACCGCGGCACCGCTGCCCTCGTGAAAATCGCCCTCGATCACAGTCAGCGCCACGCCCGCCGCTGCGGCCGCCGCCTCGGCGCCTGCGCGCCGCTCCAGCGCGTCGAGATTGCCTGCGGGGCCGGAGATATGGACGATCCGCTTTGCCCCGCCTGCCGCTAGATGCGCGACCGCTGCGGCGGCCCCGGCGCGATTGTCGATACGCAGACTCGGGCTGCCGTCCTGCGGAATGCAAGCCAGGAAGACGGACGCCAAGCCGCGCGGCATATGCCGCGCGAGTATGGCGGGATCGAGCTCCGGTGCCATCACCATCAGCCCGTCAACCTGCCCACGCAGCGCCGCCAGCGTGTCGAGCCCGCGCCCGTCGTGGAGGACGGTCAGCAACAATCCCAGCCCGCGCCTGCTCGCCTCGCGGTCCATGCCGCGCAGCAACTCGGAGAAGAATTCGCCGTGCAGATCCGGCAGCACCACCCCCATCGCGCCCGTGCGTGCCATGCTGAGGCTGCGCGCCCCGGCATGGGGCACATAACCGAGCTGCGCCGCAGCCTGTTCGACGCGCGCCCGCATCTCCGCGCGGACGTGGTCGCGCCCGTTGAAAACCCGTGAGACCGAGGCGACCGAGACGCCAGCAACCCGCGCCACGTCATGGATTGTCGCATGCGTACCGCGCGCCGCCGGGGCAGCGACAGAAGCAGAATCGGGTCGGGCAGGCGACATGGCCGGCAAAGCATCCTCTCTGGAACACGGGCTTGTAACCGCTTACAGAAACCGCTTACATGAACCGAGAATGACAATCAATCGGTCGGTTTGTCGACGTGGCGCTATCCCGACCTCGTCTGGAATGTGGTCCGCGCGACGGTGGCGATACGACGTAGATGAAGTAGGAAGGGAGCAGGATGGACGGGCAGGATCGGCGGATATCGCGGCGAGCATGGCTGGCGGGAGCCGGCGCGGCGCTGGCATGGTCGGCCAGTCCGGCACGGGCCTTGCTGGCCATGGTCGGCTCACGCCCGCTCCCCACGGCGGTCGAGGCGCTGATCCCGCAGATGACGCTTGTTGAAAAGGCCGGTCAACTCAATCTGCTCGCCGCCGCATGGGCAGGGGGGGCGGCAATCTCGCTCAACCCGGCGGGCGCGGCATCGAGCTTCGACGCGCAATTGCGTATGGTCCGCCGAGGCGAACTCACCGGGGTGTTCAACGGCAATGGCGCGGAGATGGCGCGGCGGATGCAGACCGAGGCGGTGCGCCGCTCGCGGCTGAAAATCCCGCTGCTGTTCGCCGCTGACGTCATCCACGGCCTGCGCACCGTCTTCCCGGTGCCGCTCGCCGAAGCGGCGAGCTTCGACCCCGACTTGGCGCGCCGCACCGCGCGCGCCGCGGCGGTCGAGGCGTCCGCATCGGGGATTGACTGGACCTTCGCGCCGATGGTCGACATCGCGCGTGACGCACGCTGGGGGCGCGGCGTCGAAGGGGCGGGCGAGGACGTCCTGCTTGGGCGGCTGATGGCGGCGGCGCGCGTCGAGGGCTTTCAGGGCAGCGGCCTCGCCGCGCCGGACGCGGTGGCGGCCTGCGCCAAGCATTTCGTCGCCTATGGCGCGGGCGAGGCCGGGCTTGACTATAACAGCGTCGACGTGTCGGAGCGGACGCTGCGCGACATCTATTTTCCGCCGTTCCAAGCCGCGTTCGCGGCTGGCGCCCCAACCGTGATGGCATCGTTCAACGATCTGTCGGGCGTGCCCGCGACCGCGAACCCATGGCTGCTCGACACGATCCTGCGCAAGGAATGGCAGTTCAGCGGATTGGTCGTCTCCGATTACACCGGTGACGAGGAGTTGATCGCGCACGGGCTTGCCAAGGATGGCCGGGACGCGGCGCGGCTTGCCTTCCTCGCCGGCGTCGACATGTCGATGCAGAGCGGTCTGTATCTCAAATATCTTCCCGACCTGGTTGAAACGGGCGAGGTGCCGCTGGCGCGGCTTGACGAGGCGGTGCGTCGCACGCTCGCGCTCAAAGTCGCGCTCGGCCTGTTCGACGATCCGTTCCGTCGCATCGACCCCGCGCGTGAAAAGGCGCGGCTGCGTACCCCCGAGACGCTGGCGCTCGCGCGCGAGGCAGGCGCGCGCAGCATCGTCATGCTCCGCAACGAGGGCGACGTGCTTCCCTTGCCCCGTTCAGGCAAGAAGATCGCGCTGATCGGGCCGTTTGCAGGCGGCGGGCACGATCTGATCGGGCCTTGGAACGTCTATGGCACCGATCGTGAGGCCGTCGATCTGGTGACGGCGGTGCGTGGAATCGTCCCCGGCGCGACTGTTGATGACGGTAGCGACGTGGCGCGCGCGGTCGCCGCGGCGCGCGCCGCCGATGTCGTGGTGCTCGCGATCGGTGAGACGCAGAATATGTCGGGCGAGGCACAGTCGCGTACGGAGATTGTTGTGCCCGCAGAGCAGCAGGTGCTCGCCGAGGCGATCGCCGCGACCGGCAAACCCTATGTCGTGCTGTTGCGTACCGGGCGAGCGCTTGCGCTGGCCGGCGCGGTGGCCAAGGCGCCCGCGCTGCTGGTGACGTGGTTCCTGGGCTCGCAGGACGGCCCGGCGATCGCGGACGTGCTGTTCGGCGCGGTCTCACCCTCGGCCCGGCTGCCGGTGTCCTTCCCGCGCGCCAGCGGGCAGGTGCCCTATTACTATGCACACCGCAGCACCGGCCGCCCCAATCCGCCCGGGGCGCTGGAACCCTATAAGGCGCATTTCCGCGATGTTCCGAACAGCGCGTTGTTCGCGTTCGGACACGGTCTGACCTATGGCGACATCGTGTATTCGGACCTGCGCCTGAGCAGCCGGACCCTGCGCGACACCCCGCTGACGATCCGCGCGACGATCGCCAATTCAGGCCGAATGGCTGCGACCGAAGTGGTCCAGCTCTATGTCCACGACGTTGTCGCGAGCGTGACCCAGCCGGTGCGCGTCATGAAGGCTTTCACCCGCGTCACCCTGGCACCGGGCGCGCGGCAGGACGTGACCTTCACCCTGAACCGCGCCGATTTGTCCTTCACCGGCCGCGACCTGACGTCGACCACCGAAGTCGGCGCCTTCCACCTGTGGGTTGCACCATCCGCCGAGGCCGAGGGACTGGCTGCGACCTTCACGCTGGCGTGACCTCCCATCGCCCCGCTTGGCCGGGGCGGGTGGGGGAGGGCCGCTTGAAATAGGCACGGAGCGGCTTCCTCCGTCTCGTTAAGGCGCTGCCAGCATCGTGCGTCCGGAAAACGCTCGGTGGCAGCGCATGACGGCACCGTTTAAAAAATTCGCAAAGGTGCGCGACCCTCGGCAACCATCCTGCCATCAAGGCATTATGACAGCATATTGTCCAATAGGTAATATGCTGTCCTATGGCTGATCCTTATGATGAGGTGCGGCAACTCGCTCTTGCGATCTTCGCGGCCAATGGACGACTGGTCAGCGCGGGAAATGAACTTGTCGCGCATCTGGGGCTGACCAGCGCCTGGTGGCAGGTCCTGGCGGCGCTACGCTATTCGCCCGTTCCCCTGGCCGTCGCGTCCATTGCGCGCAACATGGGCCTGACCCGGCAGGGGGTGCAGCGCATCGTGGATTTGCTGGCGCAACAAGGCCTGGTCGAGTTCCAGCCCAATCCCCATCACCGGCGCGCGAAACTCGTCGTGCTGACGCGTGCCGGAATGGAGGCCGTGACCGGCGCGGAAGAGGTCGTCGCTCCGTTGGATCAGGCGATTGCCGATCGGCTCGGGGCAGCCCGGATCCGCGAGGCCGTCACCATACTTCAAGACATGATCTCCGTCATCTCAGAGCAGCTTGACGAGCGCCTTCCTTCCATCCCCAACCATGAAGGACCATCATCATGATCCTGATTTCCGGCGCCACCGGCGGTATCGGTGGAGAAGTCTGCAAGATCCTCAAGAAAAGGGGAACGGCCTTCCGGGCGATGTGCCGCAAGCAGGAGCAGGTTGATAGCTTCCACAAAAAGGGAATAGATGCGGTGCTCGGGGATTTCGATCGTCCCGATACGCTGGTCGCCGCCATGAAGGGCGTCGAGACCATGTTCCTCATCACGCCGCCGACGCCCGACCAGTTCGCCCAGGAAACGGCCGCAATCGATGCGGCCAAGCGCGCAGGCGTCGGCCGGATCGTCAAGATTTCCGCATCGGACAGCAACGTGCGCTCGCCCGTTCCCTGGGCTCGAACCCACGCGCTGATCGACCATCATCTGCGCGCGGCCGGCGTTGCCTGGACGATCCTGAAGCCCACCGCGTTCATGCAAAACTTCCTGTGGTTCAAGGATCCCATCGCCAAGGGCTTCCTGCCGCAGGTGACGGGCAAGGGATCGGTCTCCTGGGTGGACACGCGCGACGTCGCGCGCGTCGCCGCGACGGTCCTGGTCGAGGAGGGGCATGAGGGCGCGACCTATTTCCTGACAGGGCCGGAGACGCTCGACATGAAGGAGGCAGCCAAGCGCTTGTCCGACGCGACGGGGCACAAGGTCCGCTATCTCGACCTGCCGACGCCCGTGTTTCGCGCCATTCTTCGCCTGACGGGCAATTCACGGTGGATGGCAAAGGGTCTTGTCGTCCAGTTCGCCGACGTGGTCGCCGGCCATCACGACATCGACCCCACTTTCGAGATCGAACGCCTTACCGGTAAGCCGGCACATAGCTTCACGGACTTCGTTCGCGATCACGCCAGCCAGTTCGTCTCATCCACCACCTTATGACGAATCCATGCTGACGATGTCAGCGCGGGCTCATGGCACCTGATAGCCGCCGCCCAGCGCCTGGCCCGCTCGTTATCTGTGCGCGCGGCAGAAGCGCCGGTTGAAGCGAGCCATCGACCTCTTCTCCCGCCGCGTTGTCGGTTGGGCTGTCGGCGACCGGCTGCACCGCAACCTCGCGCAAGGCCCTCGTTACGCGACGTCCGCCCGAAGGCTCATTCATCATTCGGGGCGCGGCAGCCAACACTGTTCCATGGACTGCCGCGCCGAGCGACGACAACGCCATGGTCGAGATTTCCTTCAAGCCCATCAAGTCCGAACTCGTCTGGCATAGAGTCTTCTACACCGGTGCTCAGGGCGAGCAGACGATTGCCCGCCATATCGACAGCTTCTACAATCTGGTCCGGCGCCGTCCGCGCTCAACTACACTAGCCCCGCGCAGTTCGAGCGAACCGCGTCACGCTGAGCATATGCCTCTCCACTTAGGAGGGGCGAGTCCAGCAGGCCCATAGGCCTCAAACTGACGCCTTGCATGGCTTATCGCCGGTCTGCGGTGTGTGAACATCACCGCAGACCGGCGTGGATAGTGGCCAAGTATCCAAAAGAACCGCCAGCTTCGTCAGAACGGTGCGTCGATGTCGACCACGTTGATGAGCTTGTGATTGACGAATTCCTTGATGCCGAGGCCAAGCAGTTCGCGCCCATAGCCCGAGCGGCGGATTCCACCGAACGGAAGGTCCGCCTTCACCATCGTCGGATGATTGACGAAGACCATGCCGGTCGAAATCCTGCGGGCTACGTCCGCGCCGCGCTTCGTATCGGCGGTGAAGACAGATCCGCCCAGACCATAAGGGGAATCGTTGGCAATGCGGATGGCGTCCGCTTCATCCTTGGCGCGGAACAGCATCGAGACGGGACCGAAGAATTCCCAGTAGCGCGCGGGATTGTCTTCACCAATGTCCGTCAGGATCGTCGGCTGGACGAAGGCGCCCTGATTAGGGATGTCAGGCCCGACCGGCGTCGCCGTCGCGCCATGCTCGACCGCCTTGTCGATCATGGCCCGCAGATCGTCGGCGGCCTTTTGTGACGAGAGGGGTGGCAGCGTCGTTGCAGGGTCGCGCGGATCGCCCATCTTCAGCGCCGCGACCCCTTGCGTATAGCTGGCCAGGAACGCGTCATAGACTTCATCCACAATGATCATGCGCTTGGACGATACGCAGACCTGACCGCCATTCCAGTGACGGCCGAACACGGCCCATTTGACGGTCTTATCCATATCGGCGTCCGCCAGCACGACAAAGGCATCCGCGCCGCCCAGCTCCATTGTCGACTTCTTCAGCGCCGCGCCGGCAATCTGCGCCACTTCGGCACCCGCCGCCTCCGACCCGGTCAGGGCCACGCCATGCACGTGGGGATCATGGAGAATCCGGCTAACCTGGTCGCGCGTGGCGTAGAGATTGGTGAAACCACCCTTTGGCAGTCCCGCTTCGAGCATCAGCGCCTCGAACCGCGCGGCGCTCTGCGGCACGTTGGAAGCGTGCTTGAGCAGCATCGTGTTGCCCGCCGACAGCTGCGGCGCGATGATCCGCGCGATCTGGTAATAAGGGAAGTTCCACGGCTCGATCGCGAGCAGCACGCCCAAAGGCTCGCAGACGAGCTCCGCCTGGCCTTCGGCGGGATCGGCGACGGGCAACGGCTCCGCGGCGAGCAGCGCGGCGGCATGGCTGGCGTAATAAGCGAAAATATCCGCGGACAATGCAACCTCTGCCTTCGCCTCGCTCAGCAACTTGCCCATCTCGAGCGTCAGCAGGCGGGCAAAGTCGTCTATGTCACGGCGCAGGATCTCGGCCGCGCGGTGCATGACCGCAGCGCGCGTGGCGAAATCGGTCTCCCGCCATTCCGTAAATACGGCATGTGCCGCTTCGATCGCGCTGTCGACTTCGGCATCGGTGGCGAAAGGAAAGGTTGCCAGCGTCTCCCCGGTATAGGGATTGGTCGTCGCGTAAGTCATGGGAACAACACCTTTTCGTCAGGGGAAAGAGCGGAGTCGCAGGGGGCGAGTGCCGCCAGGGGAAAGTTTATCGGGTGTCAGCCGCTATCCTTCAGCGCCTGCACCATGGCGGCCAGAACGGCCTGGGCATCGCCATAGACCATCGCGCAATTGTCGAGCCCGAACAGCAGGTTCTCGACGCCGGCATAGCCTTTGCCCTGGCCGCGCTTGATGACGTAGACCTGATGTGCGCGGTCGACGTTGAGGATGGGCATGCCATAGATGGGCGAAGTCTTGTCGCTCCGCGCTGCCGGGTTGACCACGTCGTTGGCCCCGATGACCAGCGCGACGTCGACCGCGTCGAAATCATCGTTGATTTCGTCCATGTCGAAGATCAGGTCATAGGGGACGCCGGCTTCGGCGAGCAGGACGTTCATGTGCCCCGGCATTCGGCCTGCGACCGGGTGGATGGCGAATTTCACGCCGACGCCCGCTGCCTGGAGCAGCTTGATCAGCTCGTACAGCTTCTGCTGCGCCTGGGCGACCGCCAGGCCATAGCCCGGGACGATCACCACGCTCCCCGCATAGCGCATGGCCAGTGCCGCGTCGCTCGCCTCGGCCGACTTGGCGGGCCGGGCCGCCTCGGTCCCGCTGGCCGACGCCCCGGTTTCACCGAAATCGCTGAACAATACATTCGTCAGGCTGCGGTTCATGGCCTTGGCCATCAGCAGCGTCAGCAACGTGCCCGCCGATCCGACGACCATGCCCGCGATCATCAGGGCAGGATTGCCAAGCGCATAGCCTTCCAGCCCAACCGCCAGCCCCGTGAAGGCGTTGTAGAGCGAGATCACCACCGGCATGTCGGCGCCACCGATCGGCAGCGTCATGGCAATCCCGAACAGCAATGCCATGGCGAAGAACCCGCCGGTCAGCACGGGTCCCGGCATCGGAAATATCGCGATAAGGGCACCCAGGACCAGCGCGGCGAGCATCACGAGCGCATTGACCAGTCTCTGCCCCCGAAAGCGCCATGCGCTTCCCATGCTTCCATCCAGCTTGGCCCAGGCGATCACCGATCCGGAGAGCGAGATCGCCCCGATCAGAGCGCCTGCCAGCGTGGCCGCCAGGTCGACGCCCGTCGGCCGTATGCCGCTCGTCAGGGCCACGGCGGCCACCGCCGCGGCGGCGCCGCCACCCATGCCGTTATAAAGGGCCACCATCTGCGGCATGGCGGTCATCGCGACGTGACGTCCCCGCCACCATGCCCAACCGCCACCCAGAATCAACGCGATCAGCGCCAAGCCGGCGTTGAGTGGCAGCGCGGCGAGGGCGGGGGCCGGCAGATCGGGGAGCGCGATCACACTCGATGCGATCGCCGCAATCATGCCGATCCCTGCCAGCATGATGCCCGACAGCGCCGAGGCGGGCGAAGACATGCGTTTCAGGCCCAGGATGAAAAGGAGTGCGGCAGCGAAGCCGCACAGGCCGACCAATGGGGAAACCAGTGTCGACATCACTTCGTCTCCTTGCCGCTAGCGCGGAACATGGCGAGCATCCGTTCCGTCACGGCATAACCGCCGGCGGCATTCGCCGCGCCGAGCAACACCCCCAGGAAACCCAGCACCCGCCCGCTTGTCGACGTCGCGCCGAACAGCGCATCGAGCGCGCCGACGACGACGATACCGTGGATGAAATTCGATCCCGACATCAGCGGCGTATGCAGGATCGAAGGCACCCGCCGGATCACCTCGTATCCTGTGAACCCCGCGAGCATGAAAACGTAGAGCGCGACGATCCCGTTCATGCCGCCTCTCCCGTCAAGGCTGCACTGCCGGGCGTCGTGTCTCCATCCGCTCCATCGGGACGGACACGCATCGCGGAGACGATTTCGTCCGCCATGTCGAGCTTCAGCGAGCCCTGCTCTATCAAAAGGCCCAGCATCGCCAGCAGGTTGCGGGCGTAAAGTTCGCTGGCATGTTCGGCGAGGCGGCTCGGGACATTGCGCGGGGCCAATATCGTCGTGGGTCCGACGATCACCGTTTCACCCGGCAGCGTGCCTTCGACATTGCCACCGCTATCGGCCGCCAGATCGACGATGACGGAACCCGGCTTCATCGCCAGCACTTGCGACCGATCGATCAACCGGGGTGCCTTGCGGCCGGGAACGGCAGCGGTGGTAACGATCAGATCGGCCTCGGCGATGTACCGCGTCAGCGCCTCCCGTACCGTCGCGTGCTCCACGTCAGTCAGCGGGCGGGCATAGCCGCCTTCAGCACGGGCATCGACGCCCGTCTCGACGAATTTGGCGCCCAGCGATCGCGCCTGTTCGGCGGTTTCCGGACGAACGTCATAGCCGCTGGTCACCGCACCCAACCGGTGCGCCGTCGCCAGCGCCTGTAATCCCGCGACGCCCAACCCCATGACCAGCACACGCGCGGCCCGCAGCGAGCCGACCGCCGTCGTCATCATCGGCAGGATGCGGGGAAGATGCGCCGCCCCCAGCAAGGGCGCGTAATAGCCCGCCAGGGCCGCCTGGCTCGACAAGGCGTCGATCGCCTGCGCACGGCTGATCCTCGGGACCTTTTCCATGGCCAGCGCCGTGATCCGGTTTTCGCGCAGGGCGGACACCAGATCGGCGTGGTCCGGCGCCTCGACAAAGCCGAGCAGGATGGCGCCCGGCTTCATCGCGGCGACGAGTGTCGGCGCGGCTGGCCGGACCGTCATCACGATATCCGCCTCGCGCACGGCATCCGCCGCGGAGGCCGCGATCGACGCGCCTTGATAGGCGGCATCGGCGAAGCCGGCCGCCTGCCCCGCGCCGGTTTCGATCGCTACGGTCACGCCAAGTCGCAACAGTTTCGCCAGCGTGGGGGGCGTTATCGCCACGCGGCGTTCGTCGGGTTCGGTTTCCTTCACGATCGCAATGAGCATCGTCATGCGGCCTTTCTGATTGGCATCTTTCGGCTGCGTTGCGGCGGAACCTGGTCGAGGTCCGTCCGCCGGCGCATCATCGGGGAGATTTCGGACGCGGGTCCATCAGCCCGACAGCGTATTCTCGGGCTTGCGCCGTCGCTGACAGGCAAGATCAAAGACGAATGCTGTTGATGCGAAAGATGTCATCTTTTTCATGACAAATATCCCTGGGCGGTGTCGAAAGAACGCTTTCGGTATCGGTTGTTCCACAGTCGGCGAGGTGCCGCCCTATTGGTGGCCGTGTTCCTCAATTTACGGCCGCCGCCAAAAGGGAAAATCCGTATCTTCCCGTAGAAGCGGCGTTGCTATGGCTGCAGACGGCGGGGGCGGTCGCCGCGGTCGAACATCTTCGCCAGCGACCGCCGTGAGACGGGTGCTCATCATCCTCGCGTTCGCGCTTATCTTCGCGGTCAGGGACCCGTATCGATCACCCGCTGTCGCATGCCGGTACCTGCACTGGCCAGCGTATCACGGGTGACGAGAAGCGTCGCGCCCGGTTGCAACACGCCCATGACGAGCGACCGGAAACCGTCGGGCAAATGGACCTTCGTCTCGTCCGCCGCAGATGTCACGGTGCCGGAAGGGGATGACAAGCCGGGGACCGGCAGTCGCAGCCAGTGCGGGCCGGAGGCATCAATCGACTGCAACTGAAAGGCGGCGGTCATGCTCACGGGCTGGTCGAGCAGGATGGGCGCGTTGCCGATCTCCACGCCGTTGCGCAGGACGAGGAGGCGACGGTCGCGGCCGCTCAGGACGAGGGATACCGGACCGGACGGCGCCCGCTCGGGTCGCCATGTGAACGCCGATCCGGCATCGCGGGCGTCGCCAGCGGGAGGCGCGAGCGGCGCGGCCACGGGCGAGATTTCGGGTACGGACGGCGTATCGGTCACGACCACCGTCGCCCCAAGCCGGGTGATCGAGAACAGCCACCGCGCGAAGGCGACCGGCAGGCGGATGCAGCCGTGACTGGCCGGATAGCCGGGCAGTGTTCCGGCATGGAGCGCGATCCCGTCCCAAGTCAGCCGCTGCATATATGGCATGGGCGCGTCATCATATTTGTTCGAACGATGATCCGCGTCCTTTTGCAGGATCGTGAATATGCCCGTCGGGGTCGCATGGCCGCTGCGGCCGGTCGATACGGTACTGACCGCGACGGGTATGCCGTTGCGATAGACATAGGCACGCTGGAGCGGCAGGCTCACCAGGATCGTGACCGGCCCGTCGGGGGCCAGTTGCGGTGCCATCAGCGCATCGCCGGCCTGCATCCGCTCGATCGGTCCTGGCACGGCATCCTGCGCCTGCACAGGCCCGGTCAACCCGAGTGCCGCACCGATCAGCAAGGCTCCGGCCCATGTCCGCCGCCCCGACGGGCGCCGTTCGCGGCAACCCGCGCGCGGCCCCGCCGAGCCGCTATTGCCCCCTTTTGCGCACGCCATCGGATCAATGGGCAAAGAAGACAGGAACGGGGCTTTCGGTGAGCATCTGTCTCGACACCCCACCGAGAACGGCCTCGACCAGCCTGGCATGGCCGAATCCGCCCATGACGACGTAATCGACCTGTCGCGCCTTCACCTGCGCGATGAGGACATCCGAGGTTGCGGCATGGCCGCGGGCTATCTGGTCGATACGAACATGGATGTCGTGGCGAGACAGATACGCTGCGGCATCCTCGACCGACGCGCCGGACGAACACTCATCGATCTGCAGCATCGTCACGTTGCCTGTGAGCCGTAGAAGCGGGATCGCTGCCCGCAGCGCGGCCAGGGCGGCGGGGGAGCCGTCCCATGCGATCAACGCATGGTCGCGGCCTAAGCGCTGGCATGTCGGTGGAACCGCCACCACGGGCTTGTGCGAGCGCACGATCAGCTCGGCAGCGGTGCGCCGCATATCGATCAATGATGTGTCATCCAACTGGCGGCTGGTGACGATCAGGTCGCAGAAGCTGGCCGCATGACGCAGGACAGTGGCGGGATCGCCACTGACGTCCTTCCATTCCCAACTGACATCCTCCTGCGCCAGACGCTCCTCCAGGCGCGTCCTGTTGGCACTTTCGCGTTTGGACTCTGCGGTCAGCAGGTCGGCCATGACGTATCCGTCGTCATAATAGCCCGTGCCCACGAGCGGCGGAACGTAGGTGACGTCAAGACAGAGGAGGTGGCCCTGCAAGGCACGGGTTAGGTCGAGTGCGACCTGATATCGGGCTTCCTGGCCGACGTCGTCGTGCACAAGCAGAAGGACGTTCTTCATGGTCATTTCTCCGATGCGATGACATCCATGTCATAGCCCGCCCTGGTGGAGCGATGGCATTCGGTATTCTACGGATGGTCTATGAGAGTGCTGCGAGCAGCGCCTGTTGCCGCAACGGTTTCTCCAGCACGGCGTCGAAACCGCTCGCCCAGGCCTCGGCGGTCAACGCCTCGCTGGGATAGCTCGTAATGAGCACCGACCGGCCCGACCAGCCGCGCCTCGCCAGCGCCAGTCGAACGTCACAGCCGGTTGCATCGGGAAGGCGATAGTCCGCGATCAACAGGTCGGCGCTATCCAGGTCGGCGGCGGCGAGCAGCGGCCTCGCCGCCGGATAGGACCGCACATCATAGCCCTTCCAATGCAGGAGCAGCTGAAGGGACCGCCGGACGCCCTCGTCATCTTCCACCAATAAGGCGGTGGGTCCGCTGCAGGGGCTTCGTTCCATTGTCATGCCGCGTTCACTCCAATGAGGGAGATGGAGCATGACGAGAGCGGGCCAGTGCGTCGTTACGTGATGTTCCTAATCGGCCTTCCACCCCGCCGCAAAGGCAAGGCGAAGCGCTTCCGACAGGCTTTGGACCTCCAGTTTCGTCATGACATGGGCACGATGGACTTCGACGGTTCGCGGACTGATGCCCAGGTCGAAGGCGATCGTCTTGTTGGGATGGCCGCGAACCAGTCCGTGCAAAACGTCGCGCTCGCGCGGAGTGAGCGCCGCGATGCGTATCCCGGCGTCATGTGCATCGGTCAGGGCGGCGTCATGGTCGACCAGCAGCGTAAAACCCCGTTCAAGCGCCGCAAGCAGCGCTGCCCTTTCGAAAGGCTTTTCAAGGAAGTCCACCGCGCCCTGCCGCATTGCCTTTACCGCGGTCGCGATATCCCCGTGGCCCGTCAGGACGATCACTGGCATGGCGATGCCGCGGCGTGCCAGTTCGTGCTGAACCTCCAGCCCATCCATATCTGGCATTCGGATGTCGAGCAGCACACATCCGGCTTCGGCCGACCTTGCGCCTTGCAGAAAGGCGACGCCGCTATTCCAGGTCGTTACCGTAAACCCTGATGTCCTGAGCATGAACGCGATCGAGCGGCGAACCGCATCCTCGTCGTCGACAATATGGACGTGCCGTTCTTCAGTCATCGCCTTCCCCCGGATCGCCGTGCCAGACCGTGAAGTAGAATATGGTCCCATCCGCTTCGCCGGGTTCGGCCCAAATCCGGCCGCCATGCGCCTCGACGATGGTGCGGCAGATCGACAACCCCAAGCCCATGCCCTGGTCCTTGCCCGTTGCGAACGCCTCGAACAACCGCGGCACGATTTCGGGAGCGATGCCGGGACCGGTGTCCGCCACGCCGATCACGATCATCCCGCCCTCGCGCATCGTCGTCACGGTGATGTCGCGACGATCGCTGTTGGCGACGGCTTCGGCGGCGTTGCGCAACAGGTTGACCAGGACCTGTTGGATCTGGACACGATCCGCCAGCACCGTCGAGGCGTCAGGGGAGAATTCGGTGAAGAGCCGGATGCCACGCTCGGTCGCTCCGAGCAGCCCGAAGCGTGCCGCCTCCATGATCATCTCGGGCAGTTGATGAACCGCTTTCACCACCTCTCCGCGAGCGACGAAGTCGCGCAGTCGCCGCACGATCTGCCCCGCCCGCAAGGCCTCGCGCGCCGCTTCCTCCACCGCCTCCCGCAGGAAATGCCGGGCATTGGGAAGGTCGCTGTCCATCAAGTCCCTGCCTGCCTCCAGATAATTCGCGATCGCGGTCAGCGGCTGGTTGAGTTCATGGGCGAGCGTTGACGCCATCGTGCCCATCGCACTGACGCGCGAGACATGGATCAGTTCGGCTTGCAGTTCCTTCATCCGCATTTCGGCGAGCTGTTGCGCGGTCAGGTCGCGGATGAAGCCGGTGAAGATACGATGCCCGTCATCCCGGGCTTCGCCGACCGAAAGCTCCATGGGGAACGCCGTTCCGTCACGGCGCAATCCGGTGACGATGCGGCCGATGCCGATAATCCGGCGCTCGCCGGTCGCCTCGTAGCGCGCGATGTAGCTGTCGTGCTGCTCGCGGTAGGGCGCCGGCATCAGAATGCTCACATTCCGACCCACAAGCTCGGCTTCGGTATAGCCGAACAGGCGTTCGGCTGCGGCGCTGAACGAAAGGATCAGGCCCGCATCGTCGATCACCACCATCGCGTCCGGCACCGTCGCCAGGATCGAACGGACATGAAGCTCGCTCTGACGCAACGCCTGTTCCCGCGCTTGCCGTGACGTCACATTGGCAACCTCAAGGCCAAAGCCGGTCGCCCGATGGCCATCGTCGCGCAAGGCAAGGATCGACATGTCCGCCAGGAATTCGCTGCCATCGCACCGCGCCAGCCATCGTTCGCTGCGTAGCGGCAAGCCCGTGGCCGCGTGCAAGAGATCTTTCTTGAATTGGTTTTCGGCATCGGGCGCTGGCGGGTAGAGAAGGATTGCCGATTTCCCGACGAGATCGGCCGCCCTCCACCCCAGCAGCCGTTCGACACCGATATTGCAGTGGGTCACCGACCCATCGTTCGCCAGGATCAGAACGGCACGATCCGGTTCGGCCTCGATGAAGCGGGCGAACGGATGCGCAGGCAGGGGATCAGGTCCGCTGGATGTCATGTCGTTCTTCCAGCTCGCGCTCTACGAAACGGATGCGGCCGACCATGCCGACGAAGAAGGCGGTCGACCAACCCAGCAGGATGATTCCGTTCGCGCCCTCGATCGCGCCAACGATGCGCCACGGCTTCGTCACCAGAACGTCGCCGTAGCCGATGGTCGTGTATGTGGCCGTGGAGAAATACAGGGCGGTTTCCAGGTCGGGGGCGGCGCGAACGTGATGAAAGAGCAGGGCATAGGCCCATATCTCGATTCCGTGCAGGCCGAATAACGCGATCGCTGCCGCAATGATGCCGGCGATGTTGCGTCCAGGTGTGGGTCGCTGACCCGTCGAAGCCTGTCGCCGGATCAGCAGCAGCAACGTCGCCAATCCTCCCAGATGCAACAGCACCGTGGCCAGGACCATCGCGGTAGAAACCATGAGTTGCGTGACGATGGTCATGCCCGGAAGACTATCCTTCGCCATCCGATCTAGCCCATAAGTAGAAACCCGTACAACCGGTCAGGGCCGAGGCTCGACCAGCGCGGGATCGCGGGAGCGGTCGCGCTCGCCTTGGCGCTTGGTTCGCTTAGGATTGCACCGGCCGCGAAGAGTGGAAACGGCTTCATCCTCGCGCAGGGGGAACCCTGAGGTCGCGGCCGGACGGCAGGATCAGGGCAGGCCGCCGCGCTGCCGAAGTACGTCGGCGAGCGTGTAGCGGCGTACCACATCCATGAAGGCGCGACGCGCTTCGTCGAGCACGCCTGGCAGATCGCAGCCGCGTACGAGGCGGCAACCGGTGCAGTCGACCATCGGGCAGCGTGGTTCGGTGAGGTCGAGCACGTCGCCGAGGTTGATGCTTGCAGGGTCGCGCGCCAGCCGGACACCGCCGTGGCGGCCTCGCACCGCCTGAAGCATGCCTGCATGTGCCAGCCCGTTCGCGATCTTCATCAAATGGGTGGCCGAAATGTCCTGCTCCGCCGCAACTGAGGCGATGGAAACGAGTCGGTCACCCGTCCTGCCCAGATGGATAAGCAGGCGCAGCGCGTAATCCGAATGGCGCGTCAGTTGCATCCCGGCTTCTTCTCTCCTCGCGATGCCTGTTGGTACACTGGGCAATGTACATGGATTTGACGCGCGTCAAAGCAGGGCCGTGGGGCGCCGATTAATCGGAATTTGTAATTCAGCTTTATCGGAGACCGGCCATGTACTGCGTCCAGTGCGAACAATCGAACAAGGGCGGGTGTGCCGCCAAGATGGGTTCTTGCGGCAAGACGGCGCAGACCGCCGATCTGCAGGATGTGCTATTGCGCGTCATGCAGGGTGTCTCGGTCTATGCCGATCGCGCGGCGGCAAAGGGTGCGCGGGACGAGGTGGTCGATGCGTTCACGCCGCATGCCTGGTTCACCACGCTGACCAACGTCAATTTCGATGAGGCTCGCTTCGTGTCGCTGATCCGCAGGGCGATTGCGATGCGGGAACGGGCGCGGCTGCTCGCGGAGACAGCGGGCGCCGACCTCTCCGCGCTTGCCGAACCCGCCACTTGGCATCCCGGGATGACGCCGTCCGAATTGTCGGCCGCCGCGCCGTTCGCCGCCATTCAGCGCTTCATGGACCGCGATGGGCCGAGCATCGTCGGCTTGCGCAACCTGATCCTGTATGGCCTGAAGGGCACTGCCGCTTACGGCGAACATGCCCGTGTCCTCGGCTTCGAGGACAGGGCGATCACTGCCGAGTTCCACCGCATCGCCGCCTTCCTTGCCACCGATCCGACCGATGTCGATGCGCTGCTGAGCCACGCGCTGGCCATCGGAGCGCTTAATTTCCAAGTGATGGAACTGCTCGACGCCGCCAATAGCGGCCGTTTCGGTCATCCCGAGCCGACGGCGGTCCGAATGACGCCGCGCGCAGGCAAGTGCCTGCTCGTGTCGGGGCACGATATGGGGGATCTCGAGGCGATCCTCCAGCAAGCCGAAGGCACCGGCGTGCTGGTCTATACGCACGGGGAGCTGCTGCCCGCCAATGCCTATCCGGGCCTGAAGCGATATCCCCATCTCGCGGGCAATTACGGCGGCGCGTGGCAGGACCAGCAGAAGGATTTCGATGCTTTTCCGGGCGCGATCGTGATGACGTCCAATTGCCTGATCAACCCCAATCTCAAGGGCTATGCCGATCGTATCTTCACCACCGGACCAGTCGGCTGGAATGGATTGCCTCATCTTACCGAGCACGACTTCACGCCCGCCATCGGCTGTGCTCTGGCGCAACCGGGCTTCGCCGAGGACGCGCCGGAGCGGACTCTCACCATCGGCTTTGCCCGCAACACGGTGATGGGCGTAGCGGACACGCTGCTCGGCATGATCAACAAGGGCGAGGTGAAGAACCTATTCCTGATCGGCGGCTGCGACGGCGCGCGGCCGGGTCGTAATTACTTCCATGATCTCGCCATGGCGACACCCAAGGACAGTCTGGTGCTGACGCTCGGATGCGGCAAGTTCCGCTTCAACCGGGAGGAACTGGGCGATATCAATGGAATCCCGCGGGTGCTTGATATCGGCCAGTGCAACGATGCCTATTCGGCGATCTGCATCGCCACCGCCGTGGCCGAAGCGCTGAACGTCGGCGTCAACGATCTGCCGCTACATTATGCGATCAGCTGGTTCGAGCAGAAGGCGACCGCAGTATTGCTGACGATGCTGCATCTGGGTCTGCGCCGGATCCACCTGGGGCCGACTCTGCCGCAGTTTCTGACGCCCGAGGTGCTTAACATCCTGATCGACAAGTTCGACATCCGTCCAACCGGCAATGCCGACGCCGATCTGGAGCGGATGCTGCAGGCCGCCTGAAAGGGCTCACCCGCCCGGTATGTCCACGCTGCGGACACCGGGCGGGTCTTCAGCGGACCGTGACCATCATGGTGACGCGGCGATGGGCCGGAGCGACCTCTTCATCCGGCGTCATGTCGAGCAGCGGTCGACCGTCGGCCGCCCAATGGAGCCGGCGGACGCGCGCGTCGCGGCCATCGCCGCCGACACCATTGCCCCAGCTGTGATAGACATAGAGTTGGTTTCCGTCTTCGTCGGTGGTGAAGGCGCCATGACCCGGTCCCTGTTCATAGCGCCGATAATCGGTTTCGCCGGCCGGCATAGGCACGCTCTTCTGAAGCGGTGCGGACCATTTGCGCCAGACGTCGATCCGCGTGAGATCAGCGTCGAGGGGCGCGGAAGTGCCGTTGACGACATAGGTGGGACTGACCCCCGAACTGGAATAGACAAGGGTCACGCGCTGGTCGTGGAGAAGCGCAAAGGCGCCTTCGGCGAGGTTCTCCTCGACCGACGTTTCCGGTGCGATGATGGGGGCCGGTGCACTGGTCAGCCGCGTCGGACGGACGGGATCGACCTTGGCGATCCACGTCAACGGGTCGCCCAGGGGTCCGGACTTCGGCAGATAGCGCTGTGACCATATGTAATAACCCTGATGGCCCACCTCGAAATAGGACATGTCTAGGCTGATATTGGCGGCCATGTCCGGGCGGCCGAGCGGCGTGCCGTCGGCCTTGCGGATCGCTGCGGGCTTCGACCAGTCGGCGGGGTTGGCCGGATCCCCACCTTCACGCAGCTGGATGATGTGCGACTGGACCTGAGACCATTCGCCCCCCTGGCTTGACTGGTCGTCCTTTGGATTGAAGCAGGGGGCGAAGAGGATCGACAACCGGCCCCCGATTTCATGGATTTCGGGAGCCCAATAGCATCCGGCTATGACGCGACCTTCGGCCGTGCGATCGGCACGGGTGCGGCGATTAAGCAGGTCGACTTCGCGGGCGCGGCCGCCCTGATCGTCCGCAAGGTCCGCAATCGTGTCGGCAACGCGAAGGGGCAGATGCGGGGAGCCGACATTGTCGTTGTTCGTGTCGTCGGTGGCAACGAAAAGATAGCGCACGCGACCGTCATGCTCCCACCGATAGATGTCGGGATCGGCACGGTTATAGGCGAAGATCGCAGGATAGCGCGTCTGACGGATGGTGCCGTGGACCAGATAGCGGCCGGGCCGGGTCAGACGCGCGACGTCGGCGCGGTCCCAGTCGACGGCGCGGGTGGCGGTGGAGCCGTCCGAGTAACCCAGCTTCACGCGCGCGCCGCTGAGCCTATCGATCCGGCGGAGATCGATGGTCCGGGGGTCGACGCTGGCCGTCGTGTTGACGACGCGGCCGAAGCGATGGCGGAGCGCGGCCGCCATGGTGTCGTCGATCGGAAGCGTGTCGGTGTCGGTGGAGGTCACGGCCCCGATATGGGCGTCTCCGACATTGCCGGCGGACACGATATGCGGACGGCTGCCGCCTGGTCCGGGGGAAAAGGCCGTTTTATGCCATTCCGTGCGTGCCAGATCCGCGACGCTGGTCCAGCGCGGTCGGCCGGTGCGGTCGGTCCATGACACGATGTAACGGTTGGTGGCGGTATCCCAGACGGCACGGGGCTTTGTGATGCCGCCGGCATTGCGCAGGTCCAGCGTGCCCAGTTCGACGAAGGTTGGCGGTTGCCTGGGATCGCTGCGGAAGACGACCGTCTCGGTGGCGGCGGGGTCGGGCGTACCATCCATGTCCACGCGCGTCGCGATGACGCCGAGCGCGCCGTCGGCGAAATAGAAGAGCGACGGGTCGGCGATCCCTCGAAGGGCGACGCGATCGATTCCGACATAATTCCCGCTCGCGAACGCTATCCCGTAATTGTCGTTGAAGGGGATCATGCGGCCGTCGGCGCCGTCGAGCGCCAGATGGATACTGCGCGCCACGGTCGGCTGGTTTGCATCATGCGGTGTGGTGGGCACACGCGCATAGGATGCCAGTCGGCGTGCGGAGCGGCCGAGCACGCGGACGGAGAAGCGCTTGGTCAGCATCGTGCCATCGGGGCCGCGCAGGACGCCTTCCAGGCGGACGGTCCGCGGCTCTGCACCCGGGTTGACGAGAACGCCGTCCGGCAAAGGCCGGTCGTCGGCGCGCCACGTCGCGACGTGATCGACCGGAACCGGCAGGCGCGTGCCTGATGCCAGTACCGGTGGCACGACCCAGCTGTCGGCCAGGGTCGCGGCGTCGGGCGCCGCCGGGCTCCAGTGCGCCACGAGGGCGTCCCGCTCGGCCGCGGTGATCGACATGACCGTGCCGTGGCGCGGCGATTTGGGCAGTCGGAAATCGCGCGGGTAGGTCCACGCGATCTTGCCATCGAGCGAGTTGGTGGCCAGCGGAATATACCCGACACCCCCATAGTTATCCACCCAGAGGAAGTATTTGAACCCGCTGGTATCGCCCGGGTTGGCGAGGAACGCGGTGGGGCCTTCCACCTCGGGCGTGCCGGAGCGGCGGCCGATACACCGGTCGATGATTTTCCAATGGCCCGAAGCACCGTCGGCCCGCAGCGAGTGCGATACCTGTGCCAGAATATCGCTCGACGGACAGCCGCTTGCATCGCTGACTTTGGTGAAGCGATAATAGCGATCGCCGCCCTTCATGACGGTCGCGTCGATCATCCCCTTCGCCTTGACGGCGCCCGGAACATCGGCGGCCTTGAACCAGGGTTCGGGGATGGTGAAAGTTCGGAAATCGCGGGTGATCGCGCGCAATATCTGCGGCCCGTTGCCGTCCTCGATCTTGTGCGCCCCGTCCTTGTAGAGGGTCGACGTCCAATAGACGACATAGGCGCCGATCGTGGGATCATAGGTCGCCTCGGGTGCCCATGTCATGCCCGCCATCGGCCCATTCACCCGGACATGGCGCTGCTGCCCCCAATGGATCAGGTCGGTTGATTCCCAGATTTCGAGGTAAAGGCTCCCCTGATCGGTCGAACCGCCCCAGCCGGTACGACCAGTCGACAGATCGGTGGCAAGCAGGAAGAAGCGATCCCCCTCCGCCGAGCGCATGATGAACGGATCGCGCAGGCCCCGCGTGCCCTGAGTGGATTCGAGGATCGGCTGTGCGTCGTTCAGGGTTTTCCACTGCAAGGCGTTGTTGCCGTCGGAAACCGCGAAGCGCAGCTTTTCACCGTTGATCGTGTTCTCGGTAAAATAGACGAACAGATAGGCTGAGGGCGGGGGTGCTATGGCAGGCGCAGCCCGTACCGTCACATCGATCGGGACGGCGCGCGGAGCGTGCCCGGCGAGCGAGACGGTAGCTGTCAGACGCACCGGCCGATCGGCCTTGCCGCGGATGACGGCGCCTTTGCGGATGACGTCCGCGCCCCGCCCGCGGTCGGTGTCCGTAATCGTTTTCGGATCGGAAGAACGCCATGTGATCCGCGCGCTGGTCAGGTCCGGGCGGCCAGCGAGGGCGGGCAGGGCGGCGGCGGTTTCAGGGAGCGTGACATTGCCGCGCAGCGGACTTGCCCAAGCGGGATCGTCGCGCAGGGCCTGAGCGATCGTGTCCAGCAAGGGGTCCTGGGCCGGCGTCGCGCCGCTCAACGCTGTGCTCGCGATGGCGAGCAGCAGTACGCGCAAGGGGCGCAGTCTGTCCTTCATTCGGCCTCTCCCAATCGCCGTGCGGTTCTCCGCCAATATGTCTCACGGCGTTTTGGATTGCTTATGTCGGACATTTGGAATGGTGCAAGTCGTATTTGCCCATATGGCCGACATCCCCGCCGCCCGTGCCTTGCCCGTGGTTGGGATCCGCTCGGTCGACATTCACGATCCGGTCGAAGGGGGAAAGTCTCGCTGCGCTCACCGCTGCGGCGCCGGCATATTCCGCGCGACGGGGGCGAATTTTTTGGTTAGCGTTGCGCCGCTGATTCCGTCTTTGGTCGAGTGAGTTATATGCGTATTACCCCGCTGTCCCGTCTATTGATGATGGGCATCGCGACATGCTGCGCTATTCCGGCTCCGGCGGCCGCCCGGTCCTTCGAATTGGTCGAGCTTCAGCGCGAGATGAACGCGCTGATCGCGGGCCGCTCCGGCGAATACGGGATCGCCGCCATCGATCTGGGCGATGGTTCGATTGCCACGGTGAATGGCGAAATCCCCTTTCCGATGGCAAGTACGGTAAAGCTCGCCATTGCGGGCGCCTATCTGACGGACGTCGATCAGGGGCGACGCAGCCTCGGCGACATCATCAACGGCCGCACCGCCGCCAAGGCGATGGAGGCGATGATCGTCCACAGCGACAATCTGGCCGCCGATCAGCTGTTCGCCGCGCTTGGCGGTCCGGCCCGTGTCCAGCAATGGGTATTGTCGCACAACATCAGCGGCATTCGCGTGGACCGGACCATAGCCCAACTCCTCCGGGAGCGCGGGCACCTGGCGGATATCAAGGATGTGGCGACGCCGGTCGCCATGGTTGAGCTGTTGAGGATACTCGACAGCCCTACCACGCTGTCTCCTCGGAGCCGCGCCTATCTTCTCGGATTGATGAGTCAGTGTCGGACGGGCACTCGTCGCATTCGGGCTCTGCTTCCCGCCGGCACGCTGGTCGAAGACAAGACCGGCACGCTCGACGGCATCACGAACGACGTCGGGTTCATTACCATGCCCGACGGCCGCCGCGTGGCGATCGCCGTCTTCGCCAGGGGCGGACGCGACCGCCAGCCGGTGATCGCCGCACTCTCCCGCATGGTCTATGATCGGTTTGTCGACAGCGTTCGCAATGCGGTGGCGTTCTTCATGCGAATGAAGTGACCTTGGAGCAGGGGAACGCATGGATCGTCAGCGGGGCGGCGGTAACCGCAATGTCGGCCCGACTGGCGCTCGCCGCAGCCGCCTGCTTTCTGTTCTTCGCCATATTGCCGTGGATCGTCCTGGGGTGGTTGGCGCACTGGTGACGCTCGGCCGGTTTCGGTCAAGCGGTGGAATGCCATGAAAAGCCAGAATATGCCGGTCCGGCTCGTCGTCTCTCCCAGGTCGAGCCTGATATGCTGGCTCCGACTTTCGACGTGACGAAGCGGCAACGGGCCTGGTCGGGCGAATATCGGCACTGACCTCCCGCTAACCAATTCATTCCTGGCTGAAATGGGAGGCGGCCGGGCAGTTTGGCAACGGGCGTGCCGGGCGGCCGGGCTATCCTCGCCATGCAGCATGGTGCTGCATGTCGAGAGTATAATCCATGACCGCTTATTATCCTGAACTGGCGAACGAGATTCGCGATGGACGATCCACGCCCATGAACGATGCCTCGCACGCTTTGTCCTTCGGGCAACTGGTGACACGCTATGACAGCAAGGCGCAGACCCTCTGGACGGATATGCGGCCGCGTATCCGGCCCAGCTTCAACCCCGATCTGTTGCGGGATTTCGAGCGCTGGCAGGATGGAGTTGTGCAGGCGGTCGATACGGGCGCGTTGCCGGTACGCTATCTGGTGCTCGGCTCGTCCTTTCCCGGCGTCTTCTCCCTGGGCGGCGACCTCGATCTGTTCGCCCAGGCGATCCGCAATCGCGACCATGCCGCGCTCGCCCGTTACGGGCATCGCTGCGTCCGCATCCTCTATCGCAACATGTGCGGGCTGGAGCGGCCGATCATCACCATCGGACTGGTCGAGGGCGACGCCCTGGGCGGCGGGTTTGAGGCGCTATTGTCCTTCCATGTCGTCATCGCCGAACGCGGCACCAGCTTTGGCCTACCCGAGACGATGTTCGGCCTGTTCCCCGGCATGGGGGCGCATTGTTTCCTGTCGCGGCGGCTGGGCGCGGCAAGAGCCGAGCGGATGATCCTCAGCGGCCGGACTTACAGCGCCGACGAGCTTTATGAGATGGGGCTGGTCCATGGCCTTGCGAAGCCGGGGGAGGGGCGGAAAATGGTCGCGGACTATGTCCGCCAGAATGACCGGAGACACAGCGCACACTGCGCCATCTATGAGGCGTCGCGGGCGGTCAATCCGCTGCCGCTGGAGGAACTGGAGGCCGTGGTCGACCTGTGGGCGGATGCCGCGCTGCGGCTGACTGAGGGCGACCTGAAACGGATGGAGCGGCTGGTCGCCGCACAGACCCGGTTGAGAGGCAAGTCCGGGAAATAGTCAATCGGCCTCGGGCAGGGAATGGCCTTGCCCGAGGCTTTTCGTGGCCGGACATGCTGCGGTGAAAAGGGCGAGTACCTCGTTCGCGGGCATCGGTTTGGCGAGCAGATAACCCTGAACCGCGTCGCACCGGGTTCGGCGCAGCTGGTCCAGCTGGGCGGGCGTCTCGACCCCCTCCGCGACCGTCCTCATGCCCAGCTTGGCGGCGAGTTCGACGATCGTCTGGACGATCGCGATCGAGGCGGGGTTGTGCTCCAGGTCCATGACGAAGGACCGGTCGATCTTGAGCGTCTGAAATGGAAATTGAGTGAGATAGCTGAGCGACGAATAGCCCGTCCCGAAGTCGTCGAGCGTGGTGCACACGTCGATTTGGTTAAGGGTGGTCAGCGCGGCAAGCGACCGTTCGACATCGTCGAGCAGCACGGTCTCCGTCACTTCCAGAGTCAGTCGTTTGGCGGGCAGGCCGCTCGCCTGCAATGCGCTCATCACCGTGACAGCCAGCTCGGGGGTGCGAAGCTGTACGGGCGAAAGATTGACCGCGATGGTCGCCGTCGATGCCCATCCACTCGCCACCTGGCAGGCCTGGTGAAGCACCCATCCGCCAATGGGCACGATAAGGCCGTTTTCCTCCGCGATCGGGATGAACTCGCCGGGCGACACAGGGCCGAATTGCGGACTGTCCCACCGCAGTAATGCTTCGCAGGAAGCGATATCGCCTGATGTTAGACAAAAGATCGGTTGAAACAGCAGGTGAAACTCGCCGCGTTCGAGCGCACCGTTCATCGCGGCGCCGAGCTGGCGGCGGCGTTCGATCTTTTCGTCCATTACGGGTTCGTAGAACAGGACCTGACCCCTGCCGCTTTCCTTCGCGCGATAAAGGGCCAGATCGGCGTTCTTGAGCAGCGTGTCTGCATCGTCGCCATCGTCGGGCGCAATGGCGACGCCGATCGAGGGGGTGGTGTGCAGCATATGACCGCTGAACGACACCGGCTGCCGCACCAGATCGAGAATGGCTGTCCCGATCCGGCCAGCCGTCTCGTGATGCGATACGTGGCACAGAACCGCAAACTCGTCGCCCCCCAGTCGGGCGACGAGACCATGGCCGCCGAAACGCTCGTTCAGCCGCCGCGCGACGGCGACGAGCAGCGCATTGCCCGCCAGATGCCCGAAGGAGTCGTTCACCTCCTTGAAGCGGTCGAGGTCGAGCCATAGCAGCGCCAGCCTGTCCCCGGATGCGGCCAGACCTTGCAACCGTTCCTCGAAATGCTCGCGGAACGCGGTGCGGTTGGACACGCCGGTCAGGTCATCGCGTCGGGCCATCTCCGCATGATGCTCCGCCAGCGCGGCCGTCTCCTCCGACGCGATGGTGGCGCGCAGGATCGCTCCATAGGTCTGTTGGGTGATATCCATCATCGCGACCACGAAAAGCACGATAACCAATGCCATCAGCGCCTTGAGCGGCTCCAGTGGTATCAAGAGCCCCACGGCCAGCGGCAAAGAAGCGCAGCACAGCTGAGATAGCGCGATCAGCGGACGCCCGGCATTGCGCCCCGCAATTCCCGCCGCATAGCCGATGGCCGTCGTGACCGAAAGGAGGTGAAGGACGCCGTTTTCGGTCCGGGTGAGCGTCAATAACCCGAACAGACCCAGCAGCGTCGCATAGCTTAGGGCGCCGAGGCGATAACCGCGCTCCTGGTCTGGCACCGTGGCGGATTGGCGCGTCCAGAGCGTATCGACGATGCGGACCACCCCGACCAGCCCGACCGCGACCGCGCAGACGACCAGCCATTCATCCCCGCTGCAAATCGCGACGACCCCCGCGATCGCGCTGCTCGTCAGCGCCCCAATGACCAGCGAGCGAGGGGAAGCATAGAGCGATTCGACCAGTACCGCCCGAACCCGCGAGGAGATCCGGCCATCGGCCTGCCGCAATCGCCTAATCCGGCTGATTAAGCGTTCCATATCAACCTCCTGAGCGCTGACTATCTCATCCGCTCCGGGTGTCTATAGGAGTAAGAGAGATTTGGTCGCCAGCCGATGTGCGCGCCGTCGCCACGCAAGTCACCGTCAACCCAAGGCAAAAGGCGTCGTCCAAGGCGAGTGAAGGAGGGTAGGAGAGCGATGTGACGGAGCGTTGTGAGAAAAAAGGCATTGGTATGAAAAATGTTGTTGACGTGCGGGAGTGGTGGGGCCTAGAGGGGTTTCACCGCAGCGGTGGTCGCCTAGATCGCCGTTTGCAGCTACGACAGATCGGCGCACTTGAGGCC